>OLYI01000111.1_pt1 | contig 40181 bp, 37 predicted proteins | sample 1644251 | NCBI WGS metagenome assembly OLYI01 (sample SAMEA103958140, study PRJEB25191) | human gut metagenome | biome: human-associated habitat [ENVO:00009003]; feature: intestine environment [ENVO:2100002]; material: feces | place: Germany | collected 2013/2015 | reverse complement strand
AAATAAGGACCGCCGCCTACAATCATCAGTATTGTGCCGCTCTCCTGAACTTTCTGCTGGTACTCCAGCAATTCTTCCACATTCTTCTCTTTTGCCAGACGACCTACATATAAAAGCACTGTGGTCTTCCGGTCCATTTTATATTTTCTTCGGATTCTCTCCCGGGAATCCGTCCGGGTCTGCGCGTCATATTTACTCAGATCAATCCCCGATGGGATCACTGATACCGGACAATGAATGCCATAGTCTTTTAGTAATGTCTCTATTTTTGTGCTGGGAGCGATCATACTGTCCACCTTCTCGGAGATCTGTCGCGTCAGGAACTGTACCATATCCCTGCCCCATTTCTTGTAAGGGGAAAAATAGTGGGTATAATCTTCGTATACAGTATGGTAAGTATGCACCAGAGGGATCTTACATTCCTCTGCGATCTTTTTTGCCATGAAAAAGGTAGAAAATTCACACTGGGAATGTACAATATCCGGATTCCACTCTATAATCCCGCGATACAGTTCGCGTCCCGGGGACACCCGAAGTCTTGCTCCCGGATAAATATATCCGGCATTCACGGAACCCATATAGATCACACCCTCTTATTCGTAGGAATGAGCTGTACGGGACAGGGTCAGGATCTTCACTTCATGTCCTCTTTGCTGTAATTTCTCCCGCAGATTGCATACCGAAGTAACAACTCCGTTGATGGCCGGCTTGTACCAGTCTGTTGTGATCAATACTTTCATCTTTTTTCTCCCTTCCGTTTATTTTCTCTGAATTGATCTCAGCATAACAGACACAGGTAAATTCCATCCGAATAAAATCAAAAGTTTTCCTAAAGTTTCTGTGAGTTTTTTCCAAAATGTGCACTAAAAAACAGCATTCTCCGGAAATTTCCGGAAAACGCCGTTTTTAATCGTCTTTCTATAAAATTATTATCTTTCTTCTCTGAAGTACGCCAGTCCCAGACTTGCGGGGGGCTGATTCTCTCTCTTGCTCCGCATACTGGTGATGACCAGTACCAGTAAGGTCACAACATAAGGGATCATCTTATACAGCTCCTGGTACTCCATATGCTCGATACCGGTGGGCAGATACAGATACAGAATATACAGACCACCAAACAGGAAAGAAGCAAATACACTGATATTCGGTCTCCAGATAGTGAAGATGACCAGCGCAATGGCCAGCCAGCCACGGTCACCGAAAGCATCGTTGGACCAGACGCCGCAGGCGTAGTCCATAACATAATACAATCCGCCCAGGCCCGCGATCATAGAGCCGATGCAGGTAGCCTTGTACTTATAGCGGGTGATGTTGATGCCCGCCGCGTCGGCGGTAGCAGGGCTCTCGCCCACAGCCCGGAGCTGCAGGCCCACCCGGGTCTTTTTCAGCACATAGGAGGCCACCAGCGCAATCACGATGGCCGCGTAGGCCAGGAAGCCATAGGAAAGGAACAGTTTGCCGAATACGCCGGTGGTCTCCGCAATGGGCAGGGTCTTGCGGAAATAGCCGGAGGTAGCAGACAGGGCGATGGAGGGGACCTCCGCGCCGGTGAGCTTGATGAGGGAGCCGCCGAAGAAATTGCCGAAGCCCACGCCGAAGGTGGTCATGGCCAGACCCGTGACGTTCTGGTTGGCCCGGAGCGTCACCGTCAGGAAGCAATACAGCAGGCCCATGAGCAGGCTGCCTGCCAGGCAGCACAGCAGGGGGATCATAACAGCCAGAAAGCCGTTCATATGGCCGGACTGTTCATAGAAGAAGGCCCCGATGACGCCGCAAATACCGCCCACATACATAATGCCGGGAATGCCCAAATTCAGGTTGCCGGACTTCTCCGTCAGGGTCTCGCCGGTGGCGCCGTAGAGCAGCGGAATGCCCTGCACGACCGCTCTGGGGAAAAAGGAAACAAAATCAAACATTTACTTTTCCTCCTTCCGATTGTTTTTCAGGAAATTCAGCTTGTAGCTGATGAAGAATTCGCTGCCGATGATGAAGAACAGGATAATGCCTGTGAGAATATCGCCAAAGGAGTGGTTCAGGGAGTAGATGGTGGAAATCTCACTGGCACCCCGGTCCAGGAAGACCAGCAGGAAGCTGGTGAAGATCATGGAGAAGGGGTTGAACTTGGCAAGCCAGGCCACCATAACGGCGGTAAAGCCCCGGTTATCGGCAATGGTGGTGGTAATGGTGTGGTCCGTGCCGCTGACCAGCAGCAGCCCCGCCAGACCGCAGACCGCGCCGGAGAGCATCATGGTCCGCACAATGACCTTGCCCACCTTGATGCCCACATAGCGGGCGGTGCGCTCGCTTTCGCCAACAACGGCGATTTCGTAGCCCTGCTTGGAGCGGGTCAGATAGAAATACATGATAACGGTCAGCACCAGCGCCACCAGGATATTCAGCAGGTATTTATAGCTGCCGATCTGGGGCAGCCAGCCCGCCATGGTGGACTGGTTGATAATGCCGATCTTACCGGCACCTTTGGGCACCTCCCAGAGGATGACAAAGTAGGCAACCAGCTGGGTAGCTACATAGTTCATCATCAGAGTGAACAGTGTCTCATTGGTGTTCCACTTGGCCTTGCAGATAGCGGGAATTCCGCCCCAGATTGCGCCGGCCAGCATGGAGGCGAAGACCATGATGACAATCAGCAGCCAGTTGGGGATCTTGTCTCCCAGCAAAATCATGCAGGCTGCGGTGGCCAGGCCGCCAATGAGGATCTGGCCCTCGCCGCCCACGTTCCAGAAGCGCATCTTGAACGCCGGGGTCACTGCCAGGGACACCACCAGCAAAATGGCGATGTTCTGACCCAGAATCCACATCTTCCGCTTGGTACCGAAGGCACCGGCGAACATGGTCTTGTACACACCGATGGGATTCTCCCCCGTCAGCGCCGTGGTCACAATGGCGCAAACCACCAGGGCAAGCAGAATCGCGCCGCCCCGGATGGCCCAGGCCCCGTACCAGGGCAGCCCATCCCGTTTGGAAATATGCAATACAGCGTGCTTATTCATTGTTCTTGCCTCCCAGCCGCGTCATCATCATGCCCACTTCCGGTTTCCGGGAAGCATCGGGCTTTTCTACGATCCCGCTGACCTTGCCGCCGCAAAGCACCAGGATGCGGTCGCACAGCTCCAGCAGCACATCCAGGTCCTCGCCCACGAAGACGACGGCTACACCGGCCTGCTTCTGCTTGTTGATCAGATCGTAGATGGTATAAGAGGCATTGATGTCCAGGCCCCGGACGGCATAGGCCGTCAGCAGCACCGTGGGGGCCGCGGCAATTTCCCGGCCAACCAGCACCTTCTGCACATTGCCGCCGGAGAGACGGCGCACGGGGGTGCTGACGCCGGGGGTATTGACCTCCAGCTCCTCTACTACCTTTTCCGCCAGATGCTTGGGGTCCTTCCGGTTGGTGAACCAGGAATGACCCTTGCGGAAGGAACGTAGCATCATATTGTCCGTCAGGTCCATGGAGCCAACCAGGCCCATGCCCAGCCGGTCCTCAGGGACGAAGGACAGGCCCACGCCCAGACTTGCAATGGCCGTGGGGTCCTTTCCGATGAGCTCCTCTTCCCTGCCGTCATCCTCCACATAGCGGATGGAACCGGACTGGGTGGGCTGCAGGCCCGCAATGGCCTCCAGCAGCTCTTTCTGGCCGCAGCCGGAAATACCGGCGATGCCCAGAATCTCCCCGGAATTGGCGGTGAAGGATACATCGTCCAGCTTGAGGGTACCCTCCATGTCCTTCACGGTCAGATGCTCTACCACAATGCGGGGCTTGGCATTCACGGGGGCAGGACGGTCAATGTTCAGCGTCACAGGACGTCCAACCATCATATTGGTCATCTCCTGGGCGTTGGTTTCCCTGGTGAGCATATCGCCCACGAACTGGCCGTGGCGCAGGATGGCCACCCGGTCGGACAGTTCCTCCACCTCGTGCATCTTGTGGGTGATGATGACGATGGCCTTGCCGTCGTCGCGCATATTGCGCAGGACCTTGAAGAGCTTTTCCGTCTCCTGGGGGGTCAGCACAGCGGTGGGCTCGTCCAGAATCAGAATATCCGCCCCGCGATAGAGGACCTTCACGATCTCCACCGTCTGCTTCTGGGAAACGGACATATTGTAGATCTTCTGGTTGGGGTCCACGTCAAAGCCATAGGCATCGCAAATCTGCTTCACCTTGGCAGCGACCTTATTCATATCCAGCCGTCCGGGCTCCTTCAGGCCCAGGACGATATTCTCCGCGGCGGTGAGCACATCCACCAGCTTGAAGTGCTGATGAATCATGCCAATGCCATAGGAAAAGGCGTCCTTGGGGGAACGGATCAGCGTCTCCTTGCCATCAATGAAAATCTGGCCCTCATCGGGAAAATAGATGCCGGAGAGCATATTCATGAGCGTTGTCTTGCCGCTGCCGTTTTCCCCCAGCAGAGCCAGAATTTCGCCCTTGTAGATGTCCAGCCACACCCGGTCATTGGCCAGCACAGGGCCAAACCGTTTGGTAATGTCCCGCATCTGCACAGCGGCTTTCTTTTCTTCCAAAAAGATCACTCCTTTAGTGATAGTGAAATGTCGCAAAGGGCAACGCGGCGAAAGCATCACTGCGCTGCCCTTTGCAGCATTTCCAGGAGCCCCGATTGGGGCCCCTGGATTTGATTATTAGTAAGCCTGATCCAGCAGGTTGATGCCGTCGATCTGCAGGGTGAAGTAAGGAGCGGAGCGCTTGGTGGATTCCTGGAAAGCGCCGTTCTCAATGACCTCAGTATCGGGGGTGTAGTCGGCATCGGTGTCCACATCAGCCATGAAGGACTCGACCTTCTCGCCGTTCACAGTGAAGGTGTTGATGTCGAAGACCTGCAGGGAGCCATCCTCCAGAGCAGCCTTGACCTCTTCCAGCTTCTCGGCAGTGCCAGTAGCGGCAACAGCGTCGTTCAGCTCGGTCAGGACAACAGAGCCGGTCTGCAGGGTGCCGGTCCAGTCAGCGGGGATCTCCTCACCGTTCATAACAGCCTTGATGGCCATCTCGTAGTAAGGAGTCCAGTCGATGCGGGAGGATACCAGGAAGGTGTTGGGGCAAGCGGCAACGGTGGAGCCATTGTAGGAGACGTTGGGCACACCGGCAGTCTCGCAGGCAGTGGGAGCGCCCATGGAGTCAGCGTGCTGGGAAATCAGGACGCAGCCGTTCTGGATCAGCTTGTTGGCGCCTTCCTTCTCGGCGGTCTCATCGTACCAGGAGCCGGTGAAGGTCACGTCCATGGTGACGGAGGGGCAGACGGAGCGAGCGCCCAGGAAGAAGCTGGTGTAGCCGGAGACGACCTCGGCATAGGTGTAAGCACCCACATAGCCCATCTTGGCCTGGTCGGCGGTGATGGTGCCATCCTCGATCATCTGGTTCAGCTTCATACCGGCAGCAACACCGGCCATGTAGCGGCCCTGATAGATGGCAGCGAAAGCGTTGTGGTGGTTGGCCAGGCCCTGGGTGTGAGCCTTGGTGCCGGTAGCGTGGCAGAACTGCACGTCGGGGAATTCCTGGGCAGCCTGGATGATGTAATCCTCATGGCCGAAGGAGTCGGCGAAGATGATGTTGCAGCCGGCATCGGCCAGCTCAGCAGCGGCATTGTAGCACTCCTGGCCCTCGGGGATGTTGGTGCGGAACAGGTACTGATCCTCGGTCAGGCCCAGGTCAGCAATGGCCTGGCGGGCAGCATTCATGAAGTTCAGGTCGTAGGTGGAGTTCTCGTCATGCAGGAAAATGAAGCCAACCTTGATGTTGGAAGCAGCGGCAGGGGCTTCGCTCTCTGCGGCGGCAGTGGTCTCGGCAGCGGCATCGGTGGCAGCAGCAGCGGTAGTGGAAGCGGTGCTTCCGTTGGAGCCGCAGGCAGCCAGGCCCAGAACCATCACAAGGACCAGAGCCAGAGAAAGAATCTTTTTCATTTTTTCTTTTTCCTCCTAGAAAAATGTATATGTTCATCGCAGAAGCGAGAAACAACGTGTTAATTGCGGAAGGTGATTGCGTCGTCGGTCATGGAATCCACGATGGCGAGGGACTCTACCCTTACGCCCTCGGCCCGGAGTGCGTCGCCGCCGCCCTGGAAGCCCTTCTCAATGGCGATAGCCGCACCCACCACGGTGCCCCCCGCCTGACGGACCAGCTCGGTCAGGCCAACCAAAGCCTTGCCGTTGGCCAGGAAATCGTCCACCAGCAGAACCCGGTCATTTTCACCCAGGTAGTCGCTGCTGACAACGATGGTGTAGTCCGTACCGTGGGTATAGGAGTGGACAACGGCCGTATAGACCTTGCCGTCCACATTGCTGGACTTGTGCTTCTTGGCAAAGACCATAGGCACGCCCATTTCCAGGGCCACCGCCGCCGCAATGGCAATGCCGGAGGACTCAATGGTCAAAACCTTATTGACACCGGCATCGGCATAAAGCCTTGCAAATTCCTTGGCCATCTCGCCCAGGAAGGAGGTATCAATCTGCTGATTCAGGAAGGAACCCACCTTGAGGATACCGCCGGGCAGGACCTTGCCCTCTTCCAGGATTTTCTTTTCCATTGCCTTCATAAGCAAAACGCTCCTTTTTTTAATTAAAAAAACCGCGGACAACTACAGTCCACGGTGCAAAAATGAGCAAACGCCTTCCAAAACCCGAATTTAGGGAACGGAACGCGCATTTTTCACCAATGGTCACAGCTTCCTGGCGCTGCGGTAGAAACTCTCGGGCCATACATCCGAAATTACATTAGCTTTTGTTCACTTGACAAGGTCATCCTACCCCAAAATTCATCGTTTGTCAACATTTGTCGAGGCCACTCCATGTTTTTTTCGGTTTTTCACAAAAAGCATACGCTTTTTTTACGTTTCATTGGAAATGGTGAAGGGGCGGCACAGCGCCGCCCCTCTCGATGGTTTACTTGAACGGAACCACGGTCAGGTCCTTGGGATAGTGATTCAGGACTTCGCAGCCGTCCTCGGTAATGAGCACCAGGTCCTCAATGCGAACGCCGATGCCCTCCTCCGGGATATAGATTCCCGGCTCCACGGAGAAACACTGGCCCGGCCGGATCACTGCCCCATTGACAGCGGACACATCCCCCGCCTCATGGACCTCCAGGCCGATGGAATGGCCGGTCCTATGGGTGAAATACTTTCCGAAGCCCTTTTCCGTAATATAGTCCCGGGCGGCCTTGTCTACGTCGCACATCCGGGCCCCGGGCCTGGCCGCGGCAATGCCCCGGAGATTGGCTTCCTTCACGATTTCATAGATTTCCCGCTGCCGATCGGATACCTCGCCCAGGAAGACCGTCCGGGTCATATCGGAGCAGTAGTCATCCTTTCTGCCGCCGATATCCAGCACCACGCAGTCTCCCCGTTTGCCCCGGCTGCCGTCCGTCACATGATGGGGGTCCGCCGCATTGCCGGCAAAGGCGGTGATGGGCTCGAAGGAATAGCCGGAGCAGCCCGCATCCAGATAGTATTGCAGCAGGAGGTCCGCAAGCTCCGTTTCCGTATGATCTTCCGGCAGGGCATGGATGATCCGGTCCATGACCTGATCGTTCAGCCGGGAGGCGATGCGCATTTTCTCCTGCTCCTCCGGAGTCTTGATTGCCCGGACGCCATCCACAATGGAAGAGGAATTGACGCATTTGCCGGTATGCAGCTCCTGCAGCCGCAGCAGGAACCGGGCAGGCCAGTTTTTGTCCACGGCCACGGTCTCCCCGGGAATCAAAGCCTTGGCCACCAGGGCCACGCCATCCTCGGTGTCGTTGTAATAGGTAATGGGTACGCCCAGGTCCCGGGTCTGGTGGAACAGGTCGTTGATAAAGAACCGGTGATTCCCGTCCTGACGCAGCACCAAAACCAGCATCCGCTCCCCGGGCTGGATGGACACGCCGGTAAGGTAGTAGATGACAGCAGGGTCGGAGATCAGAAGTTGCCGAACGCCGGAATGGTTCATTGTCGCCAGGATTTTTTCTAATTTAATTTGATTCATAGATTGTCCCCCTCAAGTTAGCTATTCTTTGCACCCAAGACCAAAACACACATATCATGCCCAGCGTTTCCACAATAGTAGTAAATCTGATATCCAACAGGAGTGTCAGTTTCCTTTCCATTCGCATATGCATAATCGATACGAACATAGTACGCCCCCGTTTTTAACGCTATCTCATTCCCGCCCGGATATACAATTTTGGTATGCGGGCGGCTGCCATAATCAGGATCCGTAAAGGGGATACCATCAATTTCATCCACGAGTTCATCAGTTTGAATTAGATCAGCCTGGAGATATGCGTAGTAGGAACGAAGATTCGCCCAATCCGCTGCAACCTTTGCCTTGTGCAGATTGTTGGACAGCACTGGAATGGCAATGGCCACCAGCACGGCAATAATTGCTACCACAATCAGCATTTCCATCAGGGTAAAACCTTTTTTGTTTTTCTTCACATTCATATTTTTGTTCCTCCTGGAGGAATCATAGCACTTTTTTCCGCTTTCGGCAAGGGGGTTTTCCAATTGCAGCCGGCGTTGCCTACTGTATATAAAGGAAATACAGGTACCCAGCCCGCAAAGGATTTCCGGGCAGTCCAAAGCCCCGGCAAGCATTTTTCGCTTGCCGGGGCCTCGCCCTGTAAATTCAGCTTAGAAGCAGGTCCAGCCGCCGTCACAGACGACGGTGGTGCCGTTGACAAAGTGGGATTCGTCACTGGCCAGGAACAGTGCCGCTCCGGCGATGTCCTCGGGCAGTCCCATTTCCGGGGAGTGGGCCAGCAGAGAACCGGTGCGCTCAAACCCGAATTTATTTGCCTTGGGCATGACCAAGGGAATGTCCGTCAGGATTCCGCCCGGGGCAATTGCGTTGCAGCGAATTCCCTTGTCAATGTACATAAATGCAGTATTCTTTGTCGCGGAGGCAATGGCCGCCTTGGATGCGCAATAGGCCACGCCTGCTGTCTGATGGGCCGCGCCCACAGAGGTAATATTGATGATATTACCTCCGTCCTCGCCCTGCGTCAGGAATACCTGAACCGCCTTGCGCATGGCATACAGGGGCCCATAGGTATTGACGCGGAACAGCCGCTCGATCATTTCATCGGACACGTCACCCACAGCGGTATTGTCATCCATAATGCCCGCATTGTTGACCAGCACATCCAGCCGCCCAAAGGCTTTCACGGCAGCATCGATCATTCCGTCGCAGGCGGCGGGGTCCGATACATCGCCGACATATGGAATAACCTTACCGGGTTCCTCCTTCAGTGCCTCCGCCAGTGCGTCCAGCCGTTCTTTTCTGCGGGCAACGGCAATAACATTGGCCCCCTCCCGCGCAAACAGCGTGACAATAGCCTGCCCCATGCCTGCAGAAGCGCCGGTGACCACAATGGATTTTCCCCCAAGCTTCATCTTGTTTTCCTCGCTTTGTTATACCAGCTTAATTCAGCCAGTTCTTTTCGGTAATCACGCAGTCATGTCCGTGAATTTTGATCCTGTCGCCAACCTTCAGGGCACCCTTCTTTGCCAGGATGTAGCCGTTGTTGACTTCCTTCACGTAGGAATAGACCAGCTTGGAGACGCGGCCCACTTCCTCTTCCTCAGAGTCGATGAACACCGCCTCACCGGGGCCGCCATACTGCTTGGAGCGGATATAGTAGTCGTCGTCCAGCACCTCAAAGCCCACCATTTCCCGGGCCGGGCCGTTTTCCTTCACCTTCAGAAGGGCTTCCTTGCCGATAAAGTCCTTGTCCCACTTGATGTTCTTATCCAGACCAACCTCAATGGGATTGGTGTGGGCCAGGTCGCGCATATAGAAGATACCGGCCTCCGTGGGAAGCGTCCATGCCATGATCTGGAATTCGGTGACCCGCTTGCCGCCATTGCGCACGACCTCTGCGTCTACCAGGGTCTCAATGGCCTCCAGATCATCCGGGGACATATAGATCTCATAGCCCCACTTTTCGCCGGTGTAGCCGCCACGGTTGATCTTGACCGGAATGCCTTTGATCACATTATCCCGAATCTCAAAGAACTTCTGATCCTCTACGGAATTGTCGCACAGCGCCTCTATCACCGCCTTGGACTTAGGGCCCTGGACAGCCAGCATCTGCCAGTCCTCGGTGATCTCGCTCCACTCCACATCAAAGTCCCCCTGATGGAAGTACCACCAGTCATCGGCCTTGGTGGCGTAGAGAGTGGAAACCCAATAGGTATCCTCGCCAACGCGCATAATGACCACATCGTCAATGATCTCGCCCTGCTCATTCAGCATGGTGGTGTAGCGGTCCCGGCCAACGGCAAGGGACGCAATATTCCCGGTATACAGATAATCCAGGAAAGGCACCACATCGGGCCCGGTGACTTCAATCAGCTGGTGCGTCCAGAAATACCAGCCCACATTGTTTCGCACAGCCATGTGTTCACTGCGCTTCATATCATCATACTTGAAGATATTCTTATTCATGATGCTGCCTCCCCATTACGCGAATTTGTCGATTTTCTTGGCAATCTTAATGCGGAGCTTCTTTGCGGGGGAATCCTCCTCCCAGCAGGACCACTGCGCGTTGATCAGCGTCTTGGCCATGCCGTACCACATTGCCAGGTGTGCCTCGGGCACGTCCTTGGTGCCGGTGATTTCCAGGCCGCTGCGGTCAATGACCAGGATGCACTCCTTCTCATTAAATGCTTCCACCTCATAAGCGCACACCAGGGATTGCAGCTGCACCTCGATCAGGCCCGCCAGCAGGCGGCCATCCTCTCCAATGGAGTTGGGAACGCCCATCCAGTCCCGCAGCGCCTTAATGGCATACCGCTCGCCGAACATGGCCTTTCCCGCAGCCTCCAGCACGCACCGCAGAATGTGGTCCGCCTGCTCCCGGGTCACAATGCCGCGCTTGACCGTTTCCGCAATGGCAGGCAAAATGTACAGCGAAGCCGCCGTGGACAGGTTCATCATCTGATTGGAGGAATCCGTTTCGTTGTTGGTTCCGTTTACAAAGTGGTAGTTGCACTCCTCCCGGAACATCATGGAATCCTCTACGGTGTCCGCTTCCTCCGTGTATTTCTTATAGTCATCGGTGACAGCTGGGCCGAAGCTTTCCCACAGCTCATGCTCCGGCGCGGGATACTTCTCCCGGTTCTCTGCAATGATCCGGCAGTGCCGATCGCCGCAGCCCTTGGCCTCCACCATCATATAGTCCAGCGTGGGACCATTTGGGCGGCGCTCTGCGGCCGCCTTTGCCTGCCCCTGCAGGGACATGACGGTAGTGCGGCACAGCTCGGAGCCGACGATATCCCAGTCGCACACATCCAGCTCTTTTTCACAGCGGTAGGTACCGAAATCCTGGCAGCGGCCGCACATCAGCAGAGCATCGTCACCCTTATCACCGATCAAAGCGCCGGGGTACTCGCCGCACATAAACGGGTGAATGCCAAAGCCATCGTCGTTGCCGTAATACTTGCCGGTCATATACTGCCGCTGGAAGCCGTCCTCACACATCAGCTGTGCCCGCTCCCGGTAATCGGGGATCATGATCCGCAGGGCCTGCTGAGTTGCAGCGGAAAGGACGGATTCAAAGCGGCTGATGTAATGCATCGCCTCATAATAGCTGATGAGCTTGTTCCAAGGTGTCTGGACGGCCACATACTGCTTGATATTGGCCCCTACGCCGGAGTCCTGGGGAATTCTGGCATCAATTTTCTTACTCATTTGGAAGCTCCTTTCTCAATCCTCGGGGGGATACTGCTCAATGGCAGGCTGGAAGCGGAAGATATTGTGGCTGGCGCCGGAGTCCGCAACCACGCACTCGCCGGTAATGCCGTCGCCCATGGGCGTGGCCAGGGCGTAAGCAATGATCGCCACCTCATCCACAGGCTGCTGGCCGTCGGTCTGCCAGACCATGAGTTCATCGTAGAACTCGTCCTGCTTCTCTTCCGGCAGCAGCTCAGAGGCCAGATTTCCGGCAGCGCCGGGGGTAACCATTCCGCCGGGCGCCACAGCATTGACCATAATGCCGTAGCGCTTCAGCTCCTTGGCCGCCTGGGTAGCCAACGCCACAACCGCGCCCTTGCTGGCAGCGTAATGGGAATAACCGCCGAACACAGGATAGGGCATCCAGGGGCTATTGGAGGCGATGAATACCATCTTGCCGGGAATCTTATGATCGATCATGTACCGGCTGACATACTTCACAAGGAAAAATGCGCCGTTAACATTGGTATCCATTACTCGCTCCAGGTCCTCCCGGGGCAGATCGCACAGGTGGGCATAGTTCCAGGTTGCGGCAGAATTGATGAGGATATCCACCGTACCGAAGGAATCCACGGTGAAATCCACCAGCTTGGCCACCTGCTCCTCTTCCCGGACATCGCAGAAGCAGAACTTCACAGAATCTCCGAAGCCATACTTTTGCAGAAGGTCCATTGCAGCCTCTTCCTCAACAGTGGAATTGGAAGCAATCACAACCTTTGCCCCGCCCTGGAGCAGCCGATAGGCAATATCGAAGCCCAGTCCGGAGCTGCCGCCGGGTACCAGTGCAACCTTTCCCCTTACAGAGAACATCTCCTCCAGAGGCCTTGCCACCTGAATGTAGCCCTCCAGCATTGCTTTGTCATTTGGTTGAAATGCCATTTCTAAAATCCCTCTTTCCCTGCCGCCCGTCAATTTAACCGGCGATCAATTTTCAGTGTGCTTTCCTGGGTCTGAACGCTAGTCTTATTGTAATGCAGAAGGCGGATTGTGAATATACACAATTTTCATGGAAATCAACGCCGCTTCCACCGCGTTTTGACGGTCCATCCTATTGACAGCTCCCACGAGAGTGCCTATAATGAATGCAAACCGGAAAGGACGGACAGCCCCATGAAGCTCAATGCAGATATTGTCTATGAAGGATTAAAAAAGAAATATCCCGTTACTATGTCGGGCCCAAAATCCACGCAGCTGACGATTTCCAGGCCGGAGCTGTATCTGGACAATGAGGTTGCCTTCTACGCGGACCACCTGTATCTGGCAACCGTCGACCATCTTCCCGTGCACCCGCAGCTTCAAAAAAATGCGGTCATCGTGGTGATCGGAGAAGGAGCCAAGCTGTTTCACTATCGGGAGCAGTGCTGCTTGATCGTCATTGAGAAGGATGCCGACTTTTTCGAGGTAAATCGCTGCATCTGTCAGCTCTTTGACCAGTACTACGCCTGGGAGCAGAAGCTATTTGACATTTTTCTGGACACGGCGGATTTGCAGCAGATCGTCGCGTGCAGCGAGCCGCTGTTCGGCTGCTCCATCTGCGTTTTGGATGCCTCCTTTCACTACATCACAAAGGCGGACAGCCGATTGGAGCCGGAGCAAATTGGTGCATATCTGACGGAATTTGACCTCAGAACGGAACGAAAAGGCGCGTTTCTCCTGGAATTGAAGGGCGGAGATTACCTCTGCGTGAATTTGTTCAACGCCAACGGTGCCTATATCGGCTGCGTCTATTTCAGCGGAAAAGGTAGCTTCGCAGAGGCCGACTTCACGCTTGCGGAATTTCTGGCCCGCCTGATAGAAAAATCCATAGAGCGAGATCCATCCATTCTCATCAGCGAGCAATCCGTTTTGAAAACAGCCTTTGCCAATCTTGTAAACGGCTATCCGCTAACGGCAAATCAGAAATGGGCGCTGAATGTCATGCAGGAAGGGCAGCATTTTGTCTGCATCACCCAATACTGCGCCAACCGCGCTTCCAGGCTGCCCAGGAACTATATCTGCGGCGCCTTTGAGCGGGAATTTCCGGAATCTTACGCCTTTCCGAAGAAAAATACCATTGTATGCTTTCTGAATGTTGTCCCGCTGACAGACAAGCGTGGGGATTACTATGCCGCGCTCAACAGCCGCATGAGCAAATTTCTGCGGGAAACCAACGGTGTCGCCGGAGTCAGCAATGGCTTTTCTGACCCATACGGGGCCTGCATTGCCTATATGCAGGCAGAGGCTGCCGTAGAGAGCGGAAAAATCACCAATCCGGGCACCAGGCTGTTTTATTTTCGTTCCTACGCGCTGATCAATATGGTCATCAACTCCATGGGGAACCTGCCCGCGCAAGCCTATTTCACAGAGCGGCTGCAAGCCCTGATTCGGCATGACAAGGTAGGCCCCATCTCCTATCTGGACACACTGCGGACCTTTCTGCGCACGAGTATGTCTTATTCTCAGACGGCAGAGGAGCTTTTTGTTCACCGCAGCACCGTTGTGGACCGGATCAACCGCATTGAACGGGAGCTGGACATCAGTCTGAAAGACCCGGACACCCGTCTTCAGCTGGAAATCATCCTGAAAGCCATGGAAATAGAGGATATGGTTCATGCCTCCAAAGAAACGACCGCCGCGGAATGATCCGCGGCGGTCGTTGGGTTATGATGTATTAGAAGTTTTAGCGGGAGCACTTCTTCAGATCTTCATCGATCTGATCGGCAAACTTTGCAGTCTCGGCCGATTCGGGATAGGACAGCAGCTTCCGATAGGTCAGCGCCCCAACCATCTTCATGCGGGGATCCGTGCTGGAGCCGGGGGCGTACTTCTCCATAACCTGCTTGCCCTCAGGGCTGCGCATAATATCGCGAACTTTAGAATCCAGAGACAGTGCCATAATTGTATCCTCCTTAAAAATGAAAAGTCACTCGATAAATTGCGGTGTCATCTCTTCCTGAGAATTGACCCATTCGTAGTCTAGCATCTTTTCTCTTTTTATAAAATCCACAAAATATAGATTGATGCACGCAAAAAACACGACACAATGACGGCTCCCTCTCCCGGCACAGCAAACGGGGACGGTACAAAACCGTCCCCGCGAAAATATGAAATTTGCCTTACAGCTTTGCCTTCACGGCGCTGATCATGGCTACGCACTCCTTGGCAATTTCCTTGTCGCCCTCCTGGAGGCCCAGCAGGGGTTCCCGGACGCCACCGATATCGGGGCCGCCGGTCTGACGGAGAATCTCCTTGATCATGGCATACATATTGCCCTTGCCGGAGCACATCTTGTAGATGATCTGGCAGGCATCCTGTTGCAGCTCACGGGCCTTGTCCAGATCCTTGCCGGACTTTGCCAGCTCGAAAATCTTCAGGTAGACCTCGGGCATCGCGCCGTAGGTGCCGCCGATGGCGCCGGTAGCGCCGGAGACCAGGCCGCCCAGCAGCTGCTCATCGGGGCCGTTGAAGACAACCTTGGCACCGCAGTGAATCCACTTCTCAATGTCTTCCACAGGCATGGAGGAGTTCTTCACGCCGATGCAGCGGGGGTTCTCCAGCATGGTAGCAAGCAAAGAGGGATTCAGAGCAACACCCGCCAGCTGGGGGATGTTGTAGATGATAAAGTCGGTGTTGGGGGCAGCGGAGGAGATGTCATTCCAGTACTTGGCAATGGCAGCATCCGGCAGATGGAAGTAAATGGGGGGAATGGAAGCGATGGCATCTACGCCCAGGCTCTCTGCATGGGCAGCCAGCTCCATGGACTCCCGGGTACCGTTGCAGGCCACGTGAGCAATGATGGTCAGCTTGCCCTTGGCAACTTTCATGACGTTCTCCAGCAGCAGCTTCCGCTCGGGAACGGTCTGGTAAATGCACTCGCCGGAGGAACCGCCCACGTACAGGCCCTTGACACCCTTATCGATGTAATACTGGGTCAGCTCGCGAACAGCCTTAGGGGAAATATCACCCTTTTCATCGTAGCAAGCGTAGAACGCAGGAATAATACCGGCGTATTTGGACAAATCTTTCATTTTTCATACTCCTTTTCTTTTGCGAGGGGCGAAAAACAGTGTTTTCCGCCCCAATGGTAAACGATTGAAATTAGCCCTTCACAGCGCCCATGGTGATGCCCTTGGTGAAATACTTCTGGAACACCAGGAACACAATGATGATGGGCACAGAGGCCAGGGCAGCACCTGCCATCAGCAGGCCGTAGTCCGTGGAGCTTTCGCCCTGCATGGTTGCGATACCAAGAGAGATGGTCAGGTTCTTGTTGGAGGTCAGCATGATCAACTGCATGAAATAGTCATTCCAGGAGTTGATGAAGGTGAAGATGGCGCAGGCACCAACGCCGGGCTTGATCATGGGGAACATGACGTCCGTGAAGGTTCTCCACTCGGAAGCACCGTCAATGCGGCAGGCCTCGGTCATCTCGGTGGGAATGCCTTCCGCGAACTGCTTCAGCAGGAACACGCCGAAGGGCCAGCCCACAATGGGGAAGATAACTGCCCAGATGGTATCGTACAGGCCCAGACCGGACATTTCCCGCAGCAGGGGGATCAGGATGACCTGCTTGGGCAAAGCCATGGCGCAGACCACCAGAGAGAAGACCACGCCGCGGCCGATGAAGCGCTTCTTCGCCAGAGCATAACCGGCCATAGCGGCGGTCAGACAGGTGATCAGCATAGAGGCAACGGACATGAAGACGGTGTTGATCAGCCAGCGGATGGCGGCGGGCACCGTAGGGCCGGTGATGACATACTTGCCGAAGGTCATGTCAAACAGAGGCGCAGAGCGCTTGCTGAACAGACGCAGGAAGTTGCCCAGGTCCCATTCGGTGGGGATCCACACAGGTGTGGTGGAGTTGATCTCCCGGCCGGTCTTGAACGCACCGGTGATGATCCAGTACAGAGGGAAGGCAAACAGGAAGGCGAGAATGCCAACACAGATGAAGGAAATCACGCGATAAACCTTTTGCCGGGCGGCGTTCTTCTGAATTTGATCTTTCATAGCTTCGCTCCCCCTTACTTTTCTTCGCCCAGCTTAAACTGGACGGCGGACAGGACGGCGATAATGATGGCCAGAATAACACCCATGGCATTGCCATAGCCGTACTTATACAGCTTGAAGGCGTTGTAATAGATGTAGTACATGATGGTCATGGTGGAGTTGTTGGGTCCGCCCAGGGTCAGCAGCTGGATCAGAGCGAAGCACTGGAAGGAGTTGATGGTGGTAATGACCAGGATGTACAATGTGGTGGGCATCATCTGGGGCCACTTGATCTTCCAGAAGGCCTGCATCTGGGTAGCGCCGTCAACCTCGGCCGCCTCCACCAGAGACTTGTCCACGTTGTCCAGTGCGGAGACGTACAGGACGATGGGCTGGCCCACGGAGGTGGTCAGCAAGATCAGGATGATGCAGCCCAGGGCATACCGGGAGTCGCCCAGCCAGTTGATGTTCTTATCCAGCAGGCCAAGGTTGGTGCCCAGGTAATTGAAGATGCCGTAATAATTGTTGTACATCCACTTCCACACCATGGTGACGGCCACGGAGCCGGTGACCACAGGCAGATAGAAGATGCAGCGGAATGCAGAGGTGGCCGTCACGTGCATCTTGCTGATGACGGAAGCGACCCACAGGGAGAATGCGCAGGTGACGGGCACGGAAACCAGGACGATAACCAGAGTGTTCCGGAGTGCGATCCAGAATACCTTATCCTGGAACAGGGTCTTGTAGTTGCCAAAGCCCACGAAAATGTCCGCGCGGCCCATGGTTGCGTCGAAGAAGCTGGTATAGACGCACATAAACATGGGGTACAGGACAAACATGGCAAAGAAAATCAGGAACGGAAGCATGAACGCATAGCCGGTCATGGTTTCGTGCATAACAAGCTTCCGGGACTTGGTGTTCAAAGCAATTCTCTTGTTCGCCACGGAGAATCCTCCTCTCAAAATTTGTAAGAGGTAATCGTGAGGCGTGAATCGGGCTTCACGATCCACGATTACCTCTTACGCACATAGCCGATGATAAGCGCCCCTTCCCCCTTGAAGGGAAGGGGCGCGCAAGAGTCTAACCGATTTTGGAATTACTGGCCGTTGGCCTGGTTCACGTACTGCTCAACAGCGGCGGTGATCGCCTCGGTGGAGCCGTCGGAAGCGCCAACCTGCTGCAGCATATTCCACCAGCAGGTACGAGCCTCAGCCCAGCCGGTGGTGACCTGGTAGTAGTCGCCCAGCAGAGGCATCAGGACGTTGTAAGAAGCCATAACTTCGTTGTCAGCCCAGATGGTGGACAGGTCAGCACCCTCAGCGGTGTCGCGGACTGCGAAGTAGTTAGCAGCCTTGACAGCGTCGGCGGTAGCCTCGGAGTCGCACATATACTTGATGAAGGTCTTAGCAGCCTCGATCTTGCCGGCATCGCCGTTGTCGAAGACGCCGAAGCCCCAGATGCCGCCCTGCAGCTTGGGCTCGCCGTCAGCAGGGAAGGCCATGAACATGATGTCGTCACCGTTAGCGGTCTTCTCAGCACCGGTGTTGGCGGAGTTGGGGTTCAGCTGCTGAGCGATGTTCCAGCAGAAAGCAACGTTCAGAGTGCCATTGTAGAACAGAGCGATCTCATCGCCGCCAGCGATACCGGCGTCGAACTCGATAGCCTTGCAGTCGTACAGAGCCTTCAGAGCAGTGATGTTCTCCTCAGCGCCCCAGGTGTACTCGGTGTGCTCAGCGTTGGTGAAGGTGCCGCCGTACAGGTTGTTCACCAGTGCGCGGGTACCCTGGTCACCGCCCTGGCCGACGCAGTAAACAGCGCCAACCTGCTTGCCGGTGTACTCGTAAACAGCGTCCATAGCCTTGAAGAAATCCTCGGTGGACTTCCAGGTGTGGGTGTCCTCGTTGATGTACTGCATAGCGTCGGCAGCCTCGAAGACGGTCTTGTTGATGGCCATGCAGTGAGCGGTCATGACCAGGGGATACTCATAAGCAGTGTTGTCGTCGGCGAAGCAGGCGGCCAGAGCAGCAGCGTTGATCTCCTGCTTGTCGGTGTCGTCGAACAGGTCAGCGATGTTGACCAGCTTGCCCTTGGCGCCCCAGTTGGCGACCAGACGCTCGGGTCCTTCCATGATCAGGTCGGGAGCGGCGTTGCCCTCGATGGCGGTGTTGACCTTGTCGTCGCCGTCGGCGTAGGTCAGGTACTCAACGGTGACCTTGATGCCGGTAGCGGCCTCGAAGTCAGCCATCAGAGCATCAACAGTCTCCTGGTTGCCCCAACCACCGATGGGGTAGGTCCACAGGGTAATTTCGGAAGCAGCAGTGGGAGCAGCTTCGGTAGCGGCCTCAGTTGCGCCCTCGGTAGCGGCAGCAGTAGTAGCTGCAGTAGTCTCTGCGGGCTTCTCGGACACGGAGCAGGCGCACAGGCCCACGACCATGACCACTGCCAGCAGAACAGCAAACAGTTTCTTCATAATGTCCTCCTCGAATTATTCGTTTTGTTCAAAGCGATGGAAACCGCCGCTTGGAACTGTCTTTATTTTAGCCAGGCACACCAAGAAAGTCAATCTGCCATGAATGAAATTTTCTTTCAATCCATGCTTTTTTCGAAAATTCTTGCAAAGCGCACAATTTATGTTTTATTTCTCTTGTATTTGCTTGCTCGTTTTTGTCTATTTTGACTGCATCTATAAGCAAATTCATATGTTTTCTGAAAGTTTTTGCCTTTGTGCTCATTTTCATATAAGTTTATCGCTCATTTATGTACATGAAAATGAAAATTTCTTCACAGTTGCCTTCTGAAAACAGTCAAAGAGGAACGCGCCCAATCGAAATCAGGCGCGTCCGGCATATTTCTATTATGTATGCTTGCTTTTCAGCGCCTCCGCAATGCGGCGGCGGTACTCCAGGGCCCGGTCCATGTCCATTCTGGAAAACTCCGAGAACAGCACGTCCAGCAGGTACATCTGAGCAATCCGGGCGGCGATGGAGCCGGACTGCATGGGGCTCTCGTTGGCCCCGCATTGCAGCACGAAGTCCGCCAGCTGGGCTCCCGGAGAATTGGGGAACCGGGTCACGAGCACCACCTTCGCTCCCCGCTCCCGGGCAATGGCCGTGATCTCCAGCACATCCCGGGTGGAGCCGGAATAGGAGAAGAAGAACAGCACGTCCGTGCTTTCCATGGTAGAGGCGGAAATTGCCTGCAAATGGGAGTCCTCCACCGGCCAGAATTTGTTGCTGACCGTGGAAAACAGGTGGGCTGCCTCCCGGGCAATCAGCATGGAGCCGCCTTGGCCCATGCACATGATCTGCCGCGCCTCATGGAACAGTCCGGCAACCTGGGCAACCACAGAAAGGTCCAGCACCTCCATGGTCTGCAGCATGGCCTCCACATCTGCCCGGTAGAGCTTTTGGGACATGGTTTTCAGGTCGTCGCTCTGCTCCACCTGGCCGCTGAGGGGGGTGTCCCCCAGCCGGGCCTGGGCCATGGCGTTGGCCACCGCCAGCTTCAGCAGTGGAAAGCTCTTATAGCCCATATGCCGGGAGAAGCGGGAAATGGTTGCCTCGGCCACGCCGCTCTGCTGGGCCAGCTCGGAAATAGACTGCCGGACCACCCGCTCTTGATTGGCCAGGATATAATCCGCCAGCCGTTTCTCCGCAGGGGTCAGGGAATAATAGTCGCTGCCGATGCGCAGAATCACACTTTGCTGTCTGTCTTCCATGGTGTTTTCTCCTTAAAAAGGCCGGGGCCGAAGTCCGGTCCCGGCGCACGATGTACTATTCTGTTATCTTGCCAGCAGCTCGCCCAGCATCAGATCGGTCATGATCAGCATTCTGGGCAGATGGAAGGGGCCCTTGAAGGTGGAACCCTTGGTGCTGGGCTCGGTGGGCTTGCCGTCCCGGCGCAGGTAGCCGTACCACTCGCCGCCCTCGCTGTCGGAGAAGTGCTTCTTGCAGTAGTCCATGGTCCGGAAATACCAGTCCAAATACTCCTCCTTGCCAGTGTCGCGGTAGAGCATCAGAGAGGAAATGAGGATCTCGTCATGAGGCCACCACAGCTTCATGTCGTGCTCGTAAGCCTCGGGAGGATTGCCCAGGCAGTCCACAAAGTACAGCAATCCCTCGTACTCCTCGTCCCAGCCGGCCTTGATGGCCCAGTTGAAGATCTCTTCGGCCTTGCCAACCAGCTCCTTGTTGCCAGTACGCTTGGCGTGCTCCAGCAGGAACCACACGCCCTCGATGTCGTGGCCGGGGTTCACAATGCGGCCGTCGGTGTAGTCCAGGTTGGCCTCGCCGTTGGGGCCCACGTTCTCCAGCACGCAGTGCAGCTCGGGATGGACATGGTACTTGAAGATATCGTCCACGCAGCCCTGGGCGCGCTCCTCGTACAGTGCCTGATTCTCGGGGTCAACCCGCAGCATGACGGAGGTCACGTTCAGATAGATCATGGGCAGGCCAAACGCGCGGCCGCTGCGGGTCTCGGGAATGGTCTTGGGGCCCAGGCCGGTGGGGTCCTTGGCGCCGTGCCACAGGTCCCAATAAATATTGTAGGCCTTCTTGGCCCGCTCCAGGCATTCCTTGTCGCCGGTAACGCCGTAGTACTCGGCGTTGGCAATGGCATAGAAGGCCTCAGAGTAGTAATAGCGGCGCTGACGCAGAGGCTTGCCGTCTGCGGTGACGGTGAAGTACATTCTGCCGTCGGCCTCGGGGTTGATGCAGTATTTCTCCATGAAGTCCAGGCAGCTCTTGGAAGCCTCCAGCCACTCCTTCTTCACGCCGTACACATGGCACAGGTATGCAAAGATCCAGCCGCAGCGGCCCTGCATCCATACGCTCTTATCGGTGGAGTAGATCCGGCCATAGCGGTCCAGGCAGGTGTACACGCCGCCGTGCTCTTTGTCCATGCCGTTTCTCAGCCAGAAGTCCGCACAGACTGCCAGCTCCTTCTCCGTCCAGGCCTTGGCCTGCTGCAATTTTACCTTATCCATTTCAAAACCCTCCTGTGGTTTTCTAAGGGCTGCCCGCAGCCGCTTTTGGCTGGCTCTGCTCGTGGAAATCCGCCAAAAGCCCACCGCCCGGGTTGTCCCAAAATGTTACATTTCCATAGTACCATTCTGCTTTCCTTTTTTCAAGAGCTTTTTTTCATTTTTCCTTCTTTTCGGTACATATTTTCTTTCCGATGCGGGCACCCTGTAGACGGAGAAAAAAGTCGCGGAAAAAGGAAAATAATGCTTGACATTTTTCGTTTCGGTGCTATAATACCCATGTTGCTTGTGATGCGGTAAGCGAAACGGCCACATAGAGGATTTGTGTAACGGTAGCACACCGGACTCTGACTCCGTTTGCGGGGGTTCGAATCCCTCATCCTCTGCCAGCAAAGAAGAGACACCTTTTGGTGTCTCTTCTTTCTTTTCTGAAGTTTTGCGGGATTCGAACCCATCCAATGCAAGGCTCCGGTGGAGCCTTGCCAATCGGCAGCTCGATGCCGATTGCTCCTTACGATTTGCCTTCAAGGGCAAATCGGCCATCGAATCCCTCATCCTCTGCCAAGAAGGGGCTGTTAAATAACCCCAAAAGGAAATCGCAGACTCTTTCCCGAAATGGAAAGGGTCTGCTTTTTCTTACCCATCAAGGCTGTGGATAACTTTTCTCTCAAAAATGTGTACACCTACCACAACCGGAGAAAATTTGTTTTTCTTCGGCATTTTTTTGAGGGTATTCAGCCAGCAGCCTTGCTTTCTTCATGAACTCCAGATAAAGACTGTACAACACAGCACAGACGGGTACGCTGAACAGCATCCCTAAGACGCCGAATGCTTCGCCGCCGATTGTAACAGCCATCAACACCAACAGTCCGGGAAGCCCAACGGACTTGCCGACCACCTTGGGATAAATCAGATTGCCCTCCACCTGCTGTAAAACGAGCAGAAAGAGAACGAACCACAGAGCCTTGCCGGGTTCTGCCAGCATAATTAAAAATGCACCAAGACCGCCGCCGATCCATGCGCCGAAAATCGGTACCAGTGCAGTAACGGCCACAAACGCGGAGACCGCACCGGCATACGGGATCCCAAGAATCAGCATTCCAAAGAAGCACAGAACGCCGATGATGACCGCTTCGGTAAGCTGTCCGCTTACAAAATTTGTGAAGGTCTGGTTGGTCAGAGAGGCAATACTCAGAAGCCGCTGTGCCTTCTTTTGCGGAAGGACTGTTACAATGAGTTTTTTCAAATGTACCGCGACGACTTCCTTCTTTGCAAGCAGATACAGCGCAAAGACAAGTCCCAAGAGAGCATCCACCAAAGCCGACAGGACAGAGGTTGCCGCGCCCCACGTCACGGTGAGGATGCCGCTTCCCTCATCGCTGATCAAGGCGGTGACCTTCTCGATCAACAGGTCAGAGTCTATGGCGTATTCGGGCAGGACAATGTTATATTTTGCAGCAAACCGGACAACGCCTGTCCACCACCGCCCGATTTCCTCCACATAGGCCGGAATGTTTTGAATAAACTCGTCGCCGGACTCCCGCAGGCTGGGGATCATCATAAACACCACGGCAAACAGAATCCCAAGGACGAGTACGGTACTTGCGGTCAGGCACACGGAACGGGTCAGCTTTGCAGGCGCTTTGCGGCATACCTTGTTCCAGCAGCATTCCAACGGCCGAAGGACTACGTTGATCAAAAACGCAATCCCGCCGCCGATCAGAAATGGCGTGAACAGCGCAAGCACCTTGCCGAGAAAGCGCAAAACAGCGTCGAGATTAGCCATCGCCCACACGAATACAACAAACAGCACCAGTGCACGGAGGATATAGCGAATGATCGCTTTGTCCGGCCATTTGATTCCCTGTGGTGTAGAATTCTCGTTTCTGTTATCGGCTGTGTTTTGCGGTTTCTTCGCCATGTTTCTTCCTTTCCACTATTGTGCGCAGGCCCATTCAAATCCGAAAGCACTTTTGCAGCGCTTTATACTCACCCATTGCCAGAATCGTTATGTCATCGGACAATACAGTATCCGGTGTAACGGAAACATCTGTTTTTCCGGCGCGTTTGATGCCAAGAATGTTGATGCCAAACTTCCTGCGGACATCCAGCTCGCCAACGCTTTTCCCGATCCACGTCCCCGGCACCTGCACTTCAAAGATGGCGTGCTGTTCGTCAATCTCTATGTAATCGAAAATATGATCGGAAGTATATCGAATCGATGCCCATTTTGCCATCTGCTTTTCGGGGTAGACCACGTTATCTGCGCCGTTGCGGAGCAGAAACTTCGCCTGCACATCGCGTTCGGCGCGGGATACCACGCATTTGGCCCCCAGCTCTTTCAGCAGCGAGGTGGTCTCCAGCGAGTTCTGGAAGTTGCCGCTGATGGTCACAAAGCAAACATCAAAATTTCCGATGCCGAGCGAACGCAGAAACTCCGCGTTGGTGCTGTCACCGATCTGCGCGTTGGTGACAAACGGAAGTACATCGTTGATCCGTTCCTCATTGGTATCGACTGCCATGACCTGATGCCCCAGTTGAGAGAGCTGCATGGCGATATGCCGCCCAAAACGGCCTGCTCCAATCAATAAAACATTTTTCATGGAATAGACAACTCCTTTGTTTATCCAATCGTGATTCTTTCCTGCGGCAGCTTTGCATTGCCGCTTTTTTTACTGGACACCGTCGCATAAATGAGCGTAAGCCCGCCGACTCTGCCCAGATACATCAGCGCGATCAATACCATTTGCGAGGGAATATGCAGCTGCGGCGTAATACCCAGTGTCAGGCCAACCGTTCCGACCGCCGACGCTGCTTCATACAGGCAGGAGGACAGCGGAAGATTTTCAAACACACTGATAAAGACGCCTCCGCCAAAGAACAGCGCAAGGTACATCGTCAGAATGGTCGCAGCGGTTTTGACGGCACCGCAATCGACTCTGCGCCCAAAGAATTGGGCGCTGTCCCGCTGACGGAAGGTTGCGGCAGCATTGGCAAGCAGAACTGCCAGCGTGGTGGTTTTCATGCCGCCTGCCGTGGAGCCGGGAGAACCGCCAATGAGCATCAGAAGAATCATCATGCCCTGCGACGCACCGGACATCGCGGATAGATTTACCGTGTTGAAGCCCGCCGTTCTCGGCGTGACCGATTGGAACAGGGCTGCCTGAACCCGCTCTCCGAGGGGAAGGGCATCAAAGTCCACAAAGAAGAAAAACAGTGCCGGAAGGACGATCAGCATGAGTGTCGTAACGAGAATGACCTTGCTCTGCATTCGATAACGGTGGATGTGCAGCTTGTTTTCGCAAATGTCATCCCACGTTAAGAATCCGATGCCGCCGGTTATGATCAGCAGCATGATCGTGATATTGATCACCGGATTTTGGACGTAACCGGTAAGGGACGGATACAAGTTGTTGTTTGTTCCCAGAATGTCAAACCCTGCGTTGCAAAAGGCGGAGATGGAGTGAAATACCGCCATCCATATCCCGTGCCATCCATAGTCGCGGCAAAACACCGGCAGCATGGCAAGCGCACCGATCAGTTCGATCAAAAATGTTCCCCGCAGGATGAACCGTGTCAGCCGGACGATCCCTCCCACCTTCGGCGCTGAGATGGCGTCCTGCATGGTGCTGCGCTGCATCAGAGAGATCCTTCGCCCGGACAACAGTGCAAACGATGCCGCCACGGTGACAACACCAAGCCCGCCTATCTGAATCAGCGTCAGGATCACCGCTTGGCCAAAGGCCGACCAATAGCTGCCGGTATCCTGCACCACAAGCCCCGTTACACAAACAGCGGAGGTCGCGGTAAACAGCGCCTCATGAAACGGCGTTACACACCGAGCTGCCGCAGAAATTGGCAGCATCAGCAGCAGCGCGCCCAGCAGGATCACCCCTGCAAAGCCCAATATGATGATTTGAAAAGACGAAAGACGACGCTTTCTGCAAACCATTTCTTCTGACATCATCCTCACTCCTTGTGAATTGCGCGATAAATTTATTGTGCGCAGGCCAAACACACGCCGCAATGCCTGACTGTGACAGAGGATACCCGATACGCGCTCAGCCCGGAGACCGTGATCTCCAAATTCTGCACAGCGAAGGAATCGCCCTTGACGGGGACTCTATTCAGCTGCTCCATGACCCAGCCGCCGACAGAAACACTGTCCGATTCCAGCTTGACATCAAAGAATTCCATAAAATCTTCCAAACTGACGGAGCAGTCCACACGGTAGGTATTCTCGTCCAGCTTTTCAAAATCTTCTTTCACTTCGTCGTGTTCGTCCCAAATTTCACCAACCAGTTCTTCCAGAATATCCTCCATCGTAACAATACCGAGCGTGCCGCCAAAATCGTCTACAACGACGGCGACATGGGACTTCTGATGCTGGAGCATTTTTAGAATGTCGCGGATCTTCGTGTGCTGATAGACGAACAATGGTTCCGTCATGATTGCCGTAATGGGCTGATCCGTCATCTTGCCGTTGATATAGAAGTCCTTCTGATGAAGAACACCGACGATCTGATCGATGGTATCCCGGTAGACCAGCAGACGGGAGAAGCGGGACTGTGTAAAGACTCTGGCAATTTCCTCGTGGCTCTCGTCGATGTCCACGGCCTCCAATTCGATGCGATGCGTCAGAATTTCCGCCGCCGTCAGGTCGCGGAACTCAAGGGCGTTGCGCAGCAGCTCACCCTCATTTTCGTCAATGCTGCCGTCCTGCTCCACGTCCTCCATGAAAAGGAGCAGTTCCTCGTGGGACATTTTTGCGTCGTCATTTGTCTTGAAGAAGCGAGAAACCAGCTTTTTCCACTGGGAAAAGAGAAAATTCAGCGGGGTCAGCACCCAGATCCAGAGCCGGATAAAGGGCGCACTGAACATGGCAAAGCGCTCCGGCGTGTCCTTTGCAACGCTTTTGGGGGTGATCTCGCCAAAGATCAGGACAACGACCGTGACCACAATGGTGGAAACGGTCGCGCCGATGTCGTCGTAAAGTCCGACGAACAGAAGTGTGCCGATGGACGCCACCATGATATTGACGATATTGTTGCCGATCAGGATGGTGGAGATCAGCTTGTCATAATCTTCGGACAGCTTGAGTGCCAGCGCTGCCCGCATGTTTCCGTTGTCCGCCAACACCTTGAGGCGGGTTTTATTCAGGGACGAGAACGCTGTTTCTGTGGCGCTGAAATAGGCGGACATGGCGATGCAGACCACTATTGCGAAAATGCTTCCAAAATAATTCATTTCAAACTCCTTTATGTTCTGTTCATACGATCATTTCATGCAAAAAAGACACACCTATCCCCGATACCGCAGCAAAGGGCGTAGATATGCCACATGCGAACAGACCATATAAGAGCGGTTACCGTTGTCGTCGCTACTGTCGTTTTCCACGGCTTTCTTCCTCCTTTTTGCTATGTGCTTACATCATAGCATTTCTCCGGTGTAGATTCGGTAAAGAAACAAGTGCGGCGCAATATCCCCCTGTGAGAAATCTTGAAGCGTTTCTTCTCATGGAGTATAATAAAGATGTTAAAAAGCACCTTTGGAGAGATTGCCATGAAAAGCCACCAACGAAAAAAGGATATTCTATTTTCAATTCTTATTTTTGGCAGCGCCTTTGCCGTCAATTTGCTGATTCAGAAGCTCTTTACCACGCAGACGCTGGTGCCCATGATCTTTGTGTTCGGCGTGTTTCTGATCTCGCTGAAAACGCATGGGTATTGCTATGGCATCACTTCGGCTATCGTCAGTGTGTTTGCGGTGAATTTCGCCTTCACCTATCCGTACTATGCCTTTGACTTTTTCGTAGAGGAAAGCATCTTATCCGCTGTCATCATGCTCATCGTCGCCGTTTCCACCAGTACTCTGAACATTCGCATCCGCGATCAGGAGAAGCTGCGCTCAGAAAATGAAAAGGAGAGAATGCGCGGCAATCTGCTGCGGGCGATCTCCCATGACCTGCGCACGCCCCTCACCTCCATATACGGGTCATCCTCCACGCTGATCTCCAAGTATGATGCGCTGCCGAAGGAGCAGCAGCTCAAGCTGTTGGGAGAAATTCAGGAGGACAGCGAGTGGCTCATCCGCATGGTCGAAAATCTCCTGTCCGTCACAAGGATCGACGGCGCGAAGGTCGAGGTCGTGAAGACGCCCATTGTTCTCGACGAGTTAATCGACTCCGTTTTGATGAAGTTTTCCAAAAAGCATCCGAACCAGAAGGTCATCACGCAGATACCGGACGAGTTTGTGGATATTCCCATGGACTCGCTTCTCATCGAGCAGGTGCTGCTGAATCTTCTGGAAAACGCCGTGTTCCACGCAAAAGGCATGACGGAACTGATACTTTCCGTTTCCCTTGCGGGGGACAAGGCGGTATTTGAGGTCGCCGACAACGGCTGCGGCATTCCGGAGGATGCGCTTCAAAAGATTTTCAGCGGAAGCTATGAAAAGTCCGCCGCGCCGGTGGACGGGACGCGCCGCAATATGGGGATCGGACTATCTGTGTGCGCTGCCATCGTCAGAGCGCACGGCAGTGACATTACCGCGGAAAACAGGAAGAGCGGCGGTGCGGTATTCCGCTTTGCGCTGGAAAGAGGGGGTGCGGACGATGGGCAATAACAAGTACAAGATCCTGATCGTAGAGGACGAGGCCAACATCCGAAGCTTTATCAAAGCCAATCTGGAAACCAGTGACTATCAGGTGCTTTGCGCGGAGACCTGTGCGCTCGGTATGATGATGTACGCCTCCCATCATCCGGATCTCATCGTTCTGGATCTCGGCCTGCCAGATCGGGATGGCATGAGTCTGATTCAAGAGGTGCGAAAGACGGACACCGTGCCCATTATTGTACTCTCCGCCCGTTCCAACGAGAGGGACAAGGTAGAGGCGCTGGATCTGGGGGCGAATGATTATATTACCAAGCCCTTTGGGACGGAGGAACTGCTCGCCCGCATTCGCGCCGTTCTCCGCAGCCATCGGCACAGCGAAGAGAAGGAAAGTTCCCCCGGCGGAAAATTCCACCTTCAGGACCTGCTGATCGACTATGATACGCGGCAGGTCTTTGTTGGCAAAGAGGAGATCGACCTGACTCAGACGGAGTACAACATCATGGCGTTTCTATCCGTTCACGCCGGAAAGGTTCTGACGTATGCCGCCATCATTCGCTCGGTCTGGGGGTATTCGGACTATGGCAGCGTCAAGAAGCTGCAAGTCAACATGAAGAACATCCGCAAGAAAATGGGCGTGACGCCCGGCGAAAAGCGCTACATCATCAATGAGCTTGGCGTTGGCTACCGTATGCTGGCGGAGGATGAAATTGTTGCTGATTCCTTTCTTTGACGAACATAAGCTGATTCTATATAATTTTATTTTTTCTTCCGATAAATAGCAGAATAAGGATCAACCGCCCGTTCCTTTCGGAAACGGGCGGTTGCCTTAGCGTTTGTGATCCTTGCACGCCAGAATTGTCGGCTGACAGTAGTAAGTTTGAATTAGTTCCTTATCACTGTTTAGCCAAGGACAAAAGGGCTTTTTCGAATGAAGTGTGCCTTTCGGGACGTGAAGGGATGCTTCGCATCGCGAAGCGCAAAACTTCACTGAATAAAAGGGTGTGCTTCATGTCCGAAAGCAAGCTAGGAACACAGTCTACAGATTTTGCGGTATCCAACATCGGCCTCGTGAAATCTCTGAAAGAAAAGCACGAAACCATTATCTCAAACCAAATTGGCAGAAGCGGCAGCTTTCGGCTTTTCCCGCTTTTAATCTGTCATTTATACGTACTGCACCAATTCTTTCAGTGCCTTGCGTTTTTTCTCCCGCAGAGAGTCTCCCTCCTTGGCGTAGCCCAAGGCGATGACCAGGCGCACCGGGTGCTCCAGATTGGCAAGGGTCTGGAGCTTTTCGCTGTCCAGCCAGCCGAGGATGCAGGTTGCAAGGCCCAGGGAGGCAGCCTCGGAGGTCAGGTAGGCCGTCAGGATGCCGATATCCAGAGACCGATAGTCATTCTTTTTCAGCTTGGCCCCCAGCGCGGCAGACTTATTATAGTTTTCCTCGGAAAGCAGCAGCAGGACAGGCGCCTGGGCGGCGAAGGAATTCATCCCCATGCCGCTGACGGCCGCCGCAGCCTCCTTGGCTTTTTCCCCCTGGCAGACCGTAATGCGGTAGGGCTGACTATTGCAGGCGGAAGGAGCGAGTCTGCCCGCCTCCAGGATGGCCTGCAGTTTCTCCGGCTCCACTTCCCGGGTTTCATCATAGGCGCGGCAGGACTGCCGAAGCTTTGCAAGTTCCAAAAAATCCATAAAATCCTCCTGTTTCAAAATTCGCCCGGCCAATCGGCCGGGCGAGATATTTTAGTCAATGACCATGATCCAGCCCTCGGGGGCCTCGATGGTGCCCATCTGAATTCCGGTCAGGGTCTTGTACAGCTTTTCCACCACATTGCCCATGCCGGCATAGGTGTACTCCTTGCCGTGATCCACGATCTTGCCGATGGGAGAGATGACCGCCGCAGTGCCGCACAGACCGGCCTCGGCGAAATTGCCCAGCTCGTCAATGCCCACCACGCGCTCCTCTACCTCCAGGTGCAGGTAATCCCTGGCAACCTGAATGAGAGAACGGCGGGTAATGGAGGGCAGAATGGTTGCGGACTTGGGAACCACCAGCTTGCCCTCCTTGGTTACAAAGAGGATGTTCGCGCCGCCGGTCTCCTCGATATGGGTCCGGGTGGCAGAATCCACATACAGGTTCTCGTCATAACCCTGCTCGTGGGCATCCACAATATTATAGAGGCTCATGGCGTAGTTCAGGCCCGCCTTGATGTGGCCGGTGCCTCTGGGGGCCGCACGGTCCAGGTCGGAGACGCGGATGGTCAGGGGCTTGATGCCGCCCTTGAAATAGGGGCCGACCGGGGTGCCGAAGACCCGGAACTGGAACTCCGTAGCGGGCTTCACGCCGATAATGGGGTCAATGCCGAACATATAGGGCCGCAGATACAGGCTCGCGCCGGAACCATAGGGAGGGACCCAGGCCTCATTGGCCTTGACGGTCTGCCGAATGGCCTCCAGGAAGCGCTCCTTGGGGAACTCCGGCATCTTCATTCTGCGGCAGGATTCGATCATCCGGTCCGCGTTCAGGTCCGGACGGAAGCAGACGGTGCGGCCGTCCGCAGTGGTATAGGCCTTCATGCCCTCGAAAACGGTCTGGGCATACTGCAAAACGCAGGCGCACTCGTTCATGGTGATGTTGGCATCGGTGGTCAGCCCGCCTTCATCCCATGCGCCGTTCTTGTAATTTGCCACATAGCGGTAGTCCGTCTGGACATAGCCGAAGCCTATGCTACCCCAATCGATATTTTTCTTTTCCATAAAAGTGCAGCTCCTCTCGTTTCTTTTAGGATTGCACCATATTACCATATCCGCCGCCGGTTTTCAAGAGATTTTTCACGTATGGCGGACATTTGTCTGTCACGGATTCAAAATCAGCTGCTCCAGGGTGCGCTTGGGTACATAGTGGGTATCCTCGGCATCCCGATAATAGGTGGTGCTGCCGTCCTCCCCCACGTCGGTCATGACGATGCGGTCCGTCCCCTCGCCCAGGGCCAGCAGCAGCTGGGGCTTGATGGCTTCCGGCAGGCCCAGCTTTTCCCGCAGCTCCCCTGCCGCAAAGGAGCCGATCATGCAGCCGTTCAGCCCCATCTCCGCCGCAGCCAGAAGCATGGTCTGGGCCACAATGCCCACATCCCGCTGGTAGGGCGCGGGATTCTCTGCAAGACTTCCATCCAGGCAGATCACGATATAGGCTACAGGCTCTGCGCCCTTCCTGGGCAGATGCAGCTCGGCCAATGCCCCTGCCCACTTGGTCAGAGGCTGAATGGCCGCCACCGTCTCCGGTTTCTCCGCCAAATAGTATTTCAGCACCTGATCGTTCCGGGCGGCCGGGGTAAACCGGGCGCACTCCACCAGATGCTCCAGTTCCTGCCGGGTCACCTTTCGATCCTGCCGAAAGCCCCGATGGCTGCGGGCCTGCTTTACAAGGTCTAAAAACATAGTGTATCGCTCCTTCGTATATATTATGCCGCCGGAAAGCGGCACAGGTGTCTCAATCCAGCTGAATCCTGGAAAACAGTTCCAGCATCATCTTTTTCCCCGGTGTCATAGGGCTATCCGGGTTCCAGGCCAGGCTCACGGAAAAATTCATTTTGGGCCGCAGAGGGATGGAGACCACATCGTGCATGGACGATGCAACGCTGTTGAACACAAAGCCCACGGCAATATTCCCGGCAATCATCTGGGAGATTGTGGAAAGCTGGTTGGATTGCAGCAGGACATTGGGGGAAATCCCAGCGCTCTGAAAGCGGTTCAAAATCTGTTCCGTCTGAAAAAAGCTGTCTGAAAACAGCACCAGAGGCTCATTTGCCAAATCAGAGACGGAAACGCTCTGATTGCCGCGCAGCGGGTGGACCCGGGAGACACAGCACATGGTCTCCATGGTTCCCACCAGTTTTGTTTCGAATTGGGGCAAAGGCGTGTCGTGGGGCAGCAGAGCCATATCGATCTGGTGGCTCTTCAGCCCCTCCATCAGCGTTCCCCGGCCGCCTTCCACAATGCGCAGCAGGCAATTGCACTGCTCCGCCTGATACGTTCCATACAGTGCCGGCAGCACCAGCGAGCCGATCATAGGCGGCACACCGAAGCGAAGCTCCTCACGCTGGGATAGGTCCAACATCTTCATCCGGAAGCTGTCGGCATGGGTCAGCAGGCTCTGGGCATGCTCATAAAAAATGTCCCCCTCCGGCGTGGACCGGATGCCTCTTCCCTCCCGGGAAAAAAGTGCAATGCCAAATTCCGCTTCCAGCTCCTTGATTGCCGCAGAAATGCTTGGCTGGCTGATATTCAGCTTTTCCGCCGCCCGGCTCACATTTCTCTGGCGGTAAACCTCGCAGAAATATTGCAGCTGCGTCAGCTTCATCTGCTTCTCACCCACCTTTTGTTTTATTTTATCGGTTTTTCCCATAGAAGTCAATGCTGCAGCCCTTTTCGCTTTTGTAATTTATAAGTTTTTTCTATCATTCCTAAGAAAAAATGTATTTTTATTTTGCAATACTCTGTGCTACAATGATTGCATCCAAAAGCGAACTTCGAAAGGAATTATTCTATGACCTTATCCTTTGGTTTCGGAACCGGGAGCCAGTCGGTCAGTGTTCCGGAAGAGAATCTGCTTGGGGTCCTGCATATGAACCCCGCCGCGCCGGAGAGGACCGGGCAGGAAGCCGTAGGTTATGCCCTGGAAAATCCCATCGGTCTGCCCCGGCTTTCGGAAATCGTCCCCAAAAGCAAAAAAATCGCCATTGTCACCTCGGATATTTCCCGCCCCTGCCCCAGCTGGGACATTCTCCCGCCCCTGCTGGCAGAGCTGGAGCAAGGCGGCGTTGACCTGGCCGATGTAACCCTGGTCTTCGGCCTGGGCTCTCACCGGCACCAGACGGAGGCAGAGATGCGCCACCTGGCGGGTCCCGCCTTTGACCGCATCCGCTGCGTGGACTCGGACTGCACTGACTGCATCCGCATGGGCGTCACCGGCCGGGGCACCCCCGTGGATATCACCCGGGTGGTTGCGGAAGCAGATTTCCGCATCTGTCTTGGAAATGTGGAATACCACTATTTCGCGGGCTACTCCGGCGGAGCCAAAGCCATTATGCCCGGCGTATCCAGCCGGGATGCCATTCAGGCCAACCACCGGATGATGGTGCAGAATGAAGCCTGCGCCGGAAAACTGGAGGGCAACCCTCTGCGGATGGACATCGAAGAAGCCGGGCGCATCTGCGGCATTCACTACATTGTCAATGTGGTTCTGGATGAGCACAAGCAGATCATCTTCGCCGCCGCCGGGGAGGCTACCGCTGCCCACCGGGCGGGCTGCCGGTACTTGGATACCCTTTACCGCAAGCCCATTCCTCAGCGGGCGGACATTGTCCTGGTCAGCCAGGGCGGGGCCCCCAAGGATTTGAATCTGTACCAGACCCAGAAGGCCCTGGACAACGCCAAGCATGCCGTCCGCCCCGGAGGCATCATCATTCTGATCGGCTCCTGCAAGGAGGGTCTGGGCGAAAAGTGCTTCGAGCGGTGGATTCAGGAGGCCCAGTGCTCCCACGATCTCATTGAGCGGGTGCAGACCCACTTCGAGCTGGGCGGCCACAAGGCTGCCGCCATTGCCATGGTGCTGGAAAACGCAAGAATCTTCCTGGTGTCCGAGATGGACCCGGACCTGGTCCGGAAATGCTTCTTGGAGCCCTATACCAGCGCCCAGCAGGCCCTGGACGACGCCTTTGCCGTCCTGGGTCCAAACGCCACCGTACTGGCCATGCCCTACGGCGGCTCCACACTACCCATTGTTGAGCAATAAATAAGAATATATAGGAGGAAAAACAAATGGATTACGCAAAAGAAGCTCTGCGGCTCCACGGCGAGTGGAAGGGCAAAATCGAAGTCAAGGCTACCGTGCCCGTAGCAACCAAGGACGACCTGTCCCTGGCCTATACCCCCGGCGTTGCCGCCCCCTGCCTGGAGATTCAGGCCCACCCCGAGAAGTCCTATGACCTGACCCGCCGCCACAACCTGTGCGCCGTCATCACCGACGGCTCCGCCGTGCTGGGCCTGGGCGACATCGGCCCCGAAGCCGGTATGCCCGTTATGGAGGGCAAGTGCGTACTTTTCAAGGCCTTCGGCGACGTGGACGCCTTCCCTCTGTGCGTGAAGACTAAGGACGTGGACGAGTTCGTCAATGCCGTGTACCTGATCTCCGGCTCCTTCGGCGGCATCAACCTGGAGGACATCGCCGCTCCCCGCTGCTTTGAAATTGAGCGGAAGCTGAAGGAAAAGTGTGACATTCCCATCTTCCACGATGACCAGCACGGCACCGCCGTCATCACCCTGGCAGGCCTGCAGAACGCCCTGAAGGTGGTCGGCAAGAAGAAGGAGGACGTGAAGATCGTCACCTCCGGTGCCGGCGCTGCCGCCATCGCCATCGTAAAGCTGCTGCTGAGCGCGGGCTTTAAGAACATCGTCATGACCGACCGCACCGGTGCCATTTACGCCGGCCGTGAAAAGCTGAACTGGATCAAGGAAGAGATGGCCCAGGTCACCAATTTGCAGAAGGAAACCGGCAAGCTGGCCGACGTCATCAAGGGCGCGGATGTGTTCATCGGCGTATCCGCTCCTGGCACCCTGACGAAGGAAATGGTTCAGACCATGAACAAGGACGCCATCGTCTTTGCCTGCGCCAACCCCACCCCCGAGATCTTCCCGGACGAGGCAAAGGCTGGCGGCGCTGCCGTGGTTTCCACCGGCCGCAGCGACTACCCCAACCAGATCAACAACGTTCTGGCCTTCCCCGGCATCTTCCGGGGCGCCTTCGATGTGCGGGCCTCTGACATCAATGAGGAGATGAAGATGGCCGCCGCCCAGGCTCTGGCCGATCTGGTATCCCCTGAGGAGCTCAGCGCGGACTACATCATCCCCGCTGCCTTCGACAAGCGGGTAGGCCCCGCCGTGGCCAAGGCCGTCGCCGAAGCCGCCCGGAAGTCCGGCGTAGCAAGAATCTGATACTGTCTTCTCACTATCGGCACCCCTTAAAAACAGGGGCGCCGATAGTATTGTATAGCAGACAGCCGGGAGCAAAGCCCCCGGCTGTCTGCTATTATTTTCAGATACCTGTCCACCCGGCCGCCTGCAAGAAGAAAATGCAGGCACAGGAAAAAGCGATGAGAATCAATGCATAAGGCACAGCATATCTCAGCCATTTGGAATATTTTGTCTCAGACAGGATAAGTCCGGTTGCCAGCACAGAAGAAACAGGCGTCAAGAAGTTTGTCAAGCCGTCACCAAGCTGATAGCACGTGCACAGGACCTGCCGTGTAATTCCCAGGATGTCTGCAACCGGCGTAAAAAGGGGCATCAGGATAGGAACCTTTGCCGGGCCGGAGGGCATCAAAAGATTAAACAGCGTTGTAAATACAAACATTCCGATAGCAGAGAAGGAAGCGCCCATTCTCTGAATGATCATAAGAGCAGCGTTAGCAATGGTGTTGATCACATGGCCATCCGCCAGGATCACACTGATCAGCTTTGAGAACCCAATCAGCAGGCATACCGGCCCCATCTGTGCCGCACCAGCGCAGAATCGCTTTGCCCAGTCATTCGGCGTGTAGTGGAAAACAATTCCCAGTATAATTGCAGAGACAAATGCCAGCGAAATCAAATATTCAAAACCCCAGCTGTATTTTGAAGAACCGTATGCATAAATCACGAACGGGAGAATCATCATCAGAATAGAAACGACACTGGATATCTTCAGTCTTGTCGTTTTCTCCGCTTTCATCTGTTCTTCTGCACTCAGGCTCAGAATTTCGCCATCAATGCTCTTGGAAGGATCTTTTGCAACCTTCAATGCATAGTGCGTATTGTAGAAGGCAACGAATGCAGTAAAGACGATCCAAATCACGATTCGCACCGTCAAACCAGAAACCGCAGGGATTCCTGCCATCTCCTGACACATCAGGATCATCAATACAGTCGGGCCAATCGCCTGCCCTGTGATATATGGCAGATAGAAAATAGCCATTCCGGAAATTCTATCAAGCTTTGTCCGCCGTGCCAGCAGCATTCCACACGCAACAAACGTGATCATCGCATCATTGCCCGCCAGACCTCCAAGGATGGACATCAGCACGGAAATACAGGGGATCAACACCTTCAGGCTCTTATCTTCCAGCCGAAAAATAGAATAATCAACCAGATTCTCTACAGCGCCAGATGAAATCATTACGCTGACCATGCCGCCTACAATAAACAGCAGCGCATACGTCGTACCCATTGATGCAATGGAGGACGTTAACTTGATCACCGCCTGCACCGGTGAGACCGGTGTATTCTCAACGTAAGTAAAGGAGCCCGGCACCACATACCCGTTTTCATCAAACTGGTATGTTCCCGCAGGAATAATATAAGTCAGTAAGCAGCTAATCAATGCCAATAAAATCAAAAGGATCATTACATGGGGAAATGCTAGCCTGGATTTCTCTTTTTTCATAACAATGCTCCTTATCCATTTATTGATCCTGAACAGGGTTATCCTCGTTATTCAGGACCTTCATTGCTTTTCTTTCTGCAGTAAACTTTGGCCACAGACCATTTTCATATTCTTCACCGCGAACAAACCGCCCCCAGAGGCCCTGCATTGTCTCGGTCAGGCATCGGCCCTCGTAAGGTTCCATGCCATCCAGCATGGGCGCATTCCAACTTTCCAGGTTGCCAAACAAGAAGGGCAATTCCAGGCAATGGCATGCTCCAAAAGAAGACTTTGCAGCTTTCCAATCGAAACGGTAGCGGTAAACGGTGCAGCCCCCCGCTGCCGCCTCCAGTGCCATATTCTCTCCCGGTGAAACATATCTGGTTTGCAGTATTGCCTCTGCAACTGCCAATGACTTTTCATCTCTTCCCGGGATAAATGCCAGCATTTCTTCCCGCGTGAATCCCATCAGAATACGGATTTTTCTCGATTTCGCCCTTTGGGCGGCTGCGTGGACTGTCTGCTCCGGCGTGTGCCATTCATCCATGATCGGTTTAAAAATCATTCCCTGATGTTTCTCCCGCAGCCCCTGGGGAACAGCCTCTACCGCCTCAAAAATCTCCGAAACCGATTTCTTTTGAAGTGCTTCCAAGGCACCGGTCCCCGGCTCAATAGCCAGTTTTTTCAGCACTTCTGTGCCAATTTCCAATGCATCTGCCCGGGTATGATTTCCCCTTCCCAGAGAGGCACTTTCCAGGATGATCTGTTGAAAAAGTCCGTCCGAATCCGGTCGGGAAAGAATATGCGTAATTGCATTTCCCCCCGCCGACTGGCCAAACAGAGTGACCTTGCCCGGGTCTCCCCCAAATGCTGCAATGTTATCTTGTATCCAATGCAGTGCCATCATCTGATCTTCAATCGATAAATTCTCCTCAATAACCCCCGGATAATACAAAAAGCCCAGCGGTCCTAGCCGGAAATTCAAATTAACAACAACGATTTGCTGTGATCTTGCCAAGGAAGCGCCATCATACCAGGCAACATCCCCACCACCATAGCAGTTTGCGCCCCCATGAAACCAAACCGCTACCGGAAGCCCACCCGTCAAACTCGGCGTGCTGATTGCCAGAGTCAGGCAATCCTCATTGCGCTCTCCTACCGTCGGTCCCATGGGGATATCCAGATCCGACGCAGTCTGCGGTGCCAGAAAATGCCGATAGGTCGCATCGTATGTTTCTTCCCATCTTTCCATTCTCCGTGGCTTTTGAAAGCGAAGTGGGCCTACCGGTGGTTGCGCATAAGGAATTCCATGGAATTGATATACACCCTTGTTCTGTACTCCCATAACAGGGCCACAGGGTGCATGAACCACTTGTTTCATATCTTCCCTCCTAGTATTTATCGAATTGTTCGCTCTTTCGCTCGATACATTTGGATTATACATTCTTTCCTCCATTCTGTCAATCTCAATCCTCCCATCACTCCACACAGAAATAAAATAATAATTTTGTACAACTTGACAGAATTACGAAAATTCTGTACACTAACAGACGAGGATGGTGTGATACCAGATGGAAAATGTAAGTAAAATCAAAAAAGTATCCGCAGCTGACCAGGTATATACACAGCTTAAAACATTCATTTTGGAGGGTCACTGGGTTCCGGGTGAAAAAATTGCTACAGAAACAGAATTGGCTAAGTCTCTCGGTGTAAATCGTTTGACTGTACGGGTTGCACTGCAGCGACTTGCTGCCCTGGGCCTACTGGACATCCGGGTAGGTGACGGAACATACGTAAAAGAATTCGATATGAACGAGAAAATCACAGAGCTTTCTCAATTCTACGTAAATGAGGAAACAATGCGTGACACCGGCGAATATCGAAGGCTTTTGGAAATGGCGTTTATTGACCTTTCCGTTCAGCGACGTTCCGATGAGCAGTTGGACGAATTCTACAAGCTTTGCTGTGCCTTTCACAACGATTTAAAAGATTTTTACACCTGCTGTGAACCTGAACACGCCAATGCCGCATTTCTGCGGTCTGTGGACACCGCATCAGATCTTCATTCGCTGCTTTGCAAAATGGCACACAATCAGATGCTTGCTTATGCTTTCAGTCTGTGCAAAGAGCCGCTCAGAAAACACATGGAGTTTAATGCCAAGCGCCGCGCCTCAGATATTGATGCAGATCAATGCAACATCTGGGAAAAACGCTGGTTTCAGCTCTACGATGCATTAAAATCTCAAAACATTGCAGCTTCTCGGGAGCTGTTGTCTCAAATTATCGATTCCTAAATTGTCCGCGTTCATAGCATTTCGTAAAAAACAGGCGCAGCTCGTTTGCTGCGCCCCAGAGTGTCGAAAAAGTCCAGTTAAAGCTGGGCTTTTTCGACACTCTGGGGGGGCGTTCTCGCCCCCTATTTTCTTTTCTTTGTTTCACCTCGTTTCGCCATGAAACGAGGTTTTCCTTTTTATGTTTCACACTTTGTTTCTTAAAGAAACGTTTTTTGAACACGGCGCGAAACATTTTTTGTGATATGTTTCCAAAAACGCACTTTTTCTTTTCCACACTTTGCCAAAAAATTTCCTCAGCAGACATTTCCTTCTTCCGTCTTTTTGTGGAGAGTGCTATGATTTTCCCAAGGACAAGGCAAACATCGGTGTACAAGGGGTACAAACAAGATAAAATAGAAATGAGGGGCGATAGAGCGGAAATGTCAGATTTTCCACTCTATCTGAACACGGTCGCTGGTGGCCTTGATCGTAGAGATCAAACCATCGGCGGCTTTTCTTTTGTCGTCAAAATCTATGCTGTCCCAGTTGTCGAGATAATAGGATAACTTCTTTATCTGCTGGGGCGATATGGTTTCAACACTCAATTCGGCGATTGCCTTTGAAATGGTCTGGCGTCGGGTGTCCAGTTCTTCAATTTTTTTGTTGGCGTAGGCAAGCAAGGTCGCATTGGCTCCGGTCAGCGTATCCAGCAGCTTTTCAATTTCTGCCTCCACCTGTGCCAGCTCCACTTGATAGGCGGTCAGTTTCGGATTGACTTTTTCCTCTCTGCCGTGGAGTATCTGAAAGTCTTTGAACTTTTCCTGCATGGCCGAGAAAATGAATTGCTCAAATTCTTCTTTGCGGATTTTCCCGCAGCCCGGACAGCCTTTGTTTTCCGTCCGTTTGGTACAGCGGAAATATCCGGTGCTGTTTGGTACATGGGTGGCTTTCAGAGCATACCCACAATGCCCGCATTTGATTTTTCCGGCCAGCCAAGTATTTTTCGGTTTCCGTCCCTGCTGGAAGGTGGTATTTGCCATAAGTTTTTTCCGGCATTTCAGCCATGTGTCAGAGGAAATGAGTGCTTCGTGGGGAGCGATAACAAGTATCTGGTCTTTTAAGCACCTGTCCTTGTCCTCCTTCACAT
>OLYI01000106.1_pt1 | contig 40997 bp, 38 predicted proteins | sample 1644251 | NCBI WGS metagenome assembly OLYI01 (sample SAMEA103958140, study PRJEB25191) | human gut metagenome | biome: human-associated habitat [ENVO:00009003]; feature: intestine environment [ENVO:2100002]; material: feces | place: Germany | collected 2013/2015 | reverse complement strand
CCGTCCATACCGGCATCCATGCCTGCGTCCATGCCGCCCATATCTGCGCCGCCCATGTCTGCGCCGCCCATATCTGCGCCGCCCATGTCTGCGCCGCCCATGTCAGCGCCGCCCATGTCAGCGCCGCCCGTGTCTGCGCCGCCTTCCTCGTTCTCATAGGTCACAGGGGTGTGGCTGGTGGGAGCACCCACATGGCAATACTGCTCGTCCGGGAAGGCGATGTAGTCCGTCTCGGAAAGACCCTCGGTGACGACGTAGTTGTCCGTGTTTTCATTATAGTTGCCCAGGGTGACGGCCCGCTTTTCCAGCTTGCTGCGGCTGTTCTCCGCCCAGACATAGGCGCTGCCGTCGTCTTCGTAGCAGAGATAGGCGCTGCTGACGATGACACCGGTCTCGTCGTCCCCTTCGGTGTAGCGCTCCATGTACAGGTGCTGGCCCATGATCAGGCCCTCCACGCTGTCCAGCTCCACATAGAAGGGATACTTGCTGGCCATATTGGAGGAATCGCTGCTGCTGATAGAGTAGCCGTTGTTGTCGTTCTTTACGGGGTTTTCGTAGTCCACCAGGGTCACGGTGCCAAGCCAGGTCTTGCTGTTGTCTACCCGGGAGGTGAGCCTGATGCGGTCACCCTGGGCGATGGCTCCCTGCTGCAGTTCGCCGATGGTACCCTTTACCCGGTAGGCACCGGCCTGCTGGATGGTGATGTAGGCCGCGGGGTTGCCCTGGCTGTCGGTGCCGCTTTCGTTGATGGACTGGATGCGGCCGGCGATAGGGGCAGTGATGGTGGCGTTTTCCAGCAGCTGCTTGGCCTTTTCCAGCTCGGCCTCCTTGGTCTTCAAGTTCAGCTCCGCTTCCTTCTGACTCACCTGGGCAGACTGGATCTGGATGGTGTATTGCAGCTTTTTATTGGCGCTGACCTTGTCCCGCTCCCGCTCCAACTCGCCGATCTGGGTGTCGTAGTCGCTGATGCTGGCGCTGAGCTGCTCCCGCTCCAGGTCCAGCTTGTCGGCGTTCAGCTGCAGCTGGTCCGTATCGTAGGAGAACAGGGGGTCACCCTCCTGCACATCCTGGCCCTCCTTCACCAGAAGCTCGGCCACTTCCTTGTCGCTGTCCTTCTTGATCTCCGTCAGGTTTTCGGATACCACCAGGCCGGAAAAACGGTCCTGAGAAGAAATTCCGGTGAGACTGGAGACCTGCTGCACATACACAGCCTTGTCCTTGCTGCCGCAGCCGGTGAGCACCAGACCCAATGCCAGGCACAGGGCCGCAGCAGAAGCAATCGTCCGTTTCATATTTCAGATCCTCCTATTTGGAAAGAGTCATTTTCTCTTTCAAATCATACGAAAAACGGAACGAAAAGTCAACGGGGTATGGGTTAATTCTTCTTTAAGGTTTTCCGATGGGCACGATCCGTCCCCCTTTTGCCTCGGTTCTGTGGGAAATGGAGATGACGGTCCGGTTTTCGGACACATTTTTCAGCGCCTGCAAAACCATGCGTTCCGTTTCCGCGTCCAGATTGGCAGTGATCTCATCCAGCAGCAGAATTTGCGGATTTGTAACCGCTGCCCGGGCAATGGAAAGCAGCTGCCACTGGCCCTGGGAGAAGAGCTCGGGGGCGCAGGGCGTGTCAAAGCCCCGGGGAAGGGCCTCAACGGTGTCCAGCAGCCCTACCAGCTCTGCCGCCCGGCGGACCTGGGCAGGAGAGACGGTTTCATCGTACAGCGTGATCTGGTCCCGGACGGAGCCGGGCACCATGTGAAAGCTCTGCTCCACATAGCCGATCAGACGCCGCTTTTCTCCCTCCGGGATGCGGTCTGCGGGAATGCCGAAAAGCGTCACGGCACCTTCCTGGGGCGGATACAGCCCCAGCAGCAGCTTCAAAACCGTGCTCTTGCCTGCACCGGTCCGGCCGGAGAGCGTCACCTGCTCACCCGGGGAGACCTGCAAGGTCAGATTTTCCAGAACGGCCTTGTCCTCATAGCCGAAGCTTACATTTTTCAGCTCTGCGGCGAAAGTCCCGGGGACGGCGGCAACATTTTCGGGGACAGCTGTCCTTTCCGGCTCTGCCAGAAGCTCGTCAATCCGCCGCACACCGGCCATGGCGGACTGAATGGACTGAATCTCCATGCCCAGACTTTCCACGGGGGTGAAAATCTGGCCGATATAGCTGATGACGGCCACGGCTGTACCGGCGGACATTCCAAAGAAACGCAGCATAGCGCCATTGCCGGTGGCGGACAGCAGCATAACAATGCCAACCACCAGGGCGTTCAGAATCAGAATCACCGGAGAATAGATGGCATCGTAGAAGTTGGTCTTCTCCATAGCGGCATAGCTCTGGCCGATGAAATCGTCGTAGCGCGCGCACATATAGCGCTCTTTTCCCAGAGCGTGGATGGTGCGGATATTGTGCAGCGTGATGGGCACGAAGGCCGAGGCCCGGCCCACGGCCTGCCGGTTGGCGATCTGGGCCCGAAGCATATTTTTCTGCACATACCTTGTGAAGAAAAACAGCGGCGGCAGCAGGCACAGCAGCACCAGGCAGAGCCCCAGGTTTTTCCGGCTCAGCACCACAAGAATGCTGATGATCTTGCACAGGTCTGCAAACATGCTGATGATACCGGCGCTGAACAGGTTTTCCACGGTGTCCACATCGCCTACAAACCGGGAGGCTAGCTCTCCGGGCTCCCGGGCGGCCAGCGCGCCGGAGGTCAGGCGGGTGAGCTTTGCCATCATACAGCTGCGCAGGCCGTGGGTGATTTTCTGGCCGAAGACGGTGAGCAGGCTCTCCCGGGCGGATTCCAGCAGCCACGTCAGGGCCAGCAGACCGAAATACAGCAGTACGGCGCCCAGAGATGCAGGCATTCCGGCGGTGAGAGTATCCACGATTTTTGCCAGCAGCAGCGGCGGCAGCAGGGCGGCAACCACAGCCCCCACCACCGTCAGCACAATACCAAGGCTGAGCCATATATTTCTTTGCACCGTCCGAAGCAGCACGGTGCGGATATTTTCCTGGTTATGCATGGTTCTGGCCTCCTTCCTGGTCTGCTGCCAGAGCGCTGTAGGCGGGAACCTTTTGCAGCAGTTCCTCATGGGTACCGGCGGTGACGGTGCCATTTTCCATCCACAGCACCCGGTCCAGCTGGGGGAACAGGTACAGCCGGTGGGAGATGAGCAGCACGATGCTGCCTTTTCCCAGCTCCCGCAATTCCCGGAAAATCTCCGCTTCCGTTGGCTTGTCCAGAGCGGAGAAGGGGTCGTCCAGAATCAGCACCGGGCGCTTGTGGTACAGCGTCCGGGCCAGAGCAAGCCGCTGAGCTTGGCCGCCGGAGAGTCGGTGCCCTTCCGGGCCCACCAGGGTATCCGGCCCTTGCTCCATTTCTGTGACCTCTCGGTCCAGGCGGACTGCGTGCAGGTAGGGAGCCGGGTCCTGCCCGTCGCCCATGCAGATGTTCTCCCGGATAGAGGCACTGAGCAGCTCCGGGTCATGGCCCAGATAGCCGAAAATGCTGCTGCGCCGGTTTTTGTCCATATCCCGCAGCTCCTCCCCGCCGAAGGTGATGGAGCCCTCGTAGGGAAGCTCACAGAGAAATGCCTTGCCCAGGGTGGATTTGCCGCAGGCCACGGCTCCCGTAATGCCGATGATCTGGCCGGGCTTGGCGGAAAAGCTGACATTGCGCAGAATGTCCTTCCCACCGGGGTAGGCAAAGGACAGGCTTTCCATACGCAGCGTGTCTGGTGTCGCTGGGGTCAGGTGTTCCGGCAGGGCCTCTGCAGGATCAGCCAGAATGGGCTTCACCCGCGTCCAGGAGACCTGTGCCTTATGCACGGCATTGAAAAGCTTGGCGGCGCTGGCGGTTTTGGCTGCCAGCTTGTTGAAGCAGGCGAGAAAGGTGGTAAAAACGGCAATGTCCCAGGCGCTCCAGCCGGTGCCTACCACGTTTTTCTGCCCGAAATATACCAAAAAGGGGATGCTCAGCAGGGCAATGGTCCGGTAAATGGGGGACATGGCCGTGGTCCAGATATTGGCCCGAACGGCTGCACCCTCATAGGCTGTAAGCTCCTGCTCGTAGGCGCGCTGCCGGTCTGCCTCCCGGCCGAAGACCCGGTAGGTCAGAGCGTTTCTGGCCCGGTCCAGGGTGGCGGCGCTGAGGGAAGCGGACTGCTCCTTGCTGTGCTCACCGGTTTTCTGGACTTTGCTTTTCAGCTTCTCCGCCACAACATAGGCGATGAGCGGGAAGAACATACATATCAGTGCCAATCGCCAGTCATAGTACAGCAGCATGCATCCGTAGGACAGCAGGGCCACGCCGGTATCGAAGAGCTCTGTGGTGAATTTCCGCATGCCCTCCACGCAGTCATCCACATCCCGGATGGCTTTGGTCATGATGCTGCCTTCGCCCTCGGTGGTCAGAGCCTCCCGGCTGCGGGCCACCAGCTTGGCATAGAGCACCTGCTTCATGCGGCGGCTGACGTTGTTGGCAAACCGGCGGACATAAAAGCGCTTGAAATACCGGTTTCCCTGGACGACCAGGATCGTCAGAGCGTAGCCCAAGGCCAGTACGGCCATTTCCGGATAGCTGCCGCTGCCGGTGAGAATATCCACCAGCTTGCCGGTCATCTGTCCTTCAAACCAGGGACCGGCCAGCAGGCCAATGTTGTAGACAAGGCCCGTAACGGTGACGATCAGCAGCGCCTTCCACTCCGCCAGAAAGTAGTCCGTCACCCGGTCCGGGTGAAATGCCTTATGCTTCATGGCTTTCCTCTTGCTCCAGCCGCGCTGCCACATCCCGGAAGTCCACCTTTCTCTGGGCCTTGCTCTTCTGGTAGAGCTTGTCCAGAGTGGCGCAGAATTGCTTAGCCTCGTCTTCCTCCAGACCCTCCAGCAGCCAGGCATAGAACACCTCTTCCATGTGCGCCTTGGAATTGCGCAGACCGTCTGCGGCCTCTGTAGCATAGAGCAGCTGGCTGCGGCCGTCGGCGGGATTGGGCTTGCGAATGAGATAGCCCTTGTTTTCCAGACTGGCCACCCGCTTGGCAGCAGCCCCCTTATCCATATTCAGTGCCTGCACCACCTGAGTCTGGGTAATGCCGGGATTGTGGCGCACCAGGTGAATGACGTCAAATTCCGCCGTCCCAACGCCTTCCCGACGCATATTCTGAACGGTGAATTTCCCCACCTCCCGGGCAATCTTGGTGATCTTTCTTCCGGTTTTGTCCATGTACCATCGCTCCTTTAGTTGTATGTTCAACTAATTAGATGATAGCACAACTAAATTTTGATGTCAATAGGGAATGCGCATATGAATGCACTGCAAATGAGGTAGGGTGTTTTTTCACGTTCACTACTTCTGCCATGGCGTAAAAGTGGAAACTTCTTCTGCGCAACGTAGAATTCTTAAATTTTCCTTAACCCCTTGACAAGGGAGGTTTAATGCGTTAAACTGCAGGCAGAAGGTCTAATGCATTAAATCTCGTTTGTATCACAAACAAAGAAAGGATGAATCCCCATGAAACGTTTTTGTGCCGCTATTCTTGCTCTGTCATTGCTGGCAGCCGCGCTTTCCGGCTGCGGCGCAGCCCAGAGCGCACCGGAAACCACCGCTGCGCAGACCACCTTCCCCACGGAAACTGCTGCCCCGGAAACAACCGTCCCGGAGACCCAGCCCACGGCCACTGTAGATGCCGTTCCCGTGCAAAAGGACAGCCAGTATGAATCCGCACAGCCGGGCATTGCCGAACCGGTGATCACAACCGGCCAGACGACCGTCCATGTCTCCACCGCCGATGAATTTCTGGCGGCCATCGCCTCTGATACGGAGATCATCGTGGACGCGGAGCTCATCGATTTCAGCACCGCCTCCAATTACGGCACCTATGGCACTTCTGAAGGAAATTACCGCTGGAATGAGGAATTCGACGGCCCGGAGCTGATCATACAGAATGTGTCCAACCTGACCGTTCGCGGCTCCGGCGAGGAGCGGACGGACAAGGTCCTCTCCTGCGTCCCCCGGTACGCCGATGTGCTGACCTTTGAGAACTGCGCCAATATCTATGTGACCCATATCACCGCAGGCCATACCCAGGAGCCCAGCCAGTGCGCCGGAGGTGTGCTGCATTTTATCAACAGCCAGGATATTCTGGTGGAGGACTGCGACCTCTACGGCTGCGGCACCCTTGGCGTTGACGCGGACAACAGCCTGAATATACAGGTCATCAACAACCTGATCCACGACTGCAGCTATGGCGGCGTGCAGTTTTCAAACTGCCAGAATGTCCGGGTGGACGGAAATACCTTCCGGGATCTGGGAATGGAAGGCTATCCGGGAAGCGTATTCCGCATCTACGACAGCCAGAACGTCACCTGCAACGGAAAGGACGCCATTCCCTTTCAATAAAAAGCATAAGGAGCGTGTCCATATGGAAACACCCAAAATTTTTGAAAGCGAATACCGCTTCTGCCTGCTGCTCTGGGAGCATGAGCCCATCAATTCCACGCAGCTGGCCGCCCTGTGCAAGGAAAAGCTGGGCTGGTCCAAGGCTACCACCTATACGGTGATCCGCCGTCTGGCTGACCGGGGGGTGCTGAAAAACGAGAACGCCACCGTCACCAGTCTCGTGACCAAGCAGGATGTCCAGCGCTCCCGGCTGACGGAAATGGTGGACGAGACCTTCGAGGGCTCTATGCCCGCCTTTATCGCCGCATTTTCCCACAGCAAACGGCTGTCCAAAAGCGAGGTGGACCAGCTGCGGGAGATGATCGACAACTACAAGGAGGAATGAGCCATGCGCGCCCTCTTTTCCAATCTGCTCACCGCCAGCGTCAGCGGCAGCATCGTCATCCTGGCGGTTCTGGTGCTTCGGCTGGTTCTGCGAAAAACCCCCAAGAAATTCATCTGTATGCTCTGGATGGTGGCAGGCTTGCGGCTGCTGCTGCCCGTCCCCCTGCAAAGCAGGTTCAGCTTACAGCCCCCAACCATTCGCCTGCCCCAGTCGGAAACGCTGCAAACCTACCTCGTGCCTCTGTGGTGCATTGTGGCGGTTTCGCTGCTGTGTGCAAGCCTCATCTCCTATGCCCATCTGCGCCGCCAGGTGAAGAATGCCCGGAAGGTCCGGGGCGGCTGGGAGTGCGAGGGGCTGGAAACGGCCTTTGTGCTGGGCTTTTTGAAGCCGAAAATTTACATTCCCGCCGGAATCAACGAGAACACCCGGCAGCAGATTCTGGCCCACGAGCGCACCCACCTGGACAAGGGAGATCACTGGATCAAGCTCATTGGCTTTCTGGCCCTGGTGCTCCACTGGTTCAATCCCCTGGTGTGGGTCAGCTACATCCTGCTGTGCAAGGATATTGAGATGGCCTGTGACCAGCGGGTGGTGCAGTTCATGGATCTGCCGGAGCGGAAGGCCTACTCCGCCGCCCTCTTAGATTGCAGCACCCACAAGGTCCACTACGCCGCCTGCCCTGTGGCCTTCGGCGAGGTCAGCGTAAAATACCGGATCAAATCCGTGCTGAGCTACAAAAAGCCCGCCTTCTGGATCAGTCTTTTGGGCGTGCTGGCCATTGCCTTTGTGGCAGTATGCCTGGGGACAAACCCTGTGGAAAAGCAGGAAGACCCGGAGGCCGCTCTGGTGCAGAGCAGCAAGGAAAAGCCGGAAAGCTTCACAACCGCCGCCATGCCCGTCTCCCCGGAGAACCCGGACTGGGGCCTTGTGCCCTATGTGTCCGCGTGTACCCCCACCGGCGGTACCCTGAGCATAGAGGTTCAGGAGCGGTTCTGCCAGAGCTCCGACGGAATGACCATTACCGATGCCTCCCTGGAGCGCTGGAACGGCACGGACTGGGAGCCGCTGCCCAGCCTTTCCGGTGGAAAGATTCTGACCTTTGGTGTCGTCTTTGCGCAATCCCGTTCCTGCGCCACACAGACAGAGTACATTTCCATGGACTGGTCTCTCCGCTACGGGAGCCTGCCTGAGGGCGATTACCGTGTAAATCTCGTCATAGCGAGTGACACCCAGTCGGCAACGTTTTATGCCCCCTTCCAGATTTACCGGGAGGCCCTGCCCAGTGCCGAAGAAAGCGCCCTGGCCCGCTGCACGGCAGCGCTGCAAAGCCTCTACCAGCGGAAGTATTATTCCATTCTGATCAGCCAAAAACAAACCTTTGGTGATGGGCTTTCCCCGGTAATGCGCCTTACCAAGGAAGGCCGCACCTTCCGAAATGACTATTACGCCGGTGAATTTCTGGCCTCCAGCAACATGGTAAACTATGACTTTGACGTTGCAAGCGGCGTCCCCGTGGACTGGACAGAGCCCTTCTCTCTGAACCAGAACCGCCGGTTTCTGTTCCCGGAGGGACAGTCCACCATCAGCGAACAGCTCATCAGCTTCCGCTCTGCCTGGGTAGATACCGATGGAAACACCTACTACGGCACAGACTGCTACTGCTTCGATTCTAACAGGAACCTCACCAGCGTAGACCGTGTGGTAGAAAACAGCGAAAAGGCGCTTGTATCCCATGACCGTCTGGAGGTCATCACCCTGGATACGGAGGAATGCACAGATTATCTCTACGCAAACGCTTCCACCCAGGTCCCCGAGGATTCCTTTGAGGCTGCGGAAAAATCCTCCTGGAAGATCTTCTTCCGGGTGGATGACGACTATCTGACTCCCACCGGCGGCGAGGTCTGGGTCGCCTGGAATGGGCTGGGTGCAGGCTCCTACACCATAGATTCTGTCTTCTGGCTGGAAAAGAAGGACTCGGGGAACTGGGAGCGGCTTCTGGGCAGCGATGTGACCTGCCCCTTTGACGGCAGCTTCAGCACCCTGAGCAGCCGCACCCAGATGATCCGGACGGACTGGTCGCCGGTATACGGATTCCTGGACGCCGGGCTCTACCGTATGGGTGCAAAGTTTTTCAACGGTGACCAGAGCCTGATTCAGTACGCCGAGTTCTCCATTGGCGCCGTAGGCGGCGTTTACGGCGACGGTGCGGAAGCAGCCATTACACGAGTAGACGCAGCCATTGCAGCACTGAAAAGCGGCCCATACCACGCAAAGCAGTTCAGCCGCCACGACGGCACAGACACCCTTACCGAGGAATACTGGGCCGTGGGCGAGGATATGGCTATCTGCTTCTATAACAACGCAGGCAGCTACAGCCACAGTATCGTGGAAAGCGGAGAAGACCGGCTGTGGGCGAACTGGTGCAACTACGATACCTCCCGCCAGCCCTACTACAGCATCTATTTCCCGGAGGGCGAAAGCGTCATTTCCGATCGGGAGATCAGCTTCCTGTACAGCTTCTCCTCCAATGCCTGGTGTAACCCCCTCTACCGCTACACCTATCGCTTCGACGAGCAGGGCAACCTGACAGAGCTGGAATGGTATTTCGTACAGGATGGTCCGGAAGCCACCATCCGCTATTGCCTGGAGCCCACTACCGAGACCGAAGTGCAGGAAAAGCTCCAGCAGCTCCGGACGGAAAACGGTACATAAAGCAAAACCTGTCCATGCAGACCGGCGCACGCCGGTTTGCATGGACAGGTTGTTATTTTGAGTGCTTTTCGCTCAGCTCATATTCCGCATCCGGTTCCGGTACTCGTTGGCGTTGATGCCCTCCAGCTTTTTGAAGGTTCTGGTAAAATGGGCGGCATCGGCATAGCCCACCATTTCGCCGATCTGGCCGATTTTCTGCCCGGGCATCCGGATGTCCGTAAAGAGGATATCCGGCTTTTCCTGCCGGATCAGGTCGTTGCCGGACTTGGCGTCAAAGGCCGTGCCCACCACCTGGCAGTCGTAATTCTCCCACTTGACGACCCGTTTCAGACCCTCCAGAATGACAGCCTCATCATCAATCAGAACAACACGGTACATTTTTCTCTCCCCTCATCCATTGAGCTTTAGTATACCGGATTGTTCGGCAAGTTGAAAGAGACACAGCGGTTAGTTCTTGTCTCTGCTTGTCCATCTTGTACACAAGCGGAAAAAGTGCGGCGGCGCTCCCGCCGTTTTCTCTTCTTGACGAACAGGTGTCTTCGTGATATGGTTGGTCTATCCTAATTTCTTGGAAAGGAAACACACAAGATGGAATATACGTCCCTTCCCCAGGCCCTGGAAGCCCTGGAAAAGCTCCAGAGCACCCTGTTTGCCTACAACCACGCCATGGGCATCCTCAGCCAGGATGCCTCCACCGCTGCCCCCGAGGGTTCCTGGGAAGCCCGGGGGAAAACCATGGAGGTGCTGACCAAAGTCTCCTATGACCTGACCGCCGATCCCCAGAACGGCATTCTCTATGACTACCTGTCCGCCCACGCTTCGGAACTCACCCCCATCCAGGCCCGGGAGCTGGAGGTTCTGAAAAAGAACTACGACCGGATGCGCCGCATCCCCGCCCGGGAATATGTGGACTACAGCGTTCTTCTGAACGAGGCGGATACCGTCTGGCATAAGGCAAAGCCCGCCAACGATTTTGCCGCTTTTGTGCCGTATCTGGAAAAGATCGTGGCTTACTGCCGCAAATTTGCGGGTTACTACAACCCCGACATGGCCCCCTACGATGCCCTGCTGAATGAATACGAGGAGGGCATGAATCAGGAAACCCTGGATGTCTTCTTTGCCCGGCTGCGCAGCGCCATTGTGCCCCTGGTGGAGAAAATCGGCCAAAAACCCCAGATCGACGATAGCTTCCTGATGAAGCACTACCCCATTGAGCAGCAGCGGCATTTCAGCGACTACCTGATGGAGGTTATGGGCATTGATCGGACCTACTGCGCCATTGCCGAGACGGAACACCCCTTTACCAACAATTTCGGCAGCCACGATGTGCGCATCACCACCCACTACTATGAAGACAATCTGGTGTCCTCCATGTACTCCGTCATTCACGAGGGGGGCCACGCCCTCTACGAGCTGGGCGCTGACCCCTGCTACAATTACACCGTGCTCTCCGGCGGCGTATCCATGGGCATCCACGAGAGCCAGAGCCGCTTCTACGAGAATATCATCGGCCGCAGCCGTGCCTTTGTCCACGCAATCTTCCCCTATGTCTCCACCCACTTCCCGGAGCAGCTGGCAGGAGTCACCGAGGAGATGTTCTACCGGGCCGTGAACAAGGCCCAGCCCAGCCTGGTGCGGACCGAGGCCGACGAGCTGACCTACTGCCTGCACATCATGGTCCGCTATGAGATCGAGAAGGCCCTGATCGCAGGCACCCTGGAGGTCAGGGATGTGCCCCAGCGTTGGAATGCACTCTATAAGCAGTACCTGGGCATTGACGTGCCCAGCGACAGGGAAGGCTGCCTCCAGGATTCCCACTGGTCCTTCGGCGGCATTGGCTACTTCCCCAGCTATGCTCTGGGCAGCGCCTACGGTGCCCAGATGCTTGCCTGCATGGAAAAGGATCTGGGAGACGTATTTGGCGATGTTGCCAAGGGCGACCTGAGCCGGGTCACCGGATGGCTGCGGGAGCATATCCACCGCTATGCCAGCTTCAAAAAGCCCGGGGAGCTCTTCCGGGAGGTCTGCGGGGAATTTGACGCAAAATACTACACCGACTATCTGACGAAGAAGTATTCCGAGCTTTACGGACTGTAAGGAGCATTTTCTATGGAACTGACTGCTGCGGATATTGCTATGCTGCTGCCCAAGCGGGACGAAGACGCCCACAAAGGGAATTTTGGCCGGATTCTGCTGCTCTGCGGCAGTCTGGGCTATACGGGAGCCGCCTATTTTGCCGCCATGGGTGCCCTGCGGACCGGGGCGGGGCTGGTCTATCTGGGGGTTCCGGAGAGCATCTATGCCATTGAGGCTGGAAAGCTCAACGAGCCCGTGATTTTCCCGTTGCCCGACCAGGGAGGACGGCTGGAGCGGAATGCGATCCCGGAGATTCTGGAACGGCTCCCCCGGATGGACGCGGTACTCATAGGCCCGGGGCTGGGACTGGGCAGCGGGCCGGAGGCCGTGCTGACAGCCGTGCTCACCCACGCCGCCTGCCCCGTAGTCGTCGATGCCGATGGCATAACCCTGCTTGTCCGGCATATGGATATACTGCGTGGAAGAATGGCACCCACAATCCTGACGCCCCACGATGGGGAGTTTGCAAGGCTTTTCGGCCCCGTGGGAGAGGACCGCATGGCAAGTGCCAGGGCAGCCGCCCTGGACAGCCGCAGCATCGTGCTCCTCAAGGGCCACCGGACCTGCATCACCGACGGCACCCGGGACTACCGGAATACCACCGGCAACCCTGGCATGGCCACAGGAGGCAGCGGGGACGTGCTGGCGGGAATTCTGGCTTCCCTGCTGGGGCAGGGCTTAGAGCCGCTGGAGGCTGCGGCCTGTGCCGCCTGGCTCCACGGAAAGGCCGGGGACCTGTGTGCCGAGGACCTGGGCGAGTACGGTATGCTCCCCACGGACCTCTTGGGATACCTTCCGCGACTTCTGAAATAAGGCGGAAATGCTATGCGCAAAGGGCTGCTTCCCTCACTTCTGGTTTCTTTCATACTTCTGTGCGGCTGTGCAGGCCCGGAAACTGACCCGGGCCTTGCCCTGCGCAGCCGCATTCTGGAAAAAGGCTGCTGCTTTGACGCGGAGATCACCGCGGACTATGGCGACAGCCTTTCCGTTTTCGCCATGCACTGCCAGGCGGACAGCGCCGGGAGCCTGCGCTTCACCGTCACGGCCCCGGAGAGCATTGCAGGCATTTCCGGCAGTGTGGCGGCGGGAACGGGAAAGCTGCTGTTTGAAGACAAGGCCGTTTCCTTTCCCCTGCTGGCAGACGGCCTACTGACCCCGGCGGCTGCGCCCTGGATCTTCGTAAGAACTCTGCGCTCCGGCAACCTCATCGCCTCCGGCCGGGAGGGCGGTGGCACCCGGCTCTCCATTGACGACAGCTTCCGGGAGGATGCCCTGCGGCTGGACATCTGGCTGGACGAAGCGGGGAACCCCACCAAAGCCGACATATCCTGCAAAGAACAGCGATACCTGTCGATGGTCGTCCAAAATTTTCGAACCGAGTCGGAACCGGAAGCATAGTATCTAAAGGAAACGCAGTATAAAACCGGGACGCCGGTGGGAGAATACTCCTAACCGCGTTACATAAGCCCTCAGAGCGTAGCGCGGAAAAGAAATGACGTACGGAGTGTGATACCATATGGACAGCTTGGTCAAACGGGGCGACATCTTTTACGCGGACCTGTCCCCGGTGGTGGGCAGCGAGCAGGGCGGCACCCGGCCGGTGCTCATCGTCCAGAACGATACCGGCAACCGGCATTCCCCCACAGTCATTGCCGCCGCCATCACCAGCCAGACCGGGAAGGCAAGGCTTCCCACCCACATCAATATTGCAGGGGGCAGCGTGGGCCTTTCCAAGGATTCCGTGATCCTCTTGGAGCAGATCCGGACCATCGACAAGCGCCGCCTCCGGGAGCACATGGGCCGCCTGGACGACGCCCACATGGCCATGGTGGACGACGCCATCGCCGTCAGCTTCGGCTTGCCGGAGATAAGGTGAGATATTTTCAGGAAAAACTTTCCCTCCGGGCGATGCGTCGCACCCACGTCAAAAAAGCTTCCCCTTCGGGGGAGCTGGCTCGGCGCAGCCGAGACTGAGGCGGGGCGTTCCGGGCGAGAGCGGTACGAGCGTGCATATTTTCTACCGTTCTACCATCCGGGGCCCCTCTTCCACCACCGCCTGTGGCGGCGGTCCCTCTTCCCCGCAGGGGAAGGTTTTTCCCCGTTCACAGAAAATTTTCCCGTTTTTGGTCTTTACAGCAAGGAAAACTTAAGCTATAATACAAATATTCTTTTGAAAAAGGAGCTGAAGACCATGACGGATCAAGATACCCTGACCTTCAACGTCCCCGATGACAAAGAGAACATGCGCCAAATCCTCCGGAGTGTGTTCGAGGCCCTGACCCAGAAAGGGTACAACCCCGTAAACCAGATCGTTGGCTACCTGCTCACGGAAGACCCTACTTACATCACGAATTATGGCAACGCCAGAAGCATGATCTGTAAGATCGACCGGGACGAGCTGATGCAGGCGCTGGTGCGCGAGTACCTTTTTGAGCACTGAGGCAGAATAAGCTCTGCTTCTGCCGCCTGAAGTCCGGCTAAGGGGCCTTTGCCGCGGGCAAAGGCCTCTTATTTTGTACCTTGACAGCTTCATATCGCCCTCCGTTTTGCACGTATTTTGCGTTTATTTTCGCGTAAATCAAAAATATTCTAGGCATTTCAGCACTTTTTTCTACATCCTGCTTGACAGGACGGTTACAATGTGTTACAATTCGATTACATTTTGCACAGGAGGTTCCAATCATGGCTGAAGAGAAAGCAGTTCTCATGTATAAAGGTCACCCGCTGATGCGGAAAGATAACCTGATCTATTACGGCTCCATGGCCGACACCTATATTGTTATGCTCCAGGTTCTGGAGAGCAAAAAGCAAGGCGACACCGACATGGCTACCCGTGTCTCCGTCCAGCTCCAGCTGACAGACCCCACCGCCAGAAGCAGAGACCGGGTGGTCAAGAAGAGCGAAAAAGGCGATCTGTACACCGCCCTGGACGTTGGCTGCGTCTGGCTGGAGCGGGCTCTCGCCGGTAAGTAATTGGACGGAGACTCCGACAAATTCGTCTGCGGCTGAACAGCGGATCTTTTCCCCCGGCTGTGCGGTTCTGAAAGCAGGAAATACACAAAGTATTCCTCCGCTTTCAGAACCTTCATCCGGTGAAAAATCTCTCGCTGTCAGCTCTTGTCAAATATGTCGCAGCTTCCTGAGTTTTACATAGATACCTATATTTGTTAGATTTCCCAGAGCAAAACGGAGGTTCCATATGAAGTTTTCCAAAAGAATGATCTGTCTTTTCCTGACCGTGATGCTCCTGGGTGCAGTCCTTGCCCTGCCGGCCTATGCCGCAGAGAGTGACTGCATTCAGGGCATTGCTTTTGTAAACGCCAATTCCCTGCGGATGCGTTCCGAGCCCTCCCTCAGCGGCAAAATTTTGAAATCCGCCGCCAAGAATGAAGTGGTGGTCCTGCTGGCAAAGGAGGGTGACTGGTATAAGGTCAATTACAACCTGACCGTGGGCTATATGCACAGCGACTATCTGAAAACCGCTGCAAAAGAAAATGCAGAGCTGGGCTACGGCAAGGTAACGGCCTCCAGCGTCAATCTCCGGCAAAAGCCCACCACCGCCTCCGCTTCCCTGGGCACCGTGGCCAGGGACAGCAAATGCTACATCATTGGTGTCAATGACGGCTGGTACAAGGTCATCTCCGGCAGCAAGATCGGCTATATTCGCAGCGACTATCTGGCCTTGATCGAAGCGCCCTACGAAAATGCCGCTTCCACCAACAGCCCCAAGTTCTTCCGCTTGGGCAAGTCCACCGGCGTCACCCCCAGCGCAGCGGCCCTGAACGGTACATCCAGCAATGCTTCCGGCTCCGCCGGTGTCAGCGTTTCCGGCTCTGCCATTGTGGCAGAGGCGAAAAAATACTTAGGCGCTCCCTATGTGGCAGGCGGTGCAAGCCCCAGCGGCTTTGACTGCTCCGGCTTCGTATACTACGTTCTGAAAAATCTGGGTCTGAGCGTATCCCGCACCCCTGCCGCCCAGTTCGTCAACATCGGCACCGGCGTATCCAAGGACAATCTCCAGCCGGGTGATCTGGTGTTCTTCATCACATCCTCTTCCGGCAATGTGTCCCACGTGGGCATCTACGTCGGAAACGGCCAATTCATCCACGCCCCCAACTCCCGCTCCACCGTGTCCTATTCCGACTTGACCACCGGCTATTGGAGCCAGCACTATTACGGCGCAAAGCGGGTAGGATGATCCTTTCAAAAAATACATACCCGGAGACGAGGAAATGCGTTTCCGGGTATTTTTCTGGCTCTTTTGCACACACTACTCCCAAAAGGAGTGAAAACTATGGCAGAAAACAAGCGGGGGCGGTCGAGCTTCCTTTTGCCCCGGCCGCCGGTGATCACGGCCTGGGCCAGTGTGGCCGGGAAGAAGGAGAGCCAGGGGCCTCTGGGCCATTGCTTCGACAAAACCAGCCAGGATACCTTTTTCGGTCAAAAGACCTGGGAGCAGGCGGAGAAGGCCATGCAGGAGCAGGCCCTGAGCTTGCTGCTGAAAAAGGCAGAAATCCAGCGGTTTGATTTGGATTTGGTGCTCTCCGGAGACCTGCTGAACCAGTGCATCGGTTCGGCGTTTTCCGTGCGCAATACGGGGCTGCCCCACCTGGGGCTCTATGGGGCCTGCTCCACCATGGCGGAGAGCCTGCTGCTGGCCTCTTTGGCCATCACCGCAGGAATCGCGGACCGGGCGGCGGCCCAGACCAGCTCCCATTTTGCCTCCTCCGAGCGGCAGTACCGCTTCCCACTGGGTTATGGCGGCCAGAGGACGCCCACCGCCCAGTGGACGGTGACGGGCTCCGGGGCGGTGCTGGTGTGCCGCAGCGGCAAGGGGCCGCGCATTACGGCGGCAACCATCGGCACCGTGACGGACCTGGGCATTCAGGATGCCAACAATATGGGAGCTGCCATGGCCCCTGTTAATGTTAAACTAAGACCATACCCGATAAAGTGGTTGGCATGGTTCTATCTTTACACACAAAATACAAATAAATATGGAGGAAATACCAGCAATTACATCTATAACCATACCATTATCTTTATTTTCCGTTGTATACTCAAAAGCGAATGAGAAAGCACCCGGTTGGGTGCTTTCAGCTTGTCAAAAAAGCCTCGCAGAGTTTGGCGGCGTAAGCCGCCAAATAAAATCAAATCATTTCCTTCATATGTAAGGCCGTCCTTCATACCGACGACGCTGGTGATGAGATCGTCACTGAAAATCAGCAGCTCCTCGGTTCCGTTTCCGTCCAGGTCATAGAAGGCGTAGGTCCTTATAGGCGGCGTGTAGTCCTCCGAGCGGTTCATCTCGTCGCTGCGAATCAAATCCTGCACATATTCTGCGTAGGTAGGACGCCGGCCAATGTTGGGGCCGCCCATGCGGCTGCGCATTAGGTGCCCCTTCCGACCGGTGCGGCGTGCAGCAAATTGACGAGATGTCCAATAATATGTATTATAATATATTTTGATTCTTCCTGCACCAAAATGTGACCTCCCGTTCCTGTTTCCTGTCTACAAGGGTGAAGGGCCCAAACGGAAAGGATGTGCGTTATGACAGATACAGAGATTATTGAACTTTTTTGGAGCCGCAGCGAGGATGCCATTGGCTATACCGATGCGGCCTACGGCAGGCGGCTGAACGGCCTTGCCAGACGGATCTTGAACAACCAGGCGGATTCGGAAGAGGTGGTGAACGACACCTATCTCAAAACCTGGAATACGATCCCCAAGGCACGGCCACGGTTTTTCTATGCCTACTTAGCGGCCATTTGCCGGAATCTGGCGCTGAATTTGCTGGACTGGCAGCAGGCCTCCAAGCGGAAGGCAGAGATCATCCCCATTACAGAGGAGCTGGAGCTGTGCATTCCGGATTCCAGCCAGGAGAATGCCATTCGAGGGAGGGAGATCGGGAAGGCACTGGACGGCTTCCTGGGGGAGCTGCCCAAGGACAGCCGGCTGATTTTCCTGCGACGGTACTGGTACGCCGATACGGTGGCGGATATAGCCAAACGGTACAGCATGACGGAAAGCAAGGTAAAAATGCAGCTGCTCCGCACGAGAGCAAAGCTGAAGGACTATTTGGAGCGGGAGGGAATCGCTATATGAAGGGCAGAAAAACGATGATCGGACTGACGTTTATCAATCCCCAATATATTCAGGAAGCGGAATTTGAAACCGTTTCCGGGAATTCCGAGAGCGGAAAACCGAAGACGGGACACCTGAAGATCCTGCTGATCGCCGCCATGGTTTCCACTATGCTGCTGCTCACAGGTGCGGGGCTGTACACCCGGTGGTCCAACACTGCCCAGGCAAGATACCAGCCCTCGGAGCAGATCAAGGAGCAGGCGGAAAAGAGCGGCCTGGCTACCGTGGTTTCGGAGACGCAGACGGCGGAGAATACCGGGGAGGTGCTGTCCGTCACGGATCAGGGGATCACCATCAGCCTGGTGCAGACCATTGTGGATAATTACCGGGCGGAGCTTACCTTCCGGATTCAGGGCTTCGAGCTGCCCGAGGGACGGTATCCCGCGGTGTGGCCGGTGGTCACCCTGGATGGGTCTGACGAGAACTTTTTCAGCTCCTGCAGCGGCAGCTTCTTTGACGGAACGACCCATAATGCCCAGGGAAAACGGGTTTATACAGACGGAACGCCGGTGCAGAAGGATGCGGACGGCAGTGTCATTCTCCGCTATGCGGATGGCGACGGAAGCCTGGAGTATACCGAGTATATCTCCTTCCAGAAAACCGACGGCAGATATTTCGGCAGGGAAATTCAGGTGACGTTCCCGGATATTGGCCTTGATTCTACCCAGAAGGCCGCCCCTTATGATCCAGTGGTGCAGGGCAACTGGACGCTCAAATGGACGTTGACCGGAACGGGGGACAACATTTCCATCGCCCCCAACGCCGAAATCGGCGACACCGGGGTCATCCTCCTGGACGCCGAAATCGGACAGAAGACCATCCGCACCCGCTATCAGGTTCCGGCGCTGTGGGATGGCTGGGACGAGCTGGTGACACTGCCCCAGGCCATCTATGGCGTTTGCATGAAAGACGGCGCGCAATATCTCTGTGTGCCGGGCACCAGCGGCTTTGAGGACCAGGAAAAGATGATTTACTTCGTGGAATCCAATATGTTTGATGCCATTCTCGACCCCAGCCAGGTGGAATCTCTGCTGTTCTTCAAGGACTGGCAGCGAGATGCGGAGGGCAAGCCCACAGTTGAGGAATTTTACGAGATCCCTGTGAAATAAAAGCCAGAAAAACTCCCGCTCCGGAAAAATGCCGGGGCGGGAGTTCATGCTTTCTGGTTATCTTCTGCGCTTGACCAGATGCAGCAGCTGCTGCACGGTCTGCACAAAGGGCTTCCGGTTTACCACCAGCAGGAGCAGCAGCGCAACAATCTGCCCGATGGGCTGGATGGGGCTGTTTACAAAGCACAGCAGGCTCTGGATGCCAAGCAGCGCGGCGCTGAAAACCAGACGGGTGAAGCGCAGGGGGAAGGGAATGAGCTTCCTGGCACTGACAGCACGGATGGAGAAGCAGAGCACATAGCTGGCCAGCGTTGCAATGGCTGCACCCTGAATGCCGATGCGGGGAATGAGCAGCAGGTTCAGGAGGATGTTGGCCAGAGCGCCCCACAGGGTGGTCCGGAAGGAGAGACGGCTCTTTTCCGTGACCACATACACGCTTCCCATGAAGGAGGCAAAGGCGGAGAAGACCATGGCAATGCTGAGCACCGGCACATATTTCCAGGCTTCAAAGTAGCGGGCGGCAGAGAGCAGCCGAATCTCTACCCGGCACAGGACGATGAGGACGCTGCCCGCCATGACCATGGCGGAGAGAAAAGCGCTCCAGACATGACCGTAAAACCGGATATGTACCTCCCGGTCGCCGGTGGCTTCCTCAATGGCGGAGAACTGCCAGGCCTCCAGAAAAATGGTGGAAAGCAGGGTCAGAACCGTGGGAATTTTGCAGGCCACGGCGTACAGACCGTTGGCCTCTGTGCCCAGAAAATAGGCGATCATGTACCGGTCCGACACGCTGGTGATCCACCAGAAGATGGTGGTGGGAATCAGGGGGATGCTGTAGCGCAGCATGGATTTCCACAGGGGCTTTTCCGGATCGGGCGTACAGACCGTCCAGAGCTTCTCGTGCAGCACCAGATACAGTGTGCACAGCCCATCCGCAGCCACGACGGACATCACATAGCCCAGAACTCCCAGTTTGAAGAACAGCAGGAAGAGAATATTGAAGAAGATGACCAGGGCAGTATTGAGGATGCCCTGCAGGGCGAACAGACCGGTTTTTCCCTCGGCCCGGACATACTGGGCGCACAGACTGTGCAGGTTAGAGGCCAGGGTGTAGGCGCAGATCAGCACCGCATATTCCTTGAGAGAGCTGCTGTAGGATAGCAGCGGACAGGCAAGCAGCAGCACTGCCGAGCCAAGGAGAATGGTGATCAGCCCGCCGGTAAAGACGGTTTTTCGCTGAGAGACCCGGTCCAGGGCGAAGCGGAAGACGCCATTGGTAATGCCCAGGGAGGCGATGGGGATCAGCAGATTGGCCGTCTGCATGATCAGGTCTGCCGTGCCGTAGTCCGAGGGACTCAGCACACCGGTATAGAACCGGACCATCAAAAAGGTCAGCAGCTTGGAGCCAAAGGTGCCAAGACCCAGCAGAAAGGTATTATTGAGAAGCGTTTTGTATTTTTGGTTGTGCATATCTGTTTTCCAGCCTTAATTTTCTTCTAAGTGTAAAGATACCCTAATTTCTAATTATAGACAGAACGTTACAGAATGTCAAACAGAAGATGGGGGCACGAGAAAATGACATTTTTCTGAATTTCACTCTTGACAAACTGGAAAATGCGTTGTATAATACCCAAGCATTCGGCGGAAATGCTGCTATAGCTCAGCCGGTAGAGCGCATCCTTGGTAAGGATGAGGTCGCCAGTTCAAATCTGGCTAGCAGCTCCAATAAAACGTCCGGCCAATCGGCTGGGCGTTTTTTAAATATTTTGCCGGAAGAACTGGCGACCGAATCCCAAGCGCGAAGCGCTTTTTTAAATAAGAGGTCGTAAGGGTTCCCGAAAAGCGCAGCTTTTTGGGAAGCCGGTAGCCAGTTCAAATCTGGGGAGCTTCTCCAATAAAACGTCCGGCCAATCGGCTGGGCGTTTTTGTTTTCAAGGAAGGAGAAAGGCAGTATGGCGCAGACCGGTACATATACCATTTCCCCCAGGGCCTCTCAGCGGCTGAATCTGGCGAAGCTTTGGTTTGCCTTTATGGTGGTGTTTATCCACTCCAACCAGGAGGGGGTCAATCTGGCCGGAGGGAGCATCGTTTTCGAAACGCCTGCCTGGCTGGAGCTGATCAAGCGTTTGGGGTCGGATATTATTCCCCGGTGCGCCGTCCCGGGCTTTTTCCTGATTTCCGGTGTGCTGCTGTTCCGAAAGCGCTTCTCCTGGAAGGAGAACATGGCAAAGAAGTGCCGGTCTCTGGCGGCGCCCTATCTGCTGCTGAACACATTGTGGATTCTTTTCTATCTGATTTGCCAGTCCCTGCCGGTGGTTTCCGGCTTCTTTACCCAGAGCCGCATTGCTTCCTGGGGGCTGCTTGACTGGCTGGATGCCTATACGGGCTTCCGTTCCGGCGGGCCCATGGTGTACCACCTGTGGTTTTTGCGGGATCTGTTCCTTATGAATCTCATCGCTCCGGCGATCGGTGCTTTGACGAAAAAGTTCCCAACGGCGTCTGCGGCCCTGGTGCTGGCGCTGTACCTGCTGCGGGCCAAGACCCGGTATTTCGGCATTACCATTGAGGCCATCTGCTTCTTTACCCTGGGGGGCTGCCTGGTTTCCTGGGATGTGCACCTGGACAGCATAAAGAAGAAATGGCCACTGGCAATTGCCTATGCGCTGCTGGTTCCGGCAGCACTGCTGACGGATGCACTGATTGCGAAGAAGCTGTGCATTCTCGTTGGCGTGGCCTTTTGGCTGGTCTGCGCCACGGATTTTGTTCCCGGCCGGTTCCTGCAATGGCTCATGCCCTTCTCATTGGACATCTACCTGTTCCACCAGATGACCATGACCATTTTCTTCAAGCTGGTCAACAAGCTGGTGTATCCAACACCCGCCGCCCAGCTGGTGGAGTATCTGGGAATGCCCTTTGTGATGCTTGCCTTTTGCATCGGGCTGGCAGCCATTCTCAGACGCTTCCTGCCGAAGACCTATGGCCTTTTGACCGGAAGCCGGGGGAGGGCAAGATTACTCCAGACATAAAATTCAGACCGCCCCGTTTCTCCGGACCGTGCTTGGAGAGATTGGGGCGGCTTTTTTGCGCTTGTAAATTGCGCGGGTTTGCGATAGAATAGAGGAAAATTTTTGAACAGAAACGGAGATAACCTGTGGAGAAAAATAACGATTCCCGTCTTCGCAATACATTGCGGAATTTTGGCTTCGGCGCGGCGGCGCAGCTGGTGGTGACGCTGCTGGGCTTTGTATCCCGGACGGTGTTCATCCGGGTGCTGGGCATGGAGTATTCCGGCGTCAACGGCCTGTATACCAGCATTTTGGATGTGCTGTCGCTGACAGAGCTGGGATTGGCGGATGTGGTTGTGTTTTCGCTCTATAAGCCCCTGGCAGAGGGGGACGAACAGAAGCTGACGGCGCTGATGGGGTATTATAAGGTCATTTACCGCTATATTGCCCTGGCGGTGGGCGTGATCGGGCTTTGCCTGGTGCCAATCCTGCGGCTGCTGGTGAAGTCGGAGATCGACCAGTTCCATCTGGTGCTGTATTATCTGATGTTCCTTGCCAATTCCGTCTGTTCGTACCTGCTGGTGTACAAGTCCAGCATCATCCAGGCGGACCAGAAGCGCTATCTGATCTCCAAGTACACCATGCTCTTCAAGCTGCTGGCCACGGCGGCGCAGATTCTTGTCCTGCTGGTGCTGCGGAACTTTACGGTATACTTGGCCATTCAGATCAGTATGACCATTGCCAACAATTTCTATATCTCCCGGAAGGCTGATAAGCTCTACCCCTTCCTGCGGGAGAAGGCGGAGCTGCCGAAGGAGGAGAAGAAGTCCATCTTTCGGGATGTACGCCACATGTTTTCCTATAAAGCCGGGGGACAGCTCCTCAACGGCACGGACAACCTCTATATCTCTTCCATGATCAGCACGGCCACTGTAGGCATCTACGACAACTACACCATGATTCAGACTATGGTGGTTACGGCCTTTACCAACACCCTGAACCAGGCGGTCCTGGGCTCTATTGGCAACCTGAATGCCACCGGCACCCGAGAGCAGAAAAAACAGATTTTCGATGCCTACAGTCTGGTATTCAGCTGGATCGCTACCTTCTGCTCACTGTCCCTGCTGGCCTTGTACAACCCCTTTATTCGCATCTGGGCCGGGGAGGACTGGCTGCTGCCCATGTCCACCGTGGCGGTGATCTGCCTGAATTTCTTCCTGCCAAACGTGCTCACCCCCGTGTGGAGCTACCGCAACACCACGGGCCTTTTCCGGGAAACCCGGAATATTCTGCTGTATGCGGCGGGAATCAATCTGGTGCTGTCCTACTTTATGGGCGTTCGCTGGGGCTTGACGGGCATTCTGGCGGCAACCTCCGTGTCCCGGCTGGCAACCTCCTTCTGGTTTGAGCCCTACCTGCTGCACAAGCGGATATTCGGCTGCTCCTGCGCGCCATTCTTCCTGCGGCAGGGCCTGTATCTGGGGGTCGTGGCGGTGAGTTACGGCTGCATTGCGCTCATCAGCGCGGCCGCAGGCCTGGGCCACTGGGGAGACCTGATTCTCCGGGGGGTGCTGTGCGTGCTGGTGCCCAATGGTTTGATGCTGCTGCTGAACCGAAAGACGGCGGCGTTCCGATATCTTCTGGAGCGGCTGCGGCAGAGATACGTTGGCCGGTAAGGGAGGCACACCATGAAGCGAAGCTATCGGGCCCAGGGCCTGCTGCTGAAATACGGAGCGGACATTCTGTCCTCTCGGGGAATGGAGTTGGAAAAGGGCTTTTTTCAGCATGGAACGGTGACCGTCTATGACCACAGCGTGGCAGTGGCCCTGATGTGCCTGCAGCTTGCCATGCTGCTGCATATCCATGCGGACAGGCGTTCCCTGGTCCGGGGCGCCCTGCTGCACGACTATTTCCTCTACGATTGGCATGTCAAGGAAAAGGGCCGCCCCCTCCACGGCACCCACCACGCCCGCCGGGCCATGGACAACGCCCAGCGTGACTTTGGCCTGAACCACATTGAGCAGAATATGATCCTTGCGCATATGTTCCCTCTAAATCTCACCTTGCCCAGATACCGGGAAAGCGTGCTGCTGTGCACGGCGGATAAGATCTGCGCGGCGAAAGAGACAGTCGGCGGACTGGTGCGGAGAAAAAATAGACCTGGGCGGCAGAATTGATGCAGCCGGACACGCCCCTGAGCTGGGCGGCCGCCCGGCGGTTTAACGAGTAGTTTGCCTATGCGCAGGCGCATTACTTTGCGGCGCAGGGGGAATATGATAATTTGCCATTATTGAACTGCGGTTATAATGAGAATAACATAAATACCGTCTCGCCTGATGATATGGAAATGTATTATTCCAGAGAAAAGCAAAATAAATATGGTGTAGTCGGAATCGAGATATCACTTTTGTAACTTCCGGTTTATCGGAGCAGAAGACATGAACATTCGAGAAATCCACGAAAATAAAAAACAATTCCTCCCGCTTCTGCTGTTGGCAGATGAGCAGGAGAACATGATCGACCACTACGACCATCCCATCTACGAGGCCGGGGTGCAGTTGGTGGATATGGTGTACCTGCAACGGCCTATATAACATTCGGGGGGCATCCCTCAAAAACATAATACGGAGAGAAAATCATGGCATTTGACTTTAAAAAAGAATACAAAGAATTCTATATGCCGAAGAATAAGCCGGAGATCGTAACTGTTCCAAAGGCAAATTATATCGCAGTCAGAGGGAGCGGCGATCCCAACGAGGCGAATGGCGCCTATCAGCAAGCCATCGGCGTGCTGTATGCGGTTGCGTACACGCTGAAAATGAGCTACAAGACCGATCACCAAATAGCAGGCTTCTTTGAATATGTGGTTCCGCCCCTGGAGGGCTTCTGGTGGCAGGACGGGAAGGAAGGCATTGATTATGCCAATAAGTCCGCGTTTCGCTGGATCTCGGTGATCCGCCTGCCGGATTTTGTGACAAGGGAAGACTTTGTATGGGCTGTGGAAACGGCCGCAAAGAAGAAAAAGCTGGACTGCTCGTCGGCGGAGTTCCTGACCATCGAGGAGGGACTTTGCGTGCAGATGATGCACCTGGGCCCCTTTGACGAGGAGCCTGCATCGGTTGCACTGATGGATGCTTATCTGGCCCAAAACGGATATGTGAATGATCTGAACGAGAAAAGATTGCACCACGAAATCTATCTGTCGGATGCCAGAAAGGTCGCCCCCGAAAAGTGGAAGACAGTCATCCGGCATCCCATCAGAAGGGCATGAAAAGAACCCGCCGCGAGGATCTCTTCGCAGCGGGTTCCAATTTTATGGGGTTATGCCAGCACCAGTTCGCCATCCCGGCAGTCCACGGTGACGGTGGCGCCGGTGGTGATGCGGCCTTCCAGGATCTTGCGACTGAGCATGGTCTCTACGGTGTGCTGCACATAGCGGCGCAGGGGACGGGCACCGAACTCGGGGTCGTAGGCTTCGTCCACAATGTGCTGCTTGGCTGCATCCGTCAGGCGGCAGGTAATCTGCTGCTCGGCAAGACGCTCGTTCAGCTTGTCGATCTGCAAGTCGATGATCTTGGTGATGTTGTCTTTGGTCAGGGGCTTGTAGAAGACGATCTCGTCCAGACGGTTCAGGAACTCGGGGCGGAAGCTCTGGCGCAGCAGCATCATGACCCGCTCCTTGGCGGCGGGGTCAATTTCGCCGTCGTCCCGGATGCCGCCCAGCAGCTCCTGAGAGCCCAGGTTGGAGGTCAGGATCAGAATGGTGTTCTTGAAGTCCACGGTGCGGCCCTGGGAGTCGGTGATCCGGCCGTCGTCCAGCACCTGCAGCAGAATGTTGAACACATCGGGATGGGCCTTCTCCACCTCGTCGAACAGCACTACGCTGTAGGGTTTCCTGCGGACGGCCTCGGTCAGCTGGCCGCCTTCCTCGTAGCCCACGTATCCGGGAGGCGCGCCGATCAGACGGCTGACGGAGAATTTCTCCATGTATTCGGACATATCGATTCGAACCAGGTTGTTCTCATCGTCAAACAGGGCTTCTGCCAGTGTCTTGGCAAGCTCCGTCTTGCCCACGCCCGTGGGGCCCAGGAACAGGAAGGAACCGATGGGCCGGTTGGGGTCCTGAATGCCTGCACGGCTGCGCTGAATGGCCTCGGTAACGGCCTTGACGGCCTCGTCCTGGCCAACCACACGCTTGTGGAGGATGCTCTCCAGATTCAGCAGCTTCTCCCGCTCCCCCTGGACCAGACGGCTGACGGGAATGCCTGTCCAGCGCTCCACGATCTTGGCGATCTCCTCATCGGTGACCTTCTCGTGCAGCAGGGCACTGTCGCCCTCGGACTGGTTCCGGCGCTCCTGCTCCTCCAGCTCTTTTTGCAGCTGGGGCAGGCGTCCGTATTTCAGTTCTGCGGCCTTGCCCAGGTCGTAGCTCTGCTCGGCAGCCTCGATCTGGCGGTGCAGGTCCTCAATATCCTTACGGATCTTCTGGACCTTTTCCAGGGAATTCTTTTCGTTTTCCCACTGGGCCTTCTTGGCGTTGAAGCTTTCCTGCTCCTCGGCCAGCTCCTTGCGAAGCTGGGCCAGACGGCTCTTGGACAGCTCGTCCTCTTCTTTCTTCAGGGACTCCTCCTCAATTTGCAGCTGGATGATGTGGCGGTTCACACTGTCCAGCTCCGTGGGCATGGAGTCCTGCTCGGTCCGCAGCTGGGCACAGGCCTCATCGATCAGGTCGATGGCTTTGTCCGGCAGGAACCGGTCGGTGATATACCGGTGAGAAAGGGTAGCGGCGGCGATAATGGCGGGGTCTGTGATCTTCACGCCGTGGAAGTTCTCATAGCGCTCCTTCAGGCCACGGAGAATGGCGATGGTGTCCTCTACCGTGGGCTCATTGACCATGACGGGCTGGAAACGGCGCTCCAGAGCGGGATCTTTTTCAATATACTGCCGGTATTCGTCCAGGGTCGTTGCGCCGATGCAGTGCAGCTCGCCCCGGGCCAGCATAGGCTTCAAGAGGTTGCCGGCATCCATGCTGCCCTCGGTCTTGCCGGCACCCACAATGGTGTGCAGCTCATCGATGAACAGCAGAATTCTGCCCTCGGACTGCTTGACCTCGTTCAGAACGGCCTTTAACCGCTCCTCAAATTCGCCCCGGTACTTGGCACCGGCCACCAGGGCACCCATATCCAGGGAGAAAATGGTCTTATCCTGCAAAGAGGAGGGAACCTCCTTCTTTACGATCCGCTGGGCCAGCCCCTCCACAATGGCAGTTTTGCCCACGCCGGGCTCGCCGATGAGGACGGGGTTATTTTTGGTTTTCCGGGAGAGAATTCGAATTACATTCCGAATCTCCTCATCACGGCCGATGACCGGGTCCATTTTCTGCTCCTTGGCCTTCTTGACCAGGTCCGTGCCGTATTTTTCCAGAGCGTCATAGGTGCCCTCAGGGCTGTCGGAAGTGACCCGCTGGTTGCCCCGGACGGATTGCAGGGCCTTGAGCACGGCCTCCTTGGTAATGCGGTAGTCGGAGAAGATCCGCTTCACGCCGCCCTGGGCGGTTTCCAGCAGACCCAGGAACAGGTGTTCCACGGAGACAAATTCGTCCTTCATGGTGCTGGCCTCTGCTTCGGCGGCAGTAAAGGCTGCATCCACGTCGGCACTGATATAGAACCGGTCAGCTTCCCGGCTGCCGGTGACGGCAGGGACTTTGCCCAGCTCCGTTTTCGCGGCGGCTTCCAGACTCTCTACCGTCACATCCATCTTCTTCAGCAGCTGGGGTACAAGCCCTCCATCCTGCTGCAGCAGAGCCACCAGCAAATGAACCTGTTCCATTTGCTGATTGCTGTTTTGAATTGCAAGGTTTTTGGCGTTCTGGACAGCCTCCATGGACTTTTGCGTATAGTTCTGAAAATTCATAGCCATCCTTCTTTCATGGTTTAGCACTCTCTTAATACGAGTGCTAATTTTTATTTGCCTATACTATACTCCAATTCCGCCAAAAGTCAAGGGACGGACATAAAATGTTTACAACTATACAATATGCACAATTACAAAAGGGATAATTTTACACGGGTAATATATATTTAACAAAATAAAGCTTGCATTTCTGGGGAAATGCGGTATAATAACCATGCAAGTGCAAGGTAGCTTCCGACAACGGAAGCGAAAGTGAAATTTTTTCTTACCTCTCTTTTCTCTGGAAACACCCCCTGCGGTCTGGTCAACCGCAGGGGGTGTTTTCGTAAAGATGCTGGGCTGCGAAAAAACAGCTTCACAAATGGAGAAAAAACATGTATGATATGTTTCAGAGCTTTGGATAAGTGTGAATGCGGGAGGAAACACATGGAAGTATCTCTGACGGAAATGCTGGAGGCCCGGGAGAAGCGGGCCTGGCGGCAGCGGGAGCTGCTGAAACGCGGGCGGACGATGATCTGTTTCACGATGAATATTGCGGGCCCCATCAAAAACAGCCCCCTGATCGGCAGCGGCTATGACCTCGGGAAGCGGCTGCTGTTGGGGCAGCTGGACGTTGCGGGCGTGGCGGTTTCCGATTTTGAAGAGGTCCGGGAGAAGACGGGCAACGAGTGTATCCTCCTGGCGGATGCTGAGCCTCTGGCAGTCAAGGCCATTACGGCGGAGCTGGAGGATCATGCGCCCATCGGGCGGCTGTTTGATATGGACGTGCTGCGGCCGGACGGCAGCAAGGTGGAGCGGCAGGAGCTGGGGCTGCCCGGGCGGAAGTGCCTGCTCTGCGGGGAGAGCGCCCAGGTCTGCGCCCGGAGCCGAAAGCACAGCGTGGCAGAACTCCAGGCGAAGACCCGGGAAATTCTGCAAGAGGCTGTGGACGAATGGGACAGCCGGGAGGCGGCGCGGCTGGCCTGCCAGGCCCTGCTGTATGAGGTGGCGATCACCCCCAAGCCTGGCCTGGTGGACCGGGAGAACAGCGGAAGCCACCGAGATATGGATTTCTTTACCTTCCAGGCCAGCGCCGCAGCCCTGCAGCCCTATTTTGCCCAGTGCGTCCGCATCGGGCGGCAGGGGGGCACGCCGACAGAGACCCTCCGGGCGCTGCGTCTGCCCGGAAAGCTGGCCGAGGCGGAAATGCGCCGGGCCACAGGCGGTATCAATACCCACAAGGGGGCCATTTTCTCCATGGGCATTCTCTGCGGCGCTCTGGGACGGCTGGACAGGGAGAGTTGGGGAAATCCGGATCGAATTCTGGACGAGTGTGCCGCTATGGCGAAGGGCATTGTCAGTGAGGACTACCGGGATCTCACCCCCGAAACGGCGAAAACCGCCGGGCAGAAGCTCTATTTGCGCTATGGAATTACCGGCGTTCGGGGCCAGGCAGAGGCGGGATTCCCGGCAGTGCGGGAGGCGGGCCTGCCAACTTTGGAAGCGGCGCTGGCAGCGGGAAAGAATATCAATGAAGCAAGCTGCGCGGCTCTGCTGGCCCTGCTGGTCCACACGGCGGATACCAATATGATCCACCGGGGCGGCTTTGATGGAATGCAGCAGGCCACGCTCGAGGTACGGGAGATCCTGGACCGGGAGAACTTCCCCAGCCGGGAGACTCTGGAATCGCTGGACAAGCGCTTCATTGAGAAAAATCTCTCTCCCGGCGGCTCGGCAGACCTGCTGGCGCTGACTCTGCTCCTGTTCTTTTTGAAGGAACATCCCCAGAGATGAGAAAAACCGCAGAGGCCGGTGCTTTGGAAGCACGTGACCTCTGCGGTTTCTTCCTTTTTGTCAGTTCTGGGATGCCTTTTGCCTGTGCAGCAGGCCCCGAATCTTGTCCGGCAGGGAATCCCGCCGGAGGAAAAGTACGCCCACAAGGATGTAGAGTGCCGCCAGCATGGCAATGCCGACCCACCAGACTCCGGACAGCAGCAGATCGCCTGCTAGGCAGGTGACGAAGGTGGGCACGGGCAGGGCCAGCAGCAGCGCCAAGAAATAGCGCCGCCCCTGCAGCCCGGCATGGGCGGCGGTATAGGGGATGATGCCGTTGGGCAGCCCTGGGGCCAGCAGAAGGATGGTGGTGTAATAGGTGCGGTTGCGTTTAACGGAAAGGGCGTCCCGGGCCTTTTTCAGCTTCGGGGAGGCCTCCTCCAGGGCGGCGAGGGACGTCTGGGCGTGGGTCGCGGCATAAAAAACGGCTATATGAGCGGCCATGCATGCGGTCAGGCAGATCGCGCAGCCCAGCCAGGGTCCCAGGACGATTCCGGCCACCAGCTGGACGGGCATGGCGGGCAGAACCACGGAGAGAATCTGAACGAAGGACAATAGCCACAGCAGTCCGGCGCTGTAGGCGGTATTCTGTCCGTCGAAGCAGGCCTGCAGGGCATTTTCATCCCCGCTGGAAAAGGCGGCCCAGACATTGGGGACATAAATACGAAGCAGCTCCACCACCAGTCCGATGGCGATGAGCAGAAAAAGAACCATGACCGCCAGAGACCTGACGGCGGACTTTTTGGATTTATTCTGCATAGGAAGATTCCTTTCCCTAATCTTGTACAAAAGCCCGGCCCGGAAACCGGACCGGGCCAAAATCGGCACATTCTTCCGCTGAAATGGGGAAAAATTCTCCCATTTGCTTTGGCAGCAGGATTATATCATGGGGAATATGGAATTTCAAGCTTTTTTCACATTCCCAAAGACACAAGAAAAGAGAGACTTGGCAGCAGCTTTCTGCGTCCTGTGCCCCTCTTTTATATTTCTATTATAGCAGAAAACTGCCTTGTTTTCAAGACTTGAAAAGGAAAAGCGCAACGTTTATACTGGTATTATCGAAAAGGAGGCGCGGAAAATGGAACTGTATGACAAAATTGCGGACCTTGCGCTGCTGTGGCGGCGGACAGCGGAGATATTCCCACGATTCGAAGAAGTAAAATGTGATTGGGATCAGGCGTTTTACGATTTTTTGCCCCGGCTTGCCGGGACGGATGACGCTCAGACCCATCTGCTGTTTGCGGAATTTATGAATCTTTTGGGAGATGGGCACACGGAATATCAGTTCCCCAGGGCATTCCTGAAGGAAAACGGATTTCTGCCGTTTTCGCTGCGATATTGCGGGAACGCCTATTTTGTAGACGGCACTCTGCCGGGGCAGGAAGACCGTTTGGGTGCGGTTGTGGAGAAAATAGACGGCAGGCCCTTTTCGGATGTTCTGGATGAGGCGGCAAGATATGGCTACCGTGTGGGGAAATTTTTGCCGGAATCTCGATTGAATGGGTTGCTTCCCCTGCTGCTGCCCGGAAAGGTGCACACATTGGAAACCTCCAAGGGCATATTTCCTTTCCGATTGTTGCCGGAAAAAACAGAGCTGCATTCCGTCGGAAAAAGGCGGAAATTTGAAATTCGGGATTTGGAAAATGATATTCTTTATGTAAATCTTCCGGACTTCATGCATGGGAATTTTGCAGCCACGGTTCGTGCTGCATTGGAGAAAAAGATGCCTTCCGGGCTGATCCTGGACATTCGGGAGAACATAGGCGGCATGACGCTACTGGGGGCACAGGTGGCAGAGCTGCTGATTTCCGGAGAGTTCTCCGGCTGCCGGAAGCGGACCCGAATTGGCAGGGGCGTGGACCTGGCTTCTGCCAGCCAGATAATCCTGGAATCCCCCGAGGAGCAGGCACGGGAAATTGCCGCGGGGCTTTATACACAGGAAGATGTGGAGGCCAGCCGCAGACAAATGGCGGGAACATATACGGAAAGCTATCAGGACCGGTTCGGCAGGGAAGGGCAGCAGGCCCTTTTCACGGGGCCCTGCGTCGTATTGACCTCACGGAGAACGGTTTCCGCAGCTGAGGATTTCCTGGCGATGCTGCGCAGCAATCGCCGGGCAACGGTGATCGGAACGCCGACCTGTGGCACTACGGGTACACCCATGCTCCTGCGCCTGCGCTGCGGCGGCGGTGCTCGCATCTGTTCCGTAGGCTACCGGCTGCTGGACGGAACGGAATTTCTAGGATGCGGCATCCGGCCGGATATCCCCATGGAACCAACACCGGAGGACATCCTTGCCGGCAGAGACCCGGTGCTGGAGAGGGCGGTCTATTTTGAAAGATCCGGTTTCGGAGGGAGAAAAATAGGAAACTGCGCAAGCTTGGAAAAACGGGTCTGATGGTCTCTGAAATTGGCTTCGGCGGGGAGTGGCTGGAGCACCATGCCTCCGAGTGCGTCGGCTGCCAGAGCTGCGAAGCGCGCTGCCTCTTTGGAGTGAAGATTTCCCAGAGGATGACAAAGGCCGCCGAGCTCTTCGGCGAATAATCGGAAAGAAGCCCATAAAATGGGGCTGTCCTTGAACGTTTTCCGGGCGGGTCATTGACCCGCCCGGAAAACGTTACTGGAATTGCTTGCTGATGTCGAAAACATGGGACATGGTTGCGGCAGTGAGCGTCTGTCCGTCCAGAGTGGCGCTGGCGGAATAGTACCAGGAGCCCAGATTTTCGATGGAGAACAGCACCTGCACGCCACCATGCCAGACGGAATTATCCGCCTCGTAGATCGCAGGAGCGGGGCTTTCGTTTCCCTCGGTACGCTGAAGTTTGACCTGGGGCTGGATCAGTTTTTCGGCAAATTCCGGAACCGGAACGATGGATCCGTCGGCGTCCGTTTTCCAGACGCAGGGGAAAACGGTCCGTTCGCTCATATCTCCGGCGGCGATGCCAAAGCTGTCCGAAAGCGTGTGCTGATATCCGACGGGGATGTTTTGATGAAGTGTACCAAAGAAGTATTCTTCTTCCGTGCCGTCGCCGTCCAGGTCATAGGTAAAGGCTGTGGTAAAGCCCTGATTGACGGCAGGTGCGGTGTCGTCAGACAGCGGAAGCTGTGTCCGAATCGGCTCGGAGACCGGCGGCTCGGTGCCCTCCGGGGTGACTGCGGCGGCTTGTGTACCGGCTTCCGGAACCTCCGGAAGGGCCGCCGCTTCAACAGAGGGCGCAGTCTCGCCCTGCACCGGTCTCAGCCGGGAGGCGGCGAAAATCCCCAGCGCCAGGATCGCAGCGGCGGAGACCCCGGCAACGGTAAGCCACAGCCTGCGGCGTTTCCGATAATGGAGCCGCCGGAGGACGGCTGCGCGCAGCTCTGCCGCTGTCTGATAGCGCTTGTCCACATTTACTTCAATGCACCGTTCGATGACGGGACGGAACGGCCCCGCCGCCAGGGCCCGGGAGGGGTGCTGCCCGATGAGCATTTCGTTGAAGGTCACACCGGCGGCGTAAAGGTCGGCGCGGGCATCCGTCTGGGAAAAGCCGTATTGCTCCGGCGCGGCATAGCCGGTGGTGCCCATGATCCGCGTGTCGCTGTTGTGAGACGGGTTGGATATCCGGGAGACATCAAAGTCGATCAGCACCAGCTCACTGCCCCGCAGGATCAGGTTTTCCGGCTTGATATCCCGGTGAACGATTCCGGCTTGGTGCAAAACGGTGAGCGCGTCGCAGAGCTGGCAGATAATATCTGCCGCCTCCGCCTCCGGCAGGAAGCCCTTTTCCAGAAGGAAGGCCAGTGTATCGCCGGTTATAAACTCCTCTACGACGGCGGTCCGGTTTCCAACCTCCTGTACCTGGTAGATCTGAGGAAGATGCGGGCAATGGAGCTGTGCCAGTTTTTGGTACACGTCTCCCTTTCCTTCAAATTCCCGGTAGATCCGGCGCTGACCGCTTTCGCGGTCCCTGGCCAGATAAATGCAGCTGTGTCCTGCGGATTTCAGCTGCTTCTCAAGCCGTATGGATTCTAATTCAATCACGACAAGTCCTCCGGTGACAGCATACTGATGCAATAATCAATAGCACTGACCTACTCATAATCCCACTAAATAAGAACAACATTGAAGGAATAATAGAAAGTGCTAATGCTCTGAAAACGCTGTTTTTCTTAAAACATATAATCCAAATAGCACAATAAAGCATTACCAATATGGTATCTACAATCAGATATAGTGCAAATGCTTCGTCAGACCACCACCCGAACCAAGTTCCCGGAATATTGATTATCATGAATCCGAAACAACCCAATCTCACTACTTGTTCTGTGACCTCAACATATTTATTGTTCCACTTATTATCAAATCCATCTTTGCACTTAATCGCAAATACAACATTGGGTATCATAATGACTGCAATAAAAATCAGCCCAAAAACATTAAACCATTCCATATTATCTACCATCACAAACTCTGATTTGTATTTCTGTTTGTTTTAAAAATGGGCAACTCCGATTGGAATTGCCCACTCATTGCACGAATTATGCGATTTTTTCTTGCTTGCACTTAATTTTGCATCAAATGATGTAAGCTTGATGTAAATCGCTGTTTTTTTAATTTTTTATCAAATGAAGTACGTCCCGTCTATTTGGTTAAACGGTACATCGTTACATCAGCTTAATACATCTTTGCACCAGCCGGAATATGGTTATCCAGCATAATGAGGTGCAGCTTCTCTTCGCCCTCTTCGTGATGCACAGCGGAGATGAGCATACCGCAGGAATCGATGCCCATCATAGGTCTGGGGGGCAGGTTGGTGATGGCGAGAAGGGTCTTGCCGACCAGCTCTTCTGGCTCATAATAGGCATGAATACCGGAGAGAATCACCCGATCTGTGCCCGTTCCGTCGTCCAGGACGAACTTCAGGAGCTTCTTGGACTTCTTCACGGCCTCGCACTCCTTGACCTTCACGGCCCGGAAGTCGGACTTGCTAAAGGTTTCAAAGTCCACGTAGTCCGCGAACAGAGGCTCGATCTCCACCTTGGAGAAGTCGATTTTCTCCTCCACCACAGGGGCGGCTGGAGCGGCTTCGGGGGCAGCTTCTGCCTTGGCCTTCTGCTCGTCTGCCTTCTTCTTTTCCAGGTCTGTGGGCTTCATGGTCGGGATAAGATTCCTCACATGGAATAGCTGTGTAGAAGCCCTGTTAATACTGTGCTTTGCTTACAGGTCACATTTTCCCGTGTGTGATAACTCTGTACATTTCCCTGCTGAAAGCATACACCATAGTGGTGCTCCAAGTGGTGTATGTGGTGCAACTCCAACCTTTCGCACCTCCGAAAGATTGTAGTTAATATTATAACAGTAGAATCTCAGAATTTCAATGGGTTTCAGGTCGTCCCGTAAGGAATCCAGAAAAAACTTCAATATTCTGCTTACATTCACTCTTTATATTGTGTCCGTCTAAAGCGTGGTTATAAACGGATATGCAAAGTTCAATCCCGTACTACGCCACGCCGTTAATCCTCTATCACAAGACAATTTACCTTTCCACTGAACGCTGTACAGGCATCTATGGCAATAATTCCGGGACCATAATAGGGAGAGAAGTCCGCATCTTCTCCAAACTCGGTCCCCTTGTGTTCGTATTTGCTATGGCCATACGAAGTATGCCAGTGTCCGCAAACAATGGTCTTATTCTCATCTGCGGTCTGTGCTGCATCCATGCCATTGAACCATCTTGCTTGATTCCATTGCTCACGGTCTGCTTCTCTCCAAGAAGAAATATAGCTGTAGCTTTTATCCCTGTTCGGAATGCTTGGTATCCAGCCATGCGTGAAAACATAGTGTTCCGTCTCAAAGTAATCAAGCATCGCTGGGATAATCTCTTTGTAAAACGGTGTGTCTTTCGCTGCATCGGCAAAATCATAATGGCGTATAGATGCCATCACTGGATCAAAGCCCGTTAACTGGAGTGCAGTATCATAAGTTCCGTTTGATTTGTGATAGCTATATGGCATCCCTGCATCCGTAGTCACAAGCTCCACAAATAGGTCCTCATGGTTTCCACGAATGAGAATTATCTTGTCTTGCTCCATCTGCTCCAATATGAACTGCTGAAGCTGTTTCGCCTCATGCCCTCGATCAAATAAATCTCCGAGCATGATCAACTTATGAGGAGTTGTATCGGAAAAGAAGCCTGCCTTTTCCAAAGCAGACTTCATCTGCGTATAGTATCCGTGAACATCGGAGATAACATAGTAGCGCATAATCCCTTATTCTTCGCCTCTGTTTTCCTTGGATAGTCTGTCGGCCAGAATCAGCTCTTTCATCTTAAAGCAGAGCCATTCATCAATGGTCAGATCAAGCTCGGCAAGGGCAATCACCAGCCGCTTCATCTCATTCTTATCAATTCCAAAGTCAATGCTAATTGTATCGTAGTTCTTCGGAAGCTGCAAGATATATCGTGCCTCGTTGCGTTCATATCGCCTGAGTAGTTCAGGCTGATCCTCAAAAAACTCTCTGACAAAATCGTTCATGACTGCGCCATCCCTTTTTGTGTACGAAGACTGACGCCCTCAACTAACGAGAATACTGCTGTATTCTTCTCTTCCAGAAACTCGCCGGATAAAACATATGTCTTTGAAGTGTCCATCTGGTTTGTCCGCATGATTCCATGAACAAATTGCTTGCTGTTGATCCTCATGACGCATCTGTGATCGGTGAACAGTTTCAGCGGAACTCGGAAAGCCATCACATCATCCTCATCACAAGGGAAAACGCTCAAAGAATCATGGCTATCTGAAATTTTAATTGAGACATGGCTCGGCTTTCCCAAGGCTTTTATAACGCCCTTGCCGATACTGATACAGCAGCGAGCGCCTTGCAGCGTCATTTCGATTGGGTACATTCTATCCTCATTCGTTGTTTCGGACATCATCGTCACCTCCATTTCCAATAATCGTGCCAAACAAAGTCTCCCGTTTCTTCTCCTGCTCCTGCATACTGATGGAAGCAGCCAGCTCTTCAGAAACCGTAGCGGGAACAGCGCCTCCGCTGGTGTCCATGTATCCGGATAGTGATTCGAAGCTGCTTCGTTGCTGAAGGGCTTCATAATCCGAATAACTCCTGCCCAACTTCATGCGGATCTCATCAGGATAGTATTTAACAATGCGTTTCTTCATTTTGCCGGTGTGCTTGTCAAAGTACTCCTCCGGCAGCGGATCAAACATAACAGCGGATGCAAGATCAAATACCAGAACCAGCCCTCGCTCAGAATTGGCAAGCCGTCCATAGATCTTGTACCGACACTCCTTGTTCCAGTTCATCATCTTATAAATGCTCTGGACATATTCCGGGCAGGATATAGAACGGTTGACCCACTTATCTTTCTTTAGTCTTGCCCATTCAATCGAAGAGATTTCTTCTTCCGCACAGATGGCCACAACCATTCGCTTTTTATTCTCACTGAGCATAGGAAGGACGTGCTGTACTCCCTCAAACAGCCGGATCGCTGACATACTAAATTCCATTCTGTTTGCACGAATACTCACTGCTGGCTTCTTGATCATGGAGAAGAACATTTTGGGCGGAACGACATAGTCATCGAGAGATTCAAACTCGATGGCATTTTTCTTGCCCAGTCGTTCTTGAACCAATTGATGAATCAGCTCCTGCTCCTTGGGCGTGTACCCTTCGGTTTTATCTCCCGTTATTGAGCTTTCTGCATCAGCGAGAAAGGAAAAATTATCGTTATCCATATCGTCCTCCGGTTACATTGCCTCATAGATTTGTTCTAATTCATCTTCAAGCTCTCCGTGTGTAGGGATTACTCCTATAAAAGGGTTCACTACTTTTGTACCATGGTTGCGAATGTCTGCTGAAGACACCGCATCAAGGACACGCCCTCGTTGCTGTTTGATCTCATAACTGACACCAACTTGTTCCTGCCAGTTCTCAGGGTAAGCGATTCCAGCTGTCAAACCAGCCGCACCGTCACACTCGCTTTCCTTATAGGGAATGTACTTTACGCTTGAGTCTGAGGTGTCCTTAGCATCAAGGTTCTTTTTATCCTTTCCAACCAAGATCTGCGGTTCATCAAGGAAAAAGAAAATGATCTTTTCGCCCCCTCTGACACGGGTCACGCCTCTGAATCGGAATTTATACTTTCTCATCCAGTCGAGCTTATCATAGACGGCGTTTGAGAATGCAGAAGTACATAGTTGAAGCCCCGACTTTTTCGTTTCGTCCCATAGCACCGCATTGGGGTTTGTGGCATTGCAGCTTCGTACTGCGATTACTTCCAGTACCGGGTGGTACAAGAACTCTACATATTTCTGCTGTCCAAGTTTTTCCCAACAGACTGCATTCAATTTCATACTTCTTTGCGAAAATGTAAGCTGCGGATCACTGCGGGTCATGAACATGACACCGGGTGCAACCCGGTAATCATTCAGCGTCATGGAAACGACATTGCTGTGTGTTCTGCCGTTCATAATATTTGCCCGACGCTGAAGCTCGCAAAACTCATCCTCGTTGTAAACTTGGCGTGAAATATCCTGAAAAGCCCGATTGTCGATGCCGCTCCATGTCGGGGAGATACTGACGAAGCCTTTCAGTGCTCCACTATCGATCACATAAACATCCGGGACACTTCCGAACTTGTATCGGCTGGCTCGCATCATATGTGCTGCTCTTGCAATTTCAGGAGATACAATTCCCTCATGGTAATGGGGGATGTAGGCTCCTTCTCTCAGACCATCGTTTTTCGCCGTCACTTTTTCCTTATAGTCAATGACGACCCTTTTCCGAACCTCAAGATCACCCCAACGCCGTTCATTCTCCATAATTGCTTTCACCATTGAGGCTGTCCATTCGGTACGTCCCCGAAGTGTTGGTCGTTGCTTATCCGTCAGCACCTCTGCAATTTCTTCTGCGGTGTATCCGCACAGTGTAGCGAGGAAGATATATTTTACGGTCTTAGCCTCTTCTTCCTCGATGATGAAACCGCCCTCTATTGTGTGCCGTAAACCGAGCAGATCGGATAGCGGAAACTGTCCAGTGCAGATTCTTTGATCATAGGATAGGATCATGCGGCGACTTTTATTGCCGGATTCCCACTCTGCAAAAAGGCCTTGCATCTGGAGCCTTTCGTTGATGTTCGGGTCCAGCGTATAAAGGTCCTCCGTTTCAAAATACACGCCGACCGGGTTTGACGGATTCGTCGTTCTTAGTTTCCGCACTTCCTCAATCAGGTCAGAGATGTTACGGGCAAAACGAGACACACTGGCACAAACGATCAAATCCATTTTCTTCTTCGACGCATCTTCCAGCATTCGTTTGAACTCTGGACGCCATTTTTTCGATGTGCCGGATTTGCCCTCGTCACTGTATATTTCCGCCAGATCCCAGTTGGGCGTTTTGGCAATCTTCTCTGTATAGTACTTTGTTTGGTTTTCGATGGAGGAGACCTGCTCTTTGCTCTTCGTACTCACACGGGCATAAACTGCAACACGCTTATGCTCTGCATCTCGAATGGTAGGCGTTGGTTTTGCTGGACGGAAAATAGTCTGCGGCGGAACCGTATAATGCTGGATTCTCTTCTTCGTTTCATACCGGTAATATTCTCGGTCAGCATCCTGCGGACGCCACACCGGAAGCCGCTGGTCTACGACTTCTTGCTCATCGCCTCGGATTTCCGATTCCTTGTTTTCATCCTTTGCCATATCCTTATCCGTCCTCCCGTAAGTTTGTGATGGCAGAAACCACTCCATTCAACCACTTCTGGTGGTCAGGCGGATTCAGATAAATGTAGTCTTCAGCCATTTTTATCAGTGCCTCACGCTGCTTGTCTGCGTTGAGAATCGTGTTGATGTTGAACTGGTCATCGTCGGTTATGATGTCTACCCGTTCTTTCAGATTAAAGATGAAATGGAGCCAGTAGCAGAACTCTCGTGTGTTTGCACTCAAATATCCTTTGGTTTCTGCAAAAATCAGATTCACTTTTCCATCTGCACAATCCCGCATAAGCCGCAGCATCTCAGGACGCTTGGCCGTTTCTTTATAACCGGTGATGTCGATATAAACATCCACGAGTGTGCCACCCTCAAAATCACCAAACCGTCTTTCAATCGCATTTCGATGAAAGGCTCTTATCTCACGCTCATTGCGCAGATTCAGTTTTGCCCGCTTTACATAGCCACCGATTCGGAAAATCCGCTCTGTATCTGTGCTCACACTCATCGTCTTTGCTTCTTTCCTTCGTTCCAAACATAATCCACGAAGATATCCCAGTTGTTCATGACCTGCATATAGACATCGACCTTGATTTCCTTCGTGCCCCGATCTCCGCACCAAGGTCCGATGACAACTTCCCATTCACATTTACTGCAGTAATAGTAGAAAAGAGAACGGCGCAGCTCCTCAGCGAATGCTTCTTTCTCTGTGCATTTCAGCAAGAGCTTCCGTACTTCTTCTCTGAATCTCCCATGTTCAAATATGTTAAATGGCCGAATCTCATGCCCACTCATACTGTGATAGTAGGCTTTCCAAACTAAGTTCTCCATCATCTCATCTCCCGGTAAACATCATTGGTTATTTGGGTTTTGGCAAACTCCAGTACCAACTTCCGCCAGAACGGTAAGTTGTGACTTGGAGTTCTTTTTTTGCTTTCTCAACAGTACGGCTTCCAACGCCTATATCAGCAAGGCCGGCATATACTTCTTTTGCCGGACGATCCTCATGCTCCAAAAGCTGAACCAGTTTTGCACGAGCTCGTTCCCGCTTGGTTGTTTTTACTGTGATGCTGTCCATGAGTTCTGCGGTATTCAGATCATATTTGCCGTGCCATACGATTCCGCCATGCTCTTTGAACGAGAAAGCAATTGCAGGTCCTTCCGGAGCAAGGCTCGATTTTATCGGATACATGTATCGAATGTCAGGGCGGCTTTCATCTCTTGAGATCATGAGCACACTCCGTGCAATGGCAGCAATGTCGATAGAGCCAAGCCCTCGATACAATGATTTGCTACTGCCGCCTTTGTTCATGTGACCGATGAGAATTACAGCGCATTTGTTGCGGTCTGCAATATTTGCCAGCTTCCGCAGAACAGAGCGCATCTTGGTGGCACTCTGCATATCTGCATCAGGCGGGATAAATGCCTGAATGGGGTCGATAATAAATACACTGGCGTGTGTGTCCTTGATCGCTGTTTCGATTCGACCGTCCTCCAGTGTCAATGCAATGTCGTTGTCTATGATATAAGCTACTCGTTCACAATCCGCTCCGGCCTGCTGGAGACGGGGCTTTATTGTATCTGCAATACCGTCTTCAGCACACTGATAGATCGCAACACGCTTTCCTTTAGCAGGAACACCATCCGGCATAGGCTGTCCTGTCGTAATTCTTGC
>OLYI01000104.1_pt1 | contig 41243 bp, 35 predicted proteins | sample 1644251 | NCBI WGS metagenome assembly OLYI01 (sample SAMEA103958140, study PRJEB25191) | human gut metagenome | biome: human-associated habitat [ENVO:00009003]; feature: intestine environment [ENVO:2100002]; material: feces | place: Germany | collected 2013/2015 | reverse complement strand
AATTTTATCATCTTTTTTGACTCGTTAGGAGTCAACTTTTTTCAGAACGAGACAATCTTCCAATCACTCCAGTAATATGGTCATTAATTTTACAACTAATACTATTTTTGGGGGCTTTCTTTCAATTAAAAGGAGTAGCCAAAGAATATGCAAAGCAACTCTATAACGTATATTTAACAATTCAATAATATGACTCGATTAGCGACAATGCAAGTATGGAATGTCGAGCTTGGACTCGCAATTCATATTAAGGCTCCAAATGGCAAATATATTGTCATTGATTTGGGGAGAAAAAACAACTTCTCTCCACTGTATCAGCTTAAAAATGAGAAAGTGGGATATATGGTAATAACTCACCCACACAAAGATCATATCGAAGATATTTCAAATATTAGCTACGCACGACCTGAAGTTTTGTGGCGTGTAAAAAGTTTTTCGAGAGAGGAACTCCTTGATAAAGCCCAAAATGAATCGGATGTAGATATCATCAATCGCTATTGTAATTTTATCGATGGATACAATGGTTCTTTGAGTGATGAAAAAGACCCCACAACAAATAATCCCTTCAATGGACTGATAGCAGAGGTGTTTCAAACATCTTTGTGTGGAAAGTCAAATATAAACAACTTTAGCGGTATTGTTGTGCTGAAATTGGGGCTTATGAAAATTGTGATTTGTGGAGATAATGAGTCTGCTTCTTTTAACATTCTGATGGAGCGCTCGGATTTTAAAAATGCAATCAAAGATACTGATATTCTTGTCGCAGCACATCATGGTAGAGAATCTGGATTTCATAATGATTTTGTGTCATTAGCGAATCCATTATTAACAATTGTATCGGATACTAAGAATCCGGATACAACAGCTTCGAGTAGATACAGTGCGAAGAGCAGAGGACTAAATGTTTATGATGGTTCCGGCAAGTGTAATTTTAGAAAATGCCTTACAACTCGCTCGGATGGTAGCATCAGAGTTATCTTCGGAGAATCGTCAAGTTCTCAATATAGAGGTACATTGCGAGTTGAAACGGAGTTTTAATTTGCCCTCTATTATGGCCGCCAAAGGCGGCCGAAATTTTTAGCGCAAATCAGTGGAGCGACTTCATCACGAGGTCGCTCCACTTGCTACATTACGACTTGGCAAATTATATCTCAGTTGTTGATTTTCTTGTTGAGCCATTCATCACGGCGTTGTCTGCACTCTTTGAGTGTTCCAGCCACACAGGAGAACAATTCCCTGTCGGTGTGGCGATAGTCGTATTGGTAATGCTTACGTCGTGGACGATAGGCGTTATAGAACACCTCGTATTGTTCAGTGCCGGGAGTTGTGGTTGTGCTTACTCCGTTGACGGTCATTCTCGTTGCCATAGTATTGCTATTTTAGTATTCTACAATCAGTATCCGATATTCAAATGTTATATCGGGGTTGGTTATCTTTCTTTGTTTCAGCCATAGGTGGTGGCTGCCGTAGCCATAGACAAAGTATCGGTCAAGGTCGTACTTGTCGGCAAACTCGACTACTATCTGCCGCAGGTTTTCCTCGCAGTCGGCATAGAGAATGTGGTTTACAAACTCTATGATGATTTCGGCTATCTTATCATCAAAGATGATAGTGGGGTGTTCAAATGTTACGTTCATAATCGGTGGGGATTTATGACCTGCGCCATTGCTGACGCAGGTCGGGTTAGACATTTAGGCGGTCATTCTCGCTCTGATTTCTTTTCGGTGGCTTGCGATAGTGTTTTCTATGCGCTCCCGATATTCACTTACCTTGTTGCAGGCAGCACGGCATTGTATCACTTTGAGCGTTTTGAGGTCTATCTCTACGGTTGCCACAATTTTGCCGTCTATGCGGGCAGAGAATACAAGGCTCTCGGCTTTAAGGTAGTATTGGCTTGTACCGACGCAGATATGCTGTGTGGTACCTTCATTATAATATTCGTCAACGCTGTCAAGAGTCTTGATTTCTATCTCGTTGTCAGTGAATACAAGTCCCCAAAAGCGACCTTTAAGTTCCTTGAACTTGGCTTCATTCTCCAACGCCTTTATGCGGTCTGCCTCTCTGCGCTCCTTTTCCCGCTGGCGGTTGACTTTCCGCATATATTCATCGTGTGCGTCAAAGAGATTGGAGGGCATTATCAGTTTGGGCGAGTGGGTATCCCTGCCGAAACGCTCCAGCATACGCAGATAGTCGTACCACGTTGAAAGGTCGGGAATATCATATCCGTGACGCTTGGCGATGAGATACGAAGACCAAAAGTGCTTTACCTCTGCGGTATTTCCTGCCATATATCTGAGCATCCTTATATTGCCTTCTTTCAGCAATGTCTCGGCTTGCGGTGCTGAAAGCAACATTGAGAAATAGCTGACGGGGCGGATGTCGTGGAAATTGCCGTCAAATCCGTTTCTTTTCAATTCCGGTATGACCTTGATTTTCGGATAGAGGTATTGGTTTGCGATGTGCTGATATGTGTAGCTGTCCTTTCTAATCTCCATTGGCGAGCCGAAAGCGAAGCAGTCAAGATACAAACCCATAGTGCGTTGGAGAGCTACAAGCGCAGTCTTGCCGTTAGGGGCAATCCAATATTGGCCTATCACCAGAAATGCGGGGGATGCCTTGAAGCCTTTGCGCATTTCCACTATAAGAAGGAAAATCCGCAGTATCTGATACTCTCCACAAGTGGTTATCACATTGAAATAGGATTTCTGCTGACACTTGCGTGTATAGGTTTCCTTGACTTCAAGTTTCGCCTTACAGTTGGGGCATTTGCATTTCTCGGCTGGCTCCGACATAATCCACGAGTGTCCGCAGTCCATACAAGTGGTGCGACCTTTGGGCAGACGGAAGGCATAGTGGTTGATAGTGTTGGTGAACGCCCAACGGCGTGGGGAGGTCGGGAGTGGGCGAAGATGCCCACTCTGTGCTATTACCGCTTGTTCGTATTTCGTTCTCGGTTTCATAGTCGTAATGTGTTAGAAATCAAATAGACTTGGTTGGACTTCGGGTGCTTTCTTCTCGGTGGTCTTGGGTCTGCGCATTTTAGCCATTTCCTCGTCACGGAGTTTGTTGATGGCGTCCTGTCGTGCCTGTTCCTTTTCCTTCTCGGTAAGTTCTACCGTATGGTTTACTACCACTTGGCAGTTGGTGGCTATATTGCTTACCTCGATTTCGGGTTCATCCCAAAAGTGCATAGCCCAACCGAAGATTTCATCGTCGGTAAAACCGCAACATCCGCTTTTCTTAACCTCTCCGATGATATAGGCGCAGCACTGCTCCATAGTCTTGGAGGGATTTGCCAGCCTTACCGCTACGAAAGGGTCGTTTTCTGCCCTTGCCATAAGATACTGGGCGATTGTGTCTTGGAACGCTTGTGTTCCTTTCATTGTGTTCATTGCCATAGTCGTAAGTGTTTTAGAGTGTCGTTATCCAATATATTATCCCTATTGCCGTGAGGATAGATATTATCCAGCCTACGCCACGGAATATCGGTTTCAGTATCGCCCAAAGTAGTACCCCGACAATCAGACCGGCTATTATCCCTATCACTCTCGCCGCCTTTTTTAATGCGGTATGAGCTGGAGAAGGAGTGAAGCTCGTATTTTTGATATGTCTGTTGTTCAGTGTCATAAAGCGATATTTTTTTTAATGCGTATAATCGCTGTTTGAAGTTTGTTCGCTCGTTGACACACTTGCACGACGGGAGAAAAAGGGGTGTTCTGCACTCGCCGGAAAAAATACTACCGACCAACGGGAGCTGTGGAGATTTTTTCAGGCGAATGCAAAAGAATACCCCATCCCGGCGTGTTCATCAACTCCGAGCGAACAGACTTTGAACCTCGATTATAATCCGCGATAAACATAGAGCTGGCAATGCCCTATGAGGTGACACTGAACGACAGACATACAGAGAATGCAATCCGTAAGAAAAGAGTAATGTCCATAAACATTTCCTAAACTAATGTATGTCATGCTTTCTCACCGATGATAATGTCTATACTTTCATTAGAAACCGCTATGCCAGCCCCGGTATAAGGCAATGTATGTGTCGGGGACGACCCCGGAATTTATGGAGGGATCGTAAGCGACACGTTCTTTGCCGCCGTGGGCCGTAACAAACGTAGAGTGGCGCGGCGGCTCAAATTCCATGCAAGGAGCTGGCGTTAAGAACACGGGCTGTCGATTAGAAGTCTTGTGTGTGCGACATCCCTGTCGCAATCTCACAAGGCGTATGAGGCAGTCGGTGTTGAGCCTGCTCCCATAGTCGGCGTGCGGTCGGATAGTGTCAGCGAAGCCTGCTTCGCCGTCACTCTCTGACGGCATAGCCGACGGCAACACTGTGAGCCGCCGAGCCTCTCGCAGTTTTCGCAGTGAAATGTGTTCTAAACTCAGTTTTTTGTAAAATTAGCGGCCATAATCGCAAAAATTTGTACCAGCAGTGTTTGTAGTCGCAATTTTTTGTACCATTCTGAAGATATCCAACGAAAATACCATGAGCTATTGTGGTCTTTTCCCATTGAAAGGCATCGCTTGTACTCATTTTTTTGTAAAAATAGCGGTTATAGTCGCAAAAATTTGTACCTTTGTATTCTCTTAATCGTGATTTTTTGTATGGCTGTGAAAGTTGACACCTGGAAAGAGATTATCTTCGGCTCATCCGATCCGAACATTTCTCGTGTGCTTAGCAAGAAAGAAAAGGATGGTGAGTTGCGAAAAGTCGCGCCACGCATATATACGACCAATTTGGTTGACAGCTTGGAAAATATAGTGCGCCGAAACCTCATGGATATTCTGGTATATCGGTATCCGGACGCTATCATAAGCCATCGCAGTGCCAAAGAAATGCGCCCGACAGCTACTGGTGATTTCTTTCTTACCAATTCAACTACAAGGAGAGTAACTGACTTACCCGGTATAATTCTCAATTTTGTCAAAGGGCCAAAAGCGTCGCCGCATGATATACCGTTTATGGGTATGCATATATCGGGAGAACACCGGTATATGCTTGAGAATATGCAAATGTCAAGAAAATCTGGTGATGCATCACGTGTTCTTCCTATTAGCGTAATTGAAAATAAACTCGAACAGATACTGCTCACTGGTGGAGAAGACCGTCTTAACGAATATCGCGATGAACTGAGAACCGTTGCCGAAGAATTGGGGATGCAGACGGAGTTTGCCAAAATCAACAGTATAATTTCCGCGTTGCTCTCAACTCATGATGCTAAAGTGTTGTCAACAGACTCCGCGAAAGCGTTAGCAGTCGGTAATCCGTTTGACAAGACAAGGGTTGAATTGTTTGAAGTGCTTTTTGAAGCAATAAAGGACCGGTATTTTGTAATTCGCAACAATCGCAATACCGATGAAGATTCGTTCCGTCTTTTCTCATTCTTTGAAAGCTATTTCTCTAATTATATAGAAGGAACGGAGTTTGAGATTGATGAAGCGAAAGCGATTGTTGACTCCGGTATCCCCATGCCTCGCCGTGATGAGGATTCACACGACATACTCGGAACATTCAAAGTGCTTTCAAACCGTGCCGAGATGATGAAGACTCCGACATCTCCAAAAGAATTGTTTTCGATTCTTAGCCACAGGCACAGTATCCTTCTTGAAGGACGACCGCACATGAATCCCGGCATTTTCAAAACGAAGAACAATCGTGCCGGAATGACGGAGTTTGTGGACTATCAACTTGTGAAAGGCACCCTCTCGCAAGGATTCAAATATTATGCAGCCTTGACCGACCCATTTGCCCGTGCGATATTCATGATGTTTATGATTAGTGAGGTGCATCCATTCAATGACGGCAACGGCCGTCTCGCCCGTGTGATGATGAACGCCGAGCTTGTCCGTGCAGACCAATCGCGTATAATTGTGCCGACAGTCTTCCGCGAAGATTACATCCTCGCTTTGCGTAAGCTGACCCGCCACAAAGACCCGCTCGCATACATCAATGTGATGACGAAACTCCATCAGTTCAGCGATAATCTCTACGGCACAGACTTCACGGAGCTGAAAAACTATCTTGCCGCCTGCAACGCCTACGAAGAACCCTCGCAAGCAAAACTTCAAATAATCGATCGGTCGGTATTTCCAGCGTTTTGAACTGCAGGAATCGTCGTATCTTTTTCAAAATACAAATACTTAAACATAAGATTCATACGGGTAATATGAATTACTTATATCTTGGATAAAGAAATGTATATTAAGGAGATTAAAATATCAAACTATCGAAACTTCAAGGATGCTTTAATACCATTCCATGAAGGAATTAATGTCATAATAGGACATAATAATACTGGTAAAAGCAACCTGCTTCGTGCAATTGGGTTAGTACTTGGATATAGTGACGGTCATAGATTGAGTACTAGTGACTTATTCTATGAGACAGATGTTACAATACTTAAACAGCAGTCTCCGCGTATCTTAATAAACCTTGTTCTCCATAGAAGTGAGGATGAGGCCTTGGATTCCGCAGAAATGGCACTATTTTCAGGAATGATGACAGATCCTACATTAAGTGAAGAGGCAGAATTGAGATACGAATATAAATTAAACGATGCGGAAGAGAATAACTATAAGGCAGATGTTGCTAATGCAACATCCGCAAAAGAGATATGGAAAATCATAGAACGTGATTACATCAGACTATATAGAAGTAGTCGCTTTGGAGGTAATCAAGCGGCTGTCATCAGTGTTAATGAGGCCTTGGGAAAGATTGATTTTCAGTTCCTTGATGCCATTCGTGATGTTAGTCACGATCTATATGCGGGTTATAATCCCCTCTTAAGGGATGTGTTAAATTTCTTTATTGATCATTCGGTTAAGAATGATGCCACAAAGACAGATGATGAGAAAAAGGAACAATTGAAAGTCCTAAGAGATGATTTTGTCCAGCAGTCTAATCCTCTAATGCAGACTTTACAGGACAGATTACATCATGGTAAAAATGTGTTTCTTAAGTATGCACTTGATACTGGTGCTACATTCAATGGAGCCGTGCCAGACTTTGATGGAGAGGTGAGGGAGAATGAGATGTTTGCTGTGTTGAGAATGATGATTAAATATGCTGTCGGAATAGAAGTGCCAGCTACTTATAATGGGTTAGGTTATAATAATCTAATATATATGTCGCTTTTACTTGCAAAAATGCAAGCAGATAGTAACCTCACTTACATGAAACGAAATGCCAAGGTTCTCTCTTTCCTTGCAGTAGAGGAATGTGAAGCACACCTGCATCCCGCCATGCAATATAAGTTCCTACAGTTTCTTCAGGACAACAAAAACAATGGTCATGTGCGCCAAATATTCATGACTTCGCATTCTACACAGATAGCTTCTTCTGTGAAACTGGATGATTTGATTTGCCTTACTTCACCAATGTTAGGACAGCTCCATGTAGGCTATCCCCGTGTTATTTATAGAGAAAATAATGCGGATGATATGGCATCTAAGCAATATGTTCAGAGGTTTTTGGATGCAACCAAAGCAGACATGTTTTTTGCGAACAGATTAATTTTCGTAGAGGGAGTTGCAGAAGAATTATTACTCCCTGTCTTTGCTAAATATTTGGATAAGAATCTTACCGATGAGCATGTACTGGTGGTGAATATGGGCGGTCGCTATTTTAACCACTTTCTAAAATTGTTCGATGCGACTCATCCATATGCAATCAACAAGAAGATAGTTTGCTTGACAGACATTGACCCTTCTAGGAAAAAAAATGGCCCAGACGAGGAATATGAAGCCTGCTACCCATACGAATACGATATGGATTCAGACAATTATACTTATAAGCATCATGCTGATACTGAGATGGCTCAATTTGTAGCCCATCCCAACATTAGGTTCTATAGGCAAGATGCAACGTATGGAAAAACGCTGGAATATGACCTAATGCGGGAGAATCCAGACTGTGAACTGTTACTGACTGACTCTGTTTCCAATTTGAAGGAGATAAAAATGATGATGGGAGAACATGATGTTAACCAGATGATGAGTAAAATGCGCAAAAGTGAGGCAAATACTCGTATCAAGGACTCCATAAATGCATCAGGTTGGACTGATGAGGAGAAACGAAAAGCATTACTTGCATCACGTTATTTGAATTCAGTTTCAAAAGGTTGCAATGCGCTGGAATTAAACGTGGCACTTATGACCAATTTGGAGAAACCGGTAGCAGATAGAACAGAGTTCCATGTACCCCAATATATTGCTGATGCATTAACATGGCTATTATCATAACATCAGAGCAAAACATATCCATAGACGAACCGTTTAAAGTGTGTGCTGGTCCCGGTGCAGGAAAGACGCATTGGTTGATAAATCATATCAAGAATGTGGTGTCAAACAGTCACAAACTTGATGTTGTTAAGAAAGTGGCTTGTATCACCTATACTAACGTGGGGACTGATACCATAACCTCACGTTTGAATATAGGGAATGATGTGGTTGAGGTATATACAATCCACAGTTTCTTGTATGCCAATGTGGTAAAGCCCTATGTTCATTTGGTCGCTAAAGATTTCGGATTGAAGATAGATGAACTTGTAGTGATTGATGATTCTAATTTTAAATCAGAAGGAACAGCTAAAATCGTATTAAACCGTATTGATAAGTCATGGTTAGATGCCAAAATATATTTGAAAGGATTGGAGAGTGCAAAGTGGCGTTACGAAAATCATGAGTACAAACATTACAAACCTAATTACCCACAGGTTTATTACACTACTAAGAAAAGCAGGCGGTATGTGGGCAATGAATGGTATATGGGGTTCAGAAGATGGTTATGGAGTGGAGGATATATATCTTTTGATGACATTTTATATTTCTCTTATATTTTACTGTCTAAATTCCCCAATATATACAAATTGATTAGTGCTCGGTATCCTTATATTTTTGTGGATGAATTTCAAGATACAATTCCTTTTGTAGTTGACTTACTGACTCAACTTGGCAACGAGGGTGTGATTGTGGGTGTAGTTGGCGACAAAGCTCAATCAATCTATGACTTTCTTGGTGCCACGGTGCAACAATTCGACAATTTTGCTGTGCCTAAGATGCAGAAATATGAAATACGAGGGAATATGCGTAGTACGAAGCAGATAATAGATTTGCTGAATATTGTAAGGACTGATTTTTCGCAAGACTGGCTGAATGGATTAGAGGGAAGTGTGCCAGAATTGCTTGTCGGCGATATGCTTACCTGCTATCAACAGAGTATAGAAAAAAGTGGTACTGACGACATACAATCGCTAGCCTTCCAAAACGTGCTTGCCAATTCAATGCGTAAGAAGAACGGAGTGCGGGAGGTAGAGAATATCCTAGATATGGATTTTGACAGTAATGCAGGCCGTCAAATGATTATAAAGGCATTGGTAAAGGCCGTGGAATATGCAAGAATGAATGATTTACGAAATGCGTGGCATCAGTTAGATATCATAAATCGCGATAGGTCGATAACTATTGTTGCTCTAAGGCGTTTATTGGATGGCTATAATGACTATAAAGACGGAAGTTTAATGGATTTCTACAATTTTCTGAAGAATGAATTACAAATTAAAATTCCTAACATAATAGGCAAGACAATAAAGGATTTTTATAATAACCATACTTATATCGACACTGCTCTTGGGGTGAAGTACGGAGATTCAAATAACAAACATAAGACGATTCATAAGTCTAAAGGAGAGGAGTATGATAATGTGTTTGTCATACTGAAAGAGGAAGATGACATAGAGTTCTTGCTTTCACCAGATTTAAATGGCAACAATGCGCATCGAGTATACTACGTGGCTTCTAGTCGTGCTATGAAACGATTGTTTATCAATGTGCCTACGCTGAGTGTTGAAAATCGAACTAAGTTTGAAGGTAAGCCTATTATAATTTCATAAGAAGAAAGATGAATAGGATTTGAACCCATGATCCCACGAATCATGAACCCAAGCATTTTTAACAGTCTGGGATATTGGCGATTGGAAAAGATTTTGTAACTTTGCATTACAGGATTTGCAATTCTGTGCAGAACATTGAAGAATCAGCGTGATAGATAAGTGAGTCACCCAACTGACGGGCTGATAACTTACTGATACTCAGCATACAGCGTCGGAGTTTAACGGCTCCAGGCGGATCACAAGGAAGTTCGGACTTTCACCACAAAACGCTGAAAATCACTTGATTTTTAGCGTTTTTCTTTTTTTGCCTACCCGGCAGAATACTGCGGTTTTCGGCACGCAAGCGTGAGTAAATCGTGAGTCCTCACGATCATGAGCCAAATGACTCACAATTGCCGAAGTCAGTGAGTGAGTCCATGTAGATACATACAAGACAGTATAGTTGCGTTTCGCTCACCTTATTTTGAGCCTTGAGGATGTTGTAGACTCCTTAGGAATGAACGTTACCGACACAGTATGTGTTAATATGTTGATGAATGAAACGTTAGAAAAAGACATAGAAAAGGCTCTTCGCAAGAATAACCGTAGGCGTCTTATTCCTGATCCTCTTCATCGGCGCATTGGTCGTGACAATGCGCAACAGGAGAATAATACGCAGACACTCAGATTATAAACAGATTGAATGATGATGTCTTACTGAACAAAGACCTGTTTGAGTTGGTTTTAATAACGGTGACCGTATTGTCACTGAAACTTATAAAAATGATGATATACTATGTTGAATACAGATTACAAGTTCGGAGAGGTACACTGTATCGCCGATCAGATTGAAACAGGAAGTGACAAGGTTCACTTCAAACCAATTTTCAGTAACGAAAACTGTGGAGTTGTGCTCGTTGCGTTCAAAGCCGGACAGAAGCTTGACACACATGTGGCTCCCGCAGAGCTAATGGTGAATGTGCTTGAAGGTGAAATCGAATTCACAGTGCTCGATAAGCCCCACACTCTCAAAGCCGGTGAATTCATGCTTGTGGGGGCTGAGGTTGCTCACAGTGTGCTTGCAAAGGCAGATTCCAAGATGATGCTTGTAAAGGTAAAACCGTAGTTATAATAATCAAGACTTAAAACCAAATATATATGGAAACTCAACCGTCAATGTTCTGCTATCAGTGTCAGGAAACAGCAAAAGGTACAGGTTGTACTTTAAGAGGTGTATGCGGCAAACTGCCTGAAACCTCCGGCAGAATGGATTTACTTCTTTACGCAACCCGTGGTGTGGCCATACTGAATGACCTTCTTCGAGGTCACGGCGTAGCCCGGCGCGATGCAAGCCATCAAGTCGTGGATGCTCTTTTCACCACTATTACAAACGCTAACTTCGACAATCCCTCGCTTGACGGCTTCATACGCCGCGCATTCCAGATTAAACGTGAACTTAAGGCGCAATGCGAGGAACTTGGCATAAAGGTTCCGGATGCGCCGGAAGTCACCCTCGAAGCCAAGCCTGAGTATTATAAGGAACTTGAGCCTGTAACTGGTGTGCTCGCCGAGCCGGACGCTGACAAGCGTGGACTTCGTCAGCTCGCAATATACGGGGCAAAGGGGGCCGCGGCTTATGCCCGCCATGCTGCCAACCTCAAATATGAGGATGACGATGTCTACGCATATATCGAAAAGACACTGAAGGAAGTAAGTCGTCAGGACATTACTGTGGATGAGCTGCTTAAAACTGTGCTTTACATGGGAGAAGGAGGAGTGAAGGCCATGGCATTGCTTGATTCTGCCAACACGGGCACATACGGCAATCCGGAAATCACCAAAGTGAATATCGGCGTGCGGAAGAATCCCGGTATCCTTATCTCCGGCCATGACCTGCATGACCTTGAGGAACTCCTTGAACAGACAGCCGGAACCGGAGTGGACGTTTACACCCACTCTGAAATGCTGCCGGGTCAGTATTACCCGTTCTTTAAGAAATATCCCCACTTCGCCGGCAATTACGGTAATGCATGGTGGAAGCAGATTGACGAGTTCGAGACCTTCAACGGATGTTTCGTATTTACTTCAAACTGTATCGTGCCGCCTCGTCCCAAGACCACGTATATGGACCGCGTCTATACCCTCGGCGTGGTCAATATGCCCGGCACAACGCATATTGAAGCGGATGCCGAAGGCCATCACGACTTTTCCGAAGTGATTGAGAAGGCAAAGTCCTGTCCGGCTCCAACAGAGATTGAACATGGAGAAATCATCGGAGGCTTCGCTCATCATCAGGTGATTGAACTTGCTCCCAAGATTGTGGATCTGATTCAGCGTGGAAAAATTCGTAAATTCGTTGTCATGGCGGGATGCGACGGGCGCATGGCGTCAAGAAGCTATTACACGGATTTCGCCAAGGCTCTTCCGGAAGACTGCGTGATCCTCACGGCCGGTTGTGCGAAGTATCGCTACAACAAACTGCCGCTCGGTGACATCGAGGGCGTGCCCCGTGTGCTTGACGCCGGTCAGTGCAACGATTCGTATTCACTCGTGAGAATCGCTTTGGCCCTTAAGGATGCATTCAAGGTGGACAGCATCAACGACCTGCCGATTGTCTTCAACATCGCATGGTATGAGCAGAAAGCCGTTATCGTGCTGCTGGCACTCCTATACCTCGGGGTGCAGAACATTCATACGGGTCCCACGCTACCTGCGTTCTTCACTCCCGACATCCTGAAGGTTCTCAAGGAGAAGTTCGGAATCGGGACCATATCAACGGTTGAGAATGATATCGCAGCCCTTATAAACAACTAAATCAAAGTTGGAAAAGAACGTTAAAATCCTGCCCGTCCGGGCAGGATTTTTTATTGCTTGCATTTGCCGACCGGCGACTCTGTCAATAAGATTTTGATTACAGTAGTCCGATCAAGGCTGCGTGCAATGGCATCTTCAAAGTGATTCATGTGTTTAGGAAGGAATCTTTCGCATAGAAGACGTAGGGCTTCGATCTTTTCGGCACGATCTTCCACCCACTCACATCTCCCGAGGGCAACGGCTGACCGATAGTGTTCAGTATAGTTCAGTTTATCCTCCTCAAATACGGGTGTGCATTTACTTACTGCTGAAAGGCTTACAATGGGATTGTTTTTAAGGCAATCCAGTTTCTCGCCTTCATCAGCACAATGAAAATAGAAAGTTGTCTCATCTGCCCTCACAAGTGAAAGCGGCAGACCATATGGAGTTCCGTCAGGCCGACACATACTTACCGTGACGTAAGGTGCTCTGTCGAATACTTCAAGCGCCCAACCGGCATCCTGTTGGCGCGAGGCTTTTCTCATCGGTTTCATATATATGTTGTTTTATTTGAGTTCTGAGATCAAATGACGTATGGCCGCGATCGGATGGATAAAGATCATTCTGGGACCGACATAACGCATCACTTCCCTGATTCTTTTTTTCTGAACGGGTGAATAGCAATGAATTTCGCATTTCCGGCAACTCGTTTTTGATGAACCTTTAGGACAGTGCTCAAGTCTATTGAGGGCATATTCCAATAAATCCTTGCAATCGTTGCAAAGATTCCCGGCCTGATGATGTTGGCGGCAGAAGATTTCTATCATTTGCCCGATGACCTTCTTTTCCCGATCAATTCTATTCATAAATGATAACGAGTGAACTATAGAATAACGCATCATAATAGATTTTAGTCTATCTTATCCTTCACTTTTGCAACCTATCACTCCGGCGAGGTGTTATAATATTAAAATAGTTAATTATGAAACAGTTAATTCAAATCAAAAGAGCTTAGGATCCGGAAGAGAAAACCGATGGTTTCCGTGTATACATTGACCTTCTGTAGCCGCGTGGACTTTCACATGAGACATTCCATTACGACTTGTGGGATAAAGATATAGCCCCATCGACCGAACTGCGTGAATGGTTCCACACAGATCCCGATAACTTATGGCCGAAATTTGTAGAGAAATATAAAGACGAACTGAAAACCAATCCGGCATTTGGCACTTTACGGCAGACTTTAGAAGGAAAGCCAACCGTAACACTTCTATATTCCTCACACGACAGAGAACACCCTGACAGAAAAAATTCCACGCGACGATAGCTTCCGAACCGGGATTTTCGGGTTTCGGAGATTTTTCGTAACTTTGTGTGATTAAATAAGTGCCAATGAGTGATCTGATTCCAACAGAGCTTCCGGAGCTCCCCGACGACATTGCCCCCGACCTCTCAGGTGCGGCCTACACTGAAGATTCAATCATCACGCTTGATCCGAAAGAGCATATCCGCCGCCGCCCGGGCATGTATATCGGCAAGCTGGGCGACGGCTCGAATTTCGATGACGGAATCTACGTTCTGCTTAAAGAGGTTCTCGACAACTCCATCGACGAATATATGATGGGCTTCGGCTCGCAGATTGACATTACCCTGACAGAAGAAGGCTCGGTCAGTGTGCGCGACTATGGCCGCGGAATACCGCTCGGCAAGCTGATCGACGCATCGTCTAAAATGAACACCGGCGCCAAATACGACAGCTCGGTGTTCAAGAAGTCTGTCGGCCTTAACGGTGTCGGAATCAAGGCTGTGAACGCTCTGAGCTCGAGCTTCGAGATTTCGAGCTTTCGCGACGGAAAAATGAAGCATATAGCCTACTGCGAGGGCAATCTGACTGTCGACGACCCGGTGGCCGACACCTCGGAGGCCAACGGAACACTCGTCAGATTCACTCCCGACGACAAGCTTTTCCGCGGATTCAGATACCGCCAGCAGTTCGTTGTTCCCCTTCTTAAAAACTATTCTTTCCTCAACACCGGCCTGACGCTGAACTTCAACGGCCAGCGCTATCATTCGCGCAACGGTCTTCTTGACCTCCTGCGCGAGAATATGACAAAAGAACCGCTATATGCGCCGATCCACCTCAAAGGAACCGACATAGAACTGACGATCACCCATGCCAACCAGTATGGCGAGGAATATTACACTTTTGTCAACGGCCAGCACACAACCCAAGGCGGAACCCATCTGGCCGCCTTCAAAGAATCTGTCAGCCGCACTTTCAAGGAATTCTTCAACCGCAATTTCGAATACAGCGACATCCGAAACGGCATGGTCGCCGCCCTCTCCATAAAGGTCGAGGAACCTGAGTTCGAATCACAGACGAAGATCAAGCTCGGTTCGCGCGAAATGGCACCGGGAGGCCCTACGGTAGCAAAATTCATCGGCGATTTCGTCAAAAAAGAGCTTGACGACTATCTCCATAAGAACCTCGACGTCGCCGATATTATCCTGAAAAAAGTTCAGGAAAGCGAACGCGAGCGCAAGTCGATGGCCGGCGTCACAAAACTGGCCCGCGAAAAAGCTAAAAAAGTCAGTGTCCACAACAAGAAACTCTTCGACTGCCGCATACATCTCAACGACCCTAAGGGAGATACCGACAAAAAGCTGCAATCGTCGATTTTCATAACCGAGGGGGACTCGGCCGCCGGCTCCATAACAAAGATACGCAACGTCGAGACTCAGGCAGTCTTCTCGCTCAAAGGGAAGCCGAAAAACTCCTACGGACTGACCCAGAAAGTCGTCTACGAAAACGACGAGTTCAATATGCTTCAGGCCGCCCTTAACATCGAGGGGGGCATCGACGGACTGCGCTACAACAACGTTGTCATAGCTACCGATGCCGATGTCGACGGAATGCACATACGCCTCCTGCTGCTGACTTTCTTCCTCCAGTTCTTCCCCGACCTGATCAAGAAGGGGCATGTCTATGTCTTGCAGACACCTCTCTTCCGCGTGCGCAACAAGAAGGCCACGCGCCGCTCGGCGTCGTCGAAGATCAGCGACGATACATATTACTGCTATACCGACGAAGAGCGTATCAACGCCATCAACCGTCTGGGGAACAACGCCGAGATTACACGATTCAAAGGTCTCGGCGAAATATCGCCCGACGAATTCCGCCATTTTATCGGCCCCGACATGCGCGCCGACCGCGTCGGGCTCCGAAAGGAAGATGCCGTAGCCGAAGTTCTCGAATTCTATATGGGCAAGAACACTCCCGAGCGTCAGAATTTCATTGTTGAAAATCTAATTGTCGAAGATGACAGCCAAATTTCCTGAACAGCCGCGCCGGGTTTTCTTCGCCGGCTCTTTCAACCCGTTCACTGTGGGCCACCGCGACATTGTCGACCGCGCGCTCTCGATGTTCGACAGCGTAGTCATAGGCGTCGGAATCAACGAATCGAAAAACGCGGCCGGCTGGGAAACGTCGCGCCGCGTCGAAGCCATCAGAGCCGTCTTCGCCGGCAATCCCTGCGTAGAGGTAACAGCTTACACAGGGCTGACCGTCGACGCCTGCCGCCGGGCCGGAGCGACAGCACTGCTGCGCGGCGTGCGCAATGCCGCCGATTTCGAATATGAGCGCAATCTTGCCGACATCAACCGCAACATTTCCGGGCTGGAAACCGTTCTACTGTTATCGAGGCCCGAGCTGGCCTGGATAAGCTCGTCGGCCCTGCGCGAGCTCAGCCACAACGGCGTCGACATCGACCAATATCTGCCATAACCCCTTACTCACTCGTGACAATAATGAAGAAATTTCTTCTTTTAGCAGTTCTTTTCAGCGCTTTGGTTCCTCTGGCGCAGACTCTCGACCCTGCCCGGAAAATTGCTTCGGTAGAGAAAATAATCGAGACCTTCTATGCCGATCCTGTCGATACCACCAAAGTAGTCGACGAAGGCATAAGGGCCATGCTGAAGAAACTTGACCCTCATTCGAGCTATACAAATGCCGAAGAAACCAAGGAAGTCACCGAGCCGCTCGAAGGAAAATTCAGCGGAATCGGCATTCAGTTCCAGATGCTCAACGACACGCTTTACGTGATCCAGACAATTGCCGGAGGGCCCAGCGAACGCGTCGGCATTCAGCCCGGCGACCGCATTCTCGTATCGAACGACTCGCTGATATCCGGCGTAAAACGACCTAATTCAAGCGTCATGAAACTCTTGCGCGGGCCGAAAGGAACTGTCGCCAACCTAAAGGTTCTGCGCGGCAAGGAGACAATCGACTTCCGCGTCGTCCGCGACGATATTCCGATCTACAGTGTCGACGCCTCTTATATGGTCGACCCCGAGATCGGCTACATACGCCTCTCGCGCTTCGCCGAAGACACTCCCAAGGAGATGTATGAGGCTATCGAAAAGCTGAACAAACAGGGCATGAAGAAGCTCATCATCGACCTTCAGGACAATTCGGGCGGCTACCTCCAGAGCGCCACCACCCTCGCCGAGATGCTGCTCCCCTTCGACGCCCCGATCGTCAGCACCGGCTCGGATCGGCTCGGACGCTCGACATACACTGCCACCGCCCCCTCCACCCTCTTCGACGGCCCCGTTCAGATTCTCGTCAACCAGTTCAGCGCCTCGGCCAGCGAAATCCTCGCGGGGGCTGTCCAGGACAACGACCGCGGAATTATCGTCGGACGGCGCACCTTCGGAAAAGGTCTCGTTCAGCGGCCTTTCCCGTTCCCCGACGGCTCTATGGTACGTCTGACAGTAGCGCGCTACTACACTCCGTCAGGCCGATGCATCCAGAAGCCCTATCACGACGGCGACGACGACGCCTATCGTGACGACCTCATAAACCGCTACAAACACGGCGAATATCTCAGCGAAGACAGTATCGTTCTGCCCGATTCGCTTAAATACTACACCCTGAAGCTTCATCGGCCGGTTTACGGCGGAGGCGGCATACTCCCCGATAAATTCGTGCCTATCGACACCACAGGCTATTCCACCTATTACCGCGATCTGATGGCCAAGGGCGTCTATAACCGAATTGTCACAAACTATATCGACGCCAACCGCAAACTGCTGAAGAAGAGCTACAAGACCATCGGCGACTTCATTTCAGGCTTCGAAATCAGTCAGAAGCTCATCGACGACATGGTCAAGCTCGGCGAAGAAGAGGGTGTTCCATACGATGAAAAAGGATTCGAGACTTCGAAAGAGACAATCCTGACAATCCTGAAAGGGCTGATTGCACGCGACCTGTTCGATCAGGAAGCCTATTGGCGCGTTGCCAACCACCTCGACCCGGTCTACCTCAAGGCTGTCGAAATCTTCACCACCCCCAGAGCTTACGAAACCACGCTGAGCCATCAATAACGCCGGTTTAATGATAGTCAAAGGGGAGGTATGTCAGACGACGCACCTCCCCTTTTCGTTGGATCTTATCTGATTTTACTCGGCCGAAAGAACCGACGGAGCAGTGTAGACACGCGCGGCAAGCTCGCGGTCGAGCGTGTAAAGGCCCATGCCGTCGTTGCCGATCAGAGTGAACTTGTCGATAAGAGTGCGGGCATTGTCTTCCTCTTCGACCTGCTCCGAAACGAACCAGGCCAGACGGTCGCGGGTTGCATAGTCATGCTCTGCCTCGGCCAGCGCATAGAGGTTGTTGATGAGAGCGGTGACTTTCTGCTCATGCTCGAGAGTGGCCTTGAAAGCGTCGAGAGGAGTTGCCCATTCAGTGGGAACGGCATCGATAGCCTTGAGAATAACACGTCCGCCGCGCTGGTTGAGATAGTTCATGAAAATCTCAGCGTGGGCCTGTTCTTCCTGATACTGGATGCGGAACCAGTTGGCCACACCGGGCATACCGCTGTTGGCAAACTGCATACCCATTGAAAGATAGAGATAAGCGCTCCAAAGTTCAGCATTAATCTGCTCATTGATAGCGTCTTGAATTTTTGCGTTCATAATATGGAATTGTTTATTAGGTTAGTTTTTTCTGACTGCAAAAATAGTCAAAAACGGCGACTGTTGACTAACTTTTTTCGAAAAAACTATCGCGGAAATCTATCGCAGGGCAAATCAGCGCGCCGCTCCCGCGATGTCGGAATAAGTCGGAAGTCTGTCGACGAAAGAATACGTTCCCGCATCGCTGTCGACCCGGCAGCAATAATGATTCATGCCGTTACTGACAACAAGCCACGGAGTTTTAAGCACAATGTTATAACGGGCGATCTGATCGAACGTCCGCTGAGAAACCGCGATATGAGGCGCCTTATACTCGACTATCATCAGCGGCCGACGGCCTGTGCGGTCGAAAACGACAGTGTCACAGCGGCGGCGCGTTCCGTTGAGCGTCAGCGCCAGCTCGTTGGCCATAAGCGACCGCGGGAAACCTTTTTCCGACATAAGGTAGGCGATGAAATGCTGCCTGACCCATTCCTCGGGAGTCAGCGCCACCATCTTCTGTCTTAACGGATCAAAAATTTTCAAAGCTCCCGAGTCGGCCCGCTCTATCCGGGCTTCGACAGGCGGAAGATTCAAAGGTGGCGGCAATTGGGTCATCGCGTATTTTGGCAATCGGTTTTTTCTGCGTAAATTTACGAAAATTTTCCGATTAAACGGCAATGGCCACACCCGCGACACTAACCTACGAGCAACTCCACCGGCAGATTCTGTCAGGAAAAACAGCGCCCGTCTATCTTCTCCACGGCGAAGAAGGATATTTCACCGATCTGCTGATCAACGACTTTATCGGACTCATATCTCCCGACGACCGCGACTTCAATCTATACACGCTCTATGCGCCCGAAACGTCGATGATAGCTGTCGACGAAACCTGCCGCCGTTTTCCAATGATGGCCGACAGGATGGTCGTGATTCTCAAGGAAGCCCAAGCAATAAGCGCCACCGAACTGAACAAGCTCCACACATATTGCGAGAATCCGTCCCCGTCGACGGTTCTCGTGATCTCATGTCGCGGAGAGCAGGCAAAAGGAAAAGACCTCATTGCCGCAGTACGCAAAAACGGAGTTATCTTCGAATCGAAAAAGCTTAAGGAATCGGCCGTTGCCGGGGTTCTCCAGACTCTCATTAAGGAAAAAGGACTCGGAGTTGAGCCGAAGAGCCTGGCGATGCTGACCGAATATGTCGGCACCGATATGTCGCGGCTCCACAACGAAGTCGACAAACTGGCCGTGGCCCTCGGCCGCGGCGCAACGATAACGCCAGAATCGATCGAAAGGAATATCGGATTCAGCAAAGATTTCAACAACTTCGAGCTTATCAATGCGCTTGCAGCCCACAACGGAGCCAAAGCCTACCGCATTATCGAGTTTTTCCGCGCCAACCCGAAGTCGAATCCCTTCGTAATGACAATAAGCGCCATATTCAATTTCTTCAGCGACCTGATGATATTCCATTTCTCGCGCGACAAATCGCCGGCGGCGCTCGTGGCTGCAATGGGGCTTCGCAGCGAATGGCAGCTGAAGAACTACACCGGGGCAGCCCGCAACTACAATGCCTATAAAGTCATTGAGATAATCGGCGCCATCCGCGAAGCCGACACCCGCAGCAAAGGCATCGGCTCACGCGTCGATCCTTATGACGCGCTCCACGATCTGGTATTCAGGATTCTCAACGCTCAGGGCGTTCTCCCCGTCTGAACCGGCTCGACACCTATTCCGGGAAGCGAAGGCAGAGCTATGCGGCCGTCGACAACCGACACTCCGCGGAAACGGTCGTTCGCAATGAGAAGATCAGCTTTATATTAAATTTATAAATTTTATAAAACCTCAGCAGTTCGGCGCGGAGCGCCAAGCAGAAGCAACAGCTTGCGCAAGCGCGAACGCACTCCGATTATCCTGACATTGCCGTCGCCACCGCGCTTTATGCCGAGACGCTTGCGGAGTTCTTCGGCCGACATGACGAAATTTCTGACCGCTATATCGGCTGCATCGCAACCGAGCTCGCGGCCGGCCCGCTTACTCCACTCCACTGCTTTCACAATCGGCCTGATCTCTCCGGGAAAACTTTCAGCCGGCGAATTGCCGACATAGAGATGCGTGTCAGGAGCAAGCGCCGAAAGCCCGAACCTCTCCGACATCAGGCGAAATGCCCCCGACTTCAGCATGGCGGACGATGGCTCGTGGAGCCATTGTCCCTCTTCGGGCTCGGCAAAGCGTATTTCGGCTGAGGTCTCATTTTCAGGCAAAAAAGAGAATTCAGGACGTTCGCCATCGATGACCCGCGTCAGCCCCGCTCCCGGAATGACAGCCGTCAGCTCCTTACACTCATTCGACTCGCCATATACGATTATGTCGGCGTCGACGCCGAGTTCCGCCCTCATCCGCGATATGTCGAGCATCGGCGATGCCTTTATTATAACGCGCGCGGCCCGCTGTCGCAGCAGCGGCAGCAGCTCAACGACATTGGGGCTGCAGTCGGCCAGTGCGAACAGCCGCCTGCCGTCGCGTCCGCGCCGCGCCGGATCGATAAAAATGACATCGAATTTTCTGTCGGTCAGGCGCAACCACTCGGTAGAATCAGCGCATACCCCCTCGACATTGTCAAGTCCGAGAGCACGCGCATTCATGTTGACAGCCTCCGCACAGCGGGAATCGATGTCTATCGCGGTCACCGACAAAGCGCGCCGCGCTATGTGGAAGGCGTCGATACCAAGACCGCAGGTCATGTCGAGGACTGTCGATTCCGGCTCGACAAGAGCGGCATGGAGCGCGGCGAGATGGTCGCCGGTAGCCTGTTCGGCCGACAGCGCCGTGGGAAAACGGAATTCGCTGCAGCTGAGTGTCAGCGGCAGTTTCGAAGCCGCACGCTCGCGCAGTTCAGCCTGAAGGATAGCGTCGAGTCTGGCCGGATCGCCGGCCGCGGCGAGGCGCTCTCTGCTATAGTCAGCCGCCATAGGTCTGTTTCGATAAAGCAGTGTGTCGGAGGGCTTCATCCGTCCTCCGACACACCAAAGTTATTTAATCAAATGAGTTTCAGGCTTTATAGGCCTCCATATCCTCGACACGGAAATTGGCGATGAAGTCGGCGTGTTTCACGATGTCGGCCTGTGCCATCTTGACGTAGACTTCGAGCGACTTGTCGAACATCTCGTTGCGGTTGGCATCGAGCAGCAGAAGCGACGACATGACAACATCGGCGGCCATCTCGACGAGGCGGCGGGCCACGAACGAAACATACTGGTCATCCTTGACTTCCTCGACCTTGGCCAGAGTTTCGGTATATGCCTTGAACATCTCTTTTATGGCGTTCTTGGTTCCTTCAAGACGCTGATCAACCTCGGTGTTGAGATATTCCTCGATGAGGTTCGTGTAGGTTCCGGTAGTGACGTGGCGGATTGCAGCGACAACCTGAAGCTGGGTCGTACCTTCGTAAATCGAAGTAATTCGGGCATCGCGGTAGATGCGCTCGCAGGTATAGTCTTTCATGAAGCCCGAACCGCCGTGAATCTGAATGCAGTCGTAGGCGTTCTGGTTACAATATTCGCTGCCCATGCCTTTGGCCATAGGAGTCAGGGCGTCGGCGCGACGGCTGTAGAACTTCATTTCCTTACGTTCGTCGGGTGTCAGCGAACGTTCGCGGGCAATATCCTCGTAGGCCTTATAGAGATCGACATAGCGGGCTGTTTCATAGAGAAGCGAACGGCTGGCGTCGAGTTTGGCTTTCATAACCGACAGCATCTCGAACACGGCGGGGAAATCTATGATAGCCTTGCCGAACTGACGGCGGTCGCGTGCATAAGCCAGCGCCTCGCGGTAGGCAAGTTCACTGACACCGACACTCTGTGCGGCGATTCCCAGACGAGCGCCGTTCATCAGGGCCATTACATATTTGATAAGGCCGAGGCGGCGCGATCCGCAAAGCTCTGCTTTGGCGTTCTTGAACACAAGCTCGCAGGTGGGGCTGCCTTTGATACCCATCTTGTTCTCGATACGGCGGACGGTAACACCGCCGTCGCGCTTGTCGTAGATGAACATCGACAGGCCGCGACCGTCGCGGGTGCCCTCTTCACTGCGGGCAAGCACGAGATGTATGTCGCTGTCGCCGTTGGTGATGAAGCGCTTGACGCCGTTGAGGCGCCATGTTCCGTCGGGCTGCTCGGTTGCCTTGAGCATTACGCTCTGGAGGTCGGAACCTGCATCAGGCTCGGTAAGGTCCATCGACATGGTCTCGCCGTTGCAGACGCGGGTTATATAACGCTGTTTCTGATCTTCGTCGGCAAACTCATAGATCGTCTCGGCGCAGTCCTGAAGGCCCCAGAGGTTTTCGAAGCCTGTGTCGGCACGGCTGACAATATCAGCGGCCATGATATACGGAGTGATCGGGAAATTCAGTCCACCGAAGCGGCGCGGCATTGCCATGCCCATGAGACCGGCCTTGCGGCACTTGTCGAGGTTCTCGACAGTTCCGGGAGCATATTCGACATGTCCGTCAACAACCTTCGGGCCTTCCTGATCGACCGATTCGGCGTTTTCAGCAATTGTAGTTCCGCAGACGTCGCCGACGATATCGAGCACGCGGTCGTAGCTGTCGATGGCGTCTTCGTAGTCCATGGGAGCATAGTCATATTTCTCGGCGTCGGTATAGTCGCGCTCCTTGAGGGCGACTATCTTGCGCATCAGCGGATGGGTCAGATGATGCTTCAGCGCCGGGTTGTCGGTATAAAAATTAGCCATGGCTTATTTATTTCGAATTTTTCTTGTAGTACTTGATGAGTTTCGGCACAACATCTTCAACCGTGCCTGTGATGACAACGTCGGCGATCTTGTTGATAGGAGCGTCGGGATCGTTGTTGATAGAGATGATCATTGCGCTCTCCTGCATTCCGGCAATATGCTGGATCTGACCTGAGATACCGCAGGCGATATAGAGCTTCGGACGCACAGTGACACCGGTCTGGCCGATCTGGCGGCAATGCTCTGCAAAGCCGGCGTCGACAGCCGCACGCGAGGCGCCGACTTCGGCGCCGATAGTGTCGGCAAGCTTGAACAGCAGATCGAAATTCTCTTTCGAGCCTACGCCGTAACCTCCGGCAACGATGATGGGCGAATTCTTGATGTTTACTTTCGATTTCTCGATGTGGCGGTCGATGATTTCGACAATGAAGTCTTCGTCGCTGACATATTTCTTCGGATCGAGATTGATGACCTCACCCTTATAACCGGCGTCTTTGATCTCTTTCTTCATCACGCCTTCGCGGACGGTGGCCATCTGCGGACGGTGGTCGGGATTGACAATCGTGGCCACGATGTTGCCGCCGAAAGCCGGACGGATCTGATAAAGAAGATCGGTATATTCCTTGCCGGTCTTGGGATCGGTGTGGTCGCCGATTTCCAGAGCCGTGCAGTCGGCTGTCAGACCGCTGTGGAGACATGAGCTGACGCGCGGGCCGAGGTCGCGGCCGATGCAGGTGGCGCCCATGAGGCAGATCTGCGGCTTGATCTCCTTGAAAAGGTTGATCAGCACTGCGGCGTGGGGATTCGACGTATAGGGGAAAAGGCGCGGATCTTCTACTTTATAGACAACGTCGGCGCCGTAAGGGAAAATCTGGTCTTCTACGCCGTCGAGCTTGTCGCCAAGCACCAGAGCCTCGAGCTTCACGCCCAGACGGTCGGCGAGCTTGCGTCCTTTTGTAAGGAGTTCCTGACTGACGTCGGCAATCTTGCCTTCGTCGAACTCGCAGTAAACAACGAGATTGTTATTGTCTGTCATGATTCTTTAGCCGATGGTGTGGTTAGTAATGAGTTCTTTGACGAGATCTTCGATAGCGGCATCGCTGTCGTCGAGACGACGGCTCTCTTTAGCCGTGAACACAACATTCTCGATTGCCTTCACTTTTGTGGGCGAGCCCGGCATACCGATCTGTTCGGGATCGGCCTCGACAAAGGATGCGCCCCACTCTTTGATCTGAAGCTCGGGACGCTTCTCTACGATTTCCTTGCGGCGCTCGTCGGCCTTGGCGAGTTCGCCGGCCGAAGCTGCAAATTTATATTGCATTACCCGACGGGCGTTGCGCGGACGGCATTCGGCGGCCGATCCGTTGACGGTCACTACGCAGGGTAACGGAGCCTTGACGGTCTCGACGCCGTTCTCGAGGCGCCGGCGGACGGTGACATGGCCGTCGCTGAGATCAACGATCTCTTCAGCGTAGGTAACCTGAGGCAGTCCGAGCTTCTCGGCTATCTGAGGGCCTACCTGAGCCGTATCTCCGTCGATAGCCTGACGGCCACCGAGAATTATATCGTAATTGCCGATTTTTTTCACGGCCTGAGCCAGTGAATAGGATGTTGCGAGTGTGTCGGCGCCGCCCAATACGCGGTCGGTAAGAACTATGCCGCCGTCAGCTCCGCGGAAAATACCCTCGCGGATGATCTCGGCAGCGCGGGGGAGGCCCATTGTCAGCATGGTAACAGTGCTTCCCGGGTTGGCGTCCTTCAGTCGGAGAGCCTGCTCAAGCGCGTTGAGATCCTCGGGATTGAAGATGGCCGGCAGAGCTGCGCGGTTGATGGTGCCATCTTCTTTCATCGCATCTTTGCCGACATTGCGGGTATCGGGAACCTGCTTTGCCAGCACAATGATGTTAAGACTCATTTGATAGTTGATTGGTTAGTTGATATTCTGTTTCGGGGCAACAAAGTTAACAACAAATCGGCTAATTGCCAAACTTTTGGGACAAAGGTCGGGCAAACTAGCCGATTCGTCGGTTATATTAGCTGTTATTTCGCTGTCCTGGCTTCAATCCACTTGCGGGCATTGACGAACGCGTCGATCCAGGGGGTCACCTCGTCGGCATGGCGCGCTGCCGGATAAAAGCCACACTGCCAGGGGAATATCGTGCGTTCAAGGTGAGGCATCATAGCCAGATGGCGGCCGTCGTCGCTGCATATTCCGGCTACCGAAGCGCGCGACCCGTTGGGATTGCCGGGGTAGCCGCTGTAGCTGTATTTCAGAGCTACGTTATAGCGGTCGAGCGGCAGGGGAAGCTCGAATTTTCCTTCACCATGGGCCACCCAGATACCGAGTTTCGAGCCGGCGAGCGAGCCGAGCATGATCGAGCGGTTTTCGGGCACACTGACTCCGAGGAAGGCGCTCTCGAACTTGTGGCTGTTGTTGTGGCGCATCGCCGTGCGGCGCTCGTGGGCGGGATTGACAAGATTCAGTTCAACCATAAGCTGACAGCCGTTGCAGACTCCGAGACTCATCGTGTCGTCGCGCTGATAGAAACGCTCGAGAGCGCGGCGCGCGTTGTCGTTCCAGCGGAATGCGCCGGCCCAGCCCTTTGCCGAACCGAGCACGTCGCTGTTCGAGAAACCGCCGCAGAACACAATCATGTTCACATCGTCGAGGGTCTCGCGTCCGCTCATGAGATCAGTCATGTGGACATCTTTAACATCGAAACCGGCCATATAAAGCGAGAATGCCATCTCGCGGTCACCGTTGACACCCTTTTCACGAATGATTGCGGCGCGGATGCCCGAACGCTCTTTGCGCACAACCGAAAGTCCGCGCGAAGCCATCGATCCGTCGAAGCCGGCGGGCAGGCGCCAGCGCAGCGGTTGCTTGCGATAGTTGGCATAGCGGTCGGCGGCACAAGCCTCTCCGCTCTGCTCGATGTCGAGAAGATATGAGGGATAATACCAGACGTCGCGCAGATGGTCGATTCCGAGCATCCACATTCTGTCCCCTTTGCCGACGGTCAGCAGGCGCTCCTTTGCCGGCGTACCGATAGCCTTGAAGTCGACTCCGGCATCGGCGAGAGTGCGCTCGAAAGCGGCGCGTTTCGGCTCGGCGACCTGAACCACGAGAGCGGGGTTCTCGGCGAAGAGCGTGGTGATGACATCCCGGTCGAACGAATCGAGATTGATGTCGATACCTCCGGCGGTGTTGGCGAACGCCATCTCGAGAAGCGTGGTCACAAGACCTCCGGCGCTGACATCGTGGGCCGCCAGCAACGCTCCGCGGCTTACGAGAGCCTGGACGGCATTGAAGGCGCGCGCGAAATAGTCCGGATCGGAAACAGTGGGCACATGACTGCCTACACGTCCGAGAGTCTGGGCAAGCGCCGAACCGCCGAGAGCGAGCGGACTGCGCGAGAAATCGATATAATAGAGTGTCGATTTTTTATTCTGAAGAACGGGGCTGACGGTCTTGCGGACATCTTTCACCTCTCCGGCTGCCGAAATAATGACAGTGCCGGGAGCCATGACTTTGTCGTCACCATATTTCTGGGTCATCGACAGAGAGTCTTTGCCCGTCGGGATATTGATTCCGAGCGCGCAGGCGAAATCAGAGCATGCCTTGACAGCGCGATAGAGAGCGGCATCCTCCCCCTCGTTGCGGCAGGGCCACATCCAGTTGGCCGACAGCGAGACAGCGCTCAGCCCTCCGTCGAGAGGCGCGCCGACAATATTCGTCAGCGCTTCGGCTATGGCAAGCACCGAACCGGCGCCCGAGTCGGCCAGAGCCGCCTGAGGCGCATGGCCGATAGAAGTCGCGATTCCCTTTTTGCCGTTATAGTCGAGAGCCACGACGCCGCAGTCGCTCAGAGGCAGCTGCAGTTCGCCCTGACACTGCTGGCGGGCGATCTTGCCGGTGATCGAGCGGTCGACTTTGTTTGTCAGCCAGTCTTTGCAGGCCACAGCCTCGAGGCTCAGAACGTCGTTGAGATATTCCTCAAGGCGCGATTCCTCGGTTTCGCAGTCGGCATAGCTGCGCTCTACGGTGACATCGCGCATGACAGTCTTGGGCGGATTGCCGAACATATCGCTCATCTCGAGATTCATCGGCTTCGAGCCGTCGGGCAGTTCGAAAACGAAGCGATGGTCGCCGGTAGTCTCACCGATGACATACATCGGCGAGCGCTCGCGGTCGGCGACACGGCGCACGAAGTCGACATCCTCGTTTTTCATCACCATTCCCATGCGCTCCTGACTTTCGTTGCCGATAATCTCTTTGGCCGAAAGAGTCGGATCGCCCACCGGAAGAGCGCTGATGTCGATATGTCCGCCCGTCTCTTCGACAAGCTCGCTGAGTGCGTTCAGGTGTCCGCCGGCTCCATGGTCGTGGATCGACACGATCGGATTGCTCTCGGATTCGGCCATGGCACGGATGACATTGCTGACACGTTTCTGCATCTCGGGATTGGCTCGCTGCACGGCATTCAGCTCGATGGCATTGTCGTACTGACCCGTGGCGACCGACGATACTGCGCCGCCTCCCATGCCGATACGGTAGTTGTCGCCTCCCATGAGAACAACGGCCTGACCCGGTTCGGGAACGCCCTTGATGGCGTCTTTGGCGAACGCGTAGCCGACACCGCCGGCGAGCATGATGACTTTATCATAGGCATAAACGCGGCCTTCCTCATTATGCTCGAATGTCAGGAGCGAACCGCAGATAAGCGGCTGTCCGAATTTGTTGCCGAAGTCGCTGGCACCGTTCGAAGCCTTGATGAGAATGTCGGCCGGGGTCTGATAGAGCCATACTCGCGGATCCATCATCAGCTCCCAGCGACGGCGCGGGTCGAGACGCGGATAAGAGGTCATATAGACAGCCGTGCCCGCAAGCGGCAGCGATGCCTTTCCGCCGCCGAGACGGTCGCGGATCTCGCCTCCGCTGCCGGTAGCGGCACCGTTGAACGGTTCGACAGTGGTCGGGAAGTTGTGAGTCTCGGCCTTGAGCGAGAGGACGGTCTCGACAGGGCGGCTGGTGAAATAATCGGCTTTGTCGGGATTTTCGGGATAGAACTGGTCTACTACCGGGCCTTTCACGAAAGCCACATTGTCCTTATAGGCCGATACGAGGCGGCCGGGATTCTCTTTCGAGGTCTTTTTTATCATTCCGAAGAGCGACGAAGGCATCTCCTTGCCGTCGATAATGAAAGTGCCGTTGAAAATCTTATGGCGGCAGTGCTCCGAGTTGACCTGACTGAAACCGAAGACTTCGCTGTCGGTCAGCGGACGGCCGAGGCGCTCCGAGAGAGCGGCGAGATAGTTTTCTTCATCGGCGCTGAGAGCAAGACCTTCGCGACGGTTATACTCGCGGATGTCGGCGATATGTTCAACAGGCTCGGCTTCGCGGTTGACGTCGAAAATTTTCTGGTTCAGTCCGTCGTAGACACGCTGAAGCATCTTGTCGTAACGGGGTTCGGCATCGCGGCTAAGCTCATATTCCTCTATGCGGGTTATGCCCTGAAGGCCCATGTTCTGGGTTATCTCGACAGCATTGGTGCTCCACGGCGTTATCATTTCACGACGCGGCCCGATAAAGGTGCCTTTTACACTTTTTGCGCTCAGTGGGCGAGCTCCGTCGAACAGCCACGTCAGCTTTTCTTTCTCAGTGTCGGTCAGAACGTGATCAACTTCGACAGCGGTGACCCGGCGGGCACCTTTTTTGAAAAACAGTACCATGATAATGACTTCGGTTTGGTTTCAGACCGCAAAATTACGAATTTTTCCTCACAAACCCCTATTGCGGTTCCGACATATATTGAAAAAACGCGCGCGGAGACGTCGCCGCAGTGGCAACGTCTCCGCTTATGACGTAAAAGTTCGGATTATTCGCTTACAACCTCGAAAGGAACTTCAACGAGAACTTCCTTGTGGAGCTTGACATTGGCAACGTAGTTACCGACTTCCTTGACCGACTGCTTGATCTCGATGATCTTGCGGTCGACGGTCAGGCCCTGGGCTTCGAGAGCTTCGGCAATCTGAGCTGCGCCGACAGAACCGAAGATCGTGCCGGTCTCGGAGGTCTTGGCCGACAGAGTCAGCTTGACGTCTTTAAGCTTGGCGGCCATCTCTTCGGCCTCAGCCTTGAGCTGGGCGATCTTGTGGGCGCGCTGGCGCTGGTTTTCGGCAAGCACCTTCAGGGCGGCGGCATTGGCGATGACAGCCTTACCTGTCGGGATAAGGTAGTTGCGGCCGTAGCCGTCTTTCACTTCAACAACATCGTCTTTATAGCCGAGGTTGGATATGTCTTCTTTAAGAATGATTTTCATAATTCCTTGTCGTTAAACGGTGTTGAACTTATTTCATAAGGTCGGTGACGTAGGGAAGCAGAGCCAGATGACGGGCGCGCTTCACGGCCTGAGCTACGCGACGCTGGAATTTCAGCGAGGTTCCGGTTATGCGGCGGGGAAGAATCTTGCCCTGCTCGTTGAGGAACTTCTTGAGGAATTCGGGATCTTTATAGTCGATATACTTGATACCGCTGCGTTTGAAACGGCAGTATTTTTTCTTCTTTACATCGACCGACATGGGGGTGAGATAACGGATTTCTGATTGCTGTGCCATTGTTTCTTAGTCCTCCTTGACTTCTTCTTTAACTTCGGTTACTACAGCCTCTTCAACGGGTTTGGCAGCGGCTTTGGCGGCACGCAGCGAACGACGTTTGGCGGCATACTCGTGGGCATACTTGTCGAGGCGGAAGGTCAGATGACGGAGCACGCGCTCGTCGCGGCGGAAGGCCGTTTCGAGTTTGGCAACGACGTCGCCGGGAGCGTCGAACTCGATGAGGGTGTAGAAGCCGGTCGACTTCTTCTGGATGGGATAGGCCAGTTTGCGAAGGCCCCACTCTTCGGTGTTGACGATGGCTGCGCCATTGTCGGTGAGCACCTTAGAGAATTTCTCTACCGCTTCCTTCATCTGAACATCAGACAAAACGGGAGTTAAAATGAAAACGGTTTCGTAGTTATTCATAAAAGTGTTTGTTAATTAAAGCGCCGCAAAGGTAAGAAGTTTTTCCGACACGGCCAAATATTTTTCAGACAGCTTTTTGCAGGCGAATTTACTTGCGGACGTAATGAGGCATCTCGGCGGGGATGACCATCGAGATCTCGACAAGTCCGGCGACCCTGCCCTGCTGACGCCACGCCGTCTGGTAGATCATCTTTCTGACCTCCCCCTTCTCGATAGTGTAGCAGTTCGTTCCGCCGGTCTCGAGAAGGCGGCGTATAATGGCGCAGGCGCGCTCGGGATGGTAGTCGAGAAGATTGTGGCCTATGATGTCGCCATGTCGGGCAAACGTCTTGCGCGAAAGATCATTCATATAGATTATACGGCAGTCGGCATCACACACGGTGATCGCGCAGTTGAGGTCACGGCTCCACTCGGGGAGCTTCTCTTCGATGTTATTCATGGTCGGTTTGTTGTTTTGGTCAGCGGAGCCGGAACAGATAAGCGGCAGTAACCTCTATCGACATTCCGCGCGACGCCGAAAAATAATCTTTTTTGCTGGCATGGAAGATGTTTCCGAGTCCGTAGTAGAAACGACCCTCGACAAGAACCGAATGCCGGTGCCTGAAAATCATCTCCATGCCGACTCCGGCCGAGATGCCGTAGTCGAAACGGTTCTCGACTTTCTTATTGAGCTGTTCGCTGTTGCGGTAGCCCGCAGGATAGCCCTCGACACTGCCGAGGTTGGCATAGTCGAAATTGGCCGAAATCGACGAACCTATCATGTAGCCTACCTCGGGGCCGGCGTTGAAGAAGCCGCGGAAGCGGTCGTTGCCGAAATAGATATGGGTAAGCAACGGCAGCTGGATATAAGTGAAGGTGCGCCGGTAGCTGAACGGCTCCCCCTTTTCATATTTTTCTTTCCAGCCGCGCTGTTCTACGTTGAGCTCGGCAATGATGCCGAAATGGTTTTGTTCGATATATCTGGCCACGAAACCCGCCATGAAGCCGGGCGTCCATGTCTGATCAACGTGAGGCGAGAACGACATCGACGACACCGTTGCGCCGGCCTTTCCGCCTATAGCGAAATCGGGGCGATAGCGTCGCTGGGCCTCAAGGGCCGGGAACATGGCGACAACGAGCAGCAGGGTAATAATCAGTCGGCGCATGACAGCTTAAAGCTCGGTTTTCTCGATGATGCCCATAGGGCGATAGATAACGATATAGGCGACCGAATTCACCCAACCCCCTTCATCGGAGGCCCGTTCAAACTCGAAGCCAGACTGCACTCCCCTATAAGCCGGCGTCGGCTGCGAGAAGTCGCCGCCATTATGGCGCAGGGCATTGATAAGGTAACAGCCGACATCAAAGCCAAGAGCGCCCTGACGCGGAAGCCCGGCGGCCATTCCGGCGTCGAACCAGCGCTCGAAGCTCTGGTTGACCCTCTTGAAATCAAGGTCGTCGCTGTCGGCATAGAACCGCGAATAGATCACCGTTCCGAGATCGTGCATCTGCTTGGCCGTCTCGCCGCGGAATACTGTCCATTCGGGATAGCCGAACAGCATCAGGTTGTCATTGACGCTGTCGGCGCCTTTCTTCGCAATCAGGGCCGGCAATATCGACTTCAGCTCATCCTGTCGCGAGCTTACAGGCACGAATATGATCTGCTGATCGGTCAGGGCGGCGAGATCTGCCTCGCCGAGCTTACCCGAGAATGTGATGTCGACCGACTTGCGGCCATTGGCGGAGAGCGCCGAACGGAAGCTGTCGACAAAATCGCTCTTGTCGGAATTTCCGCCGTCGCGCGTCAGGAACACGAACGTGTGGTCGGGATAGCGCCGCTGCATGGCTCCTATGACGTCATCATTAAGCATCTCGATAGGAATATTGCTCTGCATGACCGAACCATTATATTTATATGTGTCGTCGCGCGGAAGGAAGGTATTGAAAACCTCTATGCCGCGGGGACGCGCCCAGGCCGCGATAAGCTCGAACTGAGCCTGATCGTCGGGGGCTATGATAACCTGAACATCGGTATTCTCAAGACGCGAGAGAGCGGCACGCACTGAATCGGAAGAGTTGGCCGTGTCGAACACCCGCAGGCGCGTCGGGTTCTCGCGGCTCTTCAGTGTATCGACTGCCATCAGCAGGCCCTTGTAGAATTCAGTGTGGCGCAATGCTGATTTGTCAGGTTCTTTCTGACCGAGCATAAACGGGAGCATCACGGCTATCGAAACGCTTCCGTCGGCTTTTTTTACTTCCGGCGTCTCGGTTTTCTCAACCGGCTCCACGGGAGTCTGCGCTACATCAGGCTCAGGCTTGGGTTCGGCTTTGGGTTCTGGTTTTGATTCAGGCTTGGCCGAGGAATCAGCTGTCGCCGCAGGCTTCTGAGGCTCGGCCGGCTTAGGCTCGGGAATAATAAGCTCTGTACCTTCCTTGAGCACACCCACCTCAGGATTGGCGGCGGCAAGCTGCGTGACCGTCACTCCGTAATTATGGGCTATCGAATAAAAAGTCTCGCCTCTCTCAACCCTGTGAACGCCAGTTTTCGCAGGCGCGGGAGCGGTTTTCGGGGCCGTTTCGACTACTGAGCCCTGCGCGGCGGGGCCTGTCCCGGGCAGAGTGACCGTGATTGTCTGTCCGGCCCGCAGTCCGTCGGCAATCTGCGGATTCTGCTCGATAAGCATCTCAGGGCTTACGCCGAGAAGTTTGCTGAGTCCGTAGATGGTCTCTTTTTTCTCGACGATATGAGTGATCGTGCGCCCCTCGGCACACTCGGCCGCCGGGAAATAGAGCATCATGAAAGCTTTCAGGCCGTCGCGCACCGACGGATTATGCTGCTCGATATATTCCTGCCCGACGCCGAGTTTGTGGCTCAGAGAATAGAGGGTCTCTTTGGGCTGAACTTCATAATAGTGCATCAGACGGCCGCCAACCTCGGTGACCGGCAGTTGCTCCACGCCCTGCTGCGCCGCCATGCCAAAGGCCACGGCTATCAGGGCGACGATTACCAACTTTAATCGCTTCATAAATTGCTGTTGTGTTTCAATCCGCAAAGTTAGCGTTTTTTCCACTAAAGCCCAAAAACGCAGCACGCGCGTCGCCCTGAATGCGAAAAAGTGGCTCGGGTCATCGACCTGAGCCACTTTTCAGTGTAGCGGGACCGAGAATTGAACTCGGGACCTCCGGGTTATGAATCCGACGCTCTAACCAACTGAGCTATCCCGCCGTTTTGGCTTTGCGGTTGCAAAGGTAGCAGTTTTTTCTTTCACGGCAAAATTATTTCGAAAAATTTTTCTTTAGAGCTGTTCCGTCCCGAGCTTTTCGGGGATTTTTGCTAATTTTGTGGCTCGAATGGGGAAAGCCCATGAATCAAGATTGAAAAGACAAAACAATATAGAACTATGGCAAAAGAATTGAAAGACCTAACCAAGCGCTCGACCGACTATTCACAGTGGTATAACGAGCTGGTGGTCAAGGCAGGACTCGCCGAACCTTCGGCTGTGCGCGGTTGTATGGTTATTAAGCCCTACGGCTATGCGATATGGGAAAAGATGCAGCATATCCTCGACGGAATGTTCAAGAAAACCGGCGTCCAGAACGCCTATTTCCCCCTTCTGATTCCGAAATCGTTCCTCTGCCGCGAAGCCGAGCATGTCGAGGGTTTTGCCAAGGAATGCGCCGTAGTGACCCACTATCGTCTGAAAAACGACCCGAACGGTTCCGGCGTCGTTGTCGATCCCGATGCCAAGCTTGAGGAAGAGCTTATCATCCGCCCCACTTCAGAAACCATCATCTGGAACACCTACCGCAACTGGATTCAGAGCTACCGCGATCTGCCCCTGCTCGTCAACCAGTGGGCCAACGTGATGCGCTGGGAAATGCGAACCCGCATGTTCCTTCGCACAGCCGAATTCCTCTGGCAGGAAGGCCACACGGCCCATGCCACCTCTGAAGAAGCTCAGGCCAAAGCCGTCGAGATGCTGAATGTCTACGCCGACTTTGCCGAGAACTATATGGCTATGCCTGTAATCAAGGGTGTCAAGAGCGCCAACGAGCGTTTCGCCGGAGCTGTCGAGACCTACACGATCGAGGCCATGATGCAGGACGGCAAAGCTCTTCAGAGCGGCACCTCCCACTTCCTCGGCCAGAATTTCGCGAAGGCTTTCGACGTCACTTTCGTCAACCGCGACAACAAACCCGAATATGTCTGGGCGACCTCATGGGGCGTCTCGACACGCCTGATGGGCGCTCTCATAATGATGCACAGCGACGACAACGGCCTCGTTTTGCCTCCCCATCTGGCTCCTGTGCAGGTTGTCATCGTGCCTATCTACAAGACCGACGACCAGCTTAAAGAAATCTCGGCCGTTGTCGAGCCGATTGTCAACGAGCTGCGCGGCCTCGACGTCAGTGTCAAGTATGACGACGCCGACAACCGCCGCCCGGGCTTCAAGTTCGCCGACTACGAGCTCAAGGGTGTGCCCGTGCGTCTGGCGATAGGCGCCCGCGACATCGAGAACGGCACCGTAGAGCTTATGCGCCGCGACACTCTCGAGAAAGAGATCGTTCCTCTCGAAGGCATTGCAGCTCACGTCAAGAATCTTCTCGAAGATATTCAGGCCAACATTTTCAAGAAAGCCCTCGACCGCCGCACGGCAATGACCCGCAAAGTCGACACCTACGAAGAATTCAAGACCGAAATCGAAAAGGGCGGCTTCCTGATGTGTCACTGGGACGGCACCCCCGAGACCGAGGAGAAAATCAAAGAGGAAACCAAAGCCACCATACGCTGCATTCCTCTCGACGACGATAACGAGGAAGGCACCTGTATGGTTACCGGCAAGCCTTCAAAGCGCCGTGTGATCTTTGCCCGCAACTATTGATTCCCCGACAGATCTCTTCTCCATGCCAAAACAGCCGCCGGTAATAGCCATCGTGGTTCCCTGCTACAACGAGCAGGAAGTGTTGCCTCTGTCGGTGCCGCGCCTTCTCGGCATAATAACGAGAATGGCCGAAGAAGGCATAGCATCGGCCGACAGCTACATTATGCTCGCCAACGACGGCAGCCGCGACACTACCCGCGACATCATAGCCGGAATGCACGCGGCCGACCCCGTCCACGTCAAAGGGCTTTCGCTGTCGCGTAACCGCGGCCATCAGTATGCCCTGCTGGCCGGCCTCACGTCTGTGGCGAAACGCTGCGATGCCGCTGTGTCGATCGACGCCGACCTTCAGGACGATCCCGACGCCATTATCGAGATGGTGAAGCTGTTCAACGCCGGAGCCGAGATAGTCTACGGTGTGCGTTCGTCGCGCAAGACCGACACTGCGTTCAAACGCATAACCGCCCACGCCTTCTACAGATTTCAGCGCGTCATGGGGCTTGAGACTGTCTACGACCATGCCGACTACCGCCTGATGAGCCGGCGTGCCGTCGGAATGCTTCTCAGCTATGGCGAAAGCAACCTTTTCCTGCGCGGCATCGTGCCTCAGATCGGCCTGACAACCGCCGTAGTCACCTACGAGCGGGCTGCCCGCGCCGCCGGAGAGTCGAAATATCCGCTGGCGAAGATGCTCAACTTCTCAATCGACGGAATAACGTCGTTTTCGGCCCGGCCGATGCGATATATCTTCCTCATCGGACTGATATTGCTGCTTGTCGATATAGCGATAGGAATATGGGTGCTCGTCAGCCACTTCTCGGGACATGCCATCTCAGGCTGGTCGTCGCTTATGCTGAGCATCTGGTTTCTCGGCTCGCTTATCCTCATAGCCCTGGGCATAATCGGCGAATATGTCGGCAAAATATTCATCGAGGTCAAACATCGTCCGCGTTTCTTCGTCAGCGAAGAGCTGTTCGACTGACCTCACAATCAACTCTCGTCAATGAACGGCCAAGAATTCACCTCCGACAAAATCGGCGCTATAGGCGCCGCCATAGTCGACATCCTCGCCGAAGGCAACTCTGTCGCCATTCCCGGCTTCGGCACCTTTTTTCCCGAGAAAGCCGATGAATATGTCAAAGCCGACGCCTCGGGACGCCGGCTTCTGATGCCTCCGGCAATAATTGTCAACTTCAAGCCCAGCGTGGTTTTACGCAACCGACTGAAATGAACAGACTGACAGTTCAGGCCCTTGCCGGGCGCATTGCCTCAACCCTCGGAATCACCCCCGAAGCCGCCGAGCAGCTTATCCACGATTATTTCGTTGACGTTGCCGAGCGGTTACAGCGCGGCGAGACTGTCGACATCGACAATCTCGGGAAATTCGCAGCCGGAAGCGAAACCCTCTTCACACCGCTTCCCGACGTAGCCGCCCGCATAAACGAACCGTTTGCCTTCTTTGAGCCTGTAGAGCTGAACGACGGCGTCACAGCCGAAACCCTCGACCTCACGGCGCCCGCTTTCCCGGAGCCCGCCCCAGCCCCGGAGCCCGAAAGAATCGAAGAGCCCGAGCCCGAAAGAATCGAAGAGCCAGAACCCGAAATCCCCAAAGCTCCCGAAGCTCCCATTATTCCCAATTTCCCCGAAGCCCCCGAAGCCCCCGAAGCCCCCGAGTCTACCGAGCCCCTCAAAGGCCACTGCGCCCATGCCCTTGCAGCATGGGCAACGGGCTGTCTGCTTCTCGGGCTGACAATCGGCAGCCTCACCGGCTACTGGGTCGGGCGCCACACAACGCTCTTCCCGCCATCTCAGGCCGAAACCGCAGAGACCGTAGAGCCGATAACGACAAGCAACGACACATCAGCCACATCAATCACATCAGCCACATCAGCCACATCAGCCACACCTGTCACACCTGTCACAACCGACACCGTGCGCACCGACTACTACATAACCGACATGGCCCGCAAATACTTCGGCAACAAAGACTTCTGGAGCTATATCTACGAAGAGAACGCCGACTCGCTCGGCCACCCCGAGCACATCCACCCGGGTCAGATTCTCGTTATCCCAGATGCCGCCAAATACGGCATCGATCCCGACAACAAAGAGTCATTGAAACGCGCCCGCGCGCTCGCCATAGAAATATACGGCCGCTACAACTGACAGCTTATAGCTGAAAAAATCACACGAGGCGCGGGAACCGGTTCCCGCGCCTCGCTCATTTATTCTATCGAGGAATTATTTCACAAGCACCTTAGCGGTAACACCGCCGACACTGACAAGGTAGACGCCGGGGGCAACTCCGTCGAAACGTGCCTCGCCGAGGTTGTCGCCATTGACACCTCCCATGAGGCGTCCGCTGAGATCGAAGAGGCGGCAGCGCATTCCTTCGGCTCCGCCGACAATAATGCTCGAACCGTCGACAACAACGGAGATGTTGCGGTCGGCTGTCTCAACTTCGCCAATACCGACCTCGGTTATGTCGATAAACGACGAGCAGAGAGGCAGATCGGGGAAGAGGCTGTTGAGCATCACACATAGAGCGCCACTGACATTGACATTGAAGGTCGAAACGCCGTCGGCGACACTTACCTGACGCGGCTGCGAGAGCTCATCGCCGGCAAGATCACCGTTTTCGTCGTAGTAAGGCTCGCCGATAAACCAGCGGTAGTCGGTGGCCACGCCGTCGACAACAGCCTGTGAAGAAAGGTCGACAGTCACACCCTCAGGTTCGACTTCAACGACAGCCTGCGGCGAGTAGCGGTAGACATACTTGACTTCCGAGGTCTTTGGCAGCGACTGGAACGTGAAACAGTTCGAATCGATGAAGAGCACATTCAGCTTCGGAGTCTTGCTCATATCAATCGACGAAAGCAGGTTCGACGATAGGAAAGCCTGTTCGAGATTCTCGGCGCCCGTGAAGTCTATCTCAGTGAGATCGTTGTAGCTCAGGCTGAGATCCCAGAGCATAGGACTTCCGAATTTAACCGACTTAGCGCCGTTGTAGTCGCCCGTAAACGACTGGAGTTTGTCGAAACCGGTAAGATTGATGGCATTGAGCTGGTTATTGCTGACTTTGAGCATCCTGAGCTCGGGATAAGCCTTGGCGAAATCGAGATTCGTGAAATTATTGCCGGTAACGTTGAGTTCCGTCAGAGACGACTCGGGCCAGACGACCTTGTCGGGTGTCAGACCGGCATTGGCGACTGTCAAGGCAAAGAGGTCGGTGAGCTTCGAAACGTCGATTTTCGACAGCTTGACGCCATCTATCGAAAACACACCGAGATCGCCCGAAGGAGAGTAGCTGTAGAGACGGGCTTCGACGTCGGCTTTCGATGCACACTTGAAGATCGTGTATGTTTCGTTGGTCAGAACATACTGCTCGAGATAGCCGTTGCCTTCCCAGTCGATATAGACCGCGGTGTTAGGCTTGGTTGAGGTCATGATGAGTCCGCAGTCGACGCTCTCGGTCGGCGTCCAGGTTGCCACAGCGTTTGTCGGACGCTCGGCGGCCTTGATCACGCTCGTGCGCGTCGGGTTGGCGGCGAAAGCGGGGAACAGCGGATGGCTTATCTCGCAATATACATTTCCTATCGAGGCATCTTCGAAAATCGACACACCGTCGCGCTGCGAAATCTTCGCCGCGGGAATGACACTGTTGTCGGCTGCGCTGCGCCATGTATAGACAGTCTTCTTGCCGTTTTCGTCGAGCCACTGCGACGTCAGATTGACGGTCGGGGCAAGTTCAGGCATAAGAACCTCCGACTGGGGCGCGTAGATGTAGGATGCGACGCGCTTCGTAGAGGGCAGATTGGGCATGGCTATGTTGTTATAGCTCAGGTCGAGATAGACAAGCGGATTATAGGAGGCGATGGGGAGGGCCGTCAGATTGTTGTGGCTGACGTCGAGAGTAGCGATAGCCTCCATGTCTTCGAGGTCGACAGCTTCGAGAAGATTGTTCGACAGGTTCATGACGCTGATGTTCGAAGCGGCGTCGAGGGCGATCTCAGTCAGCTTGTTGTTGCTGAGGTCGAGGGTATAGAGCGTAGAGAGATCGGGGGCGGAGAACGACGTGAGCGAATTATAGCTGGCATCGAGATGCGAAAGCACGTTCTTGCCGTAGTAGCCGTTGGCACCGGCGAGGTCGAGTGTCTTCAGCATATTGTGGCTCAGGTCGAGCTCGCGCAGGCAGCGGTTCCATGTCAGATCGATCGACTGGAGGCCGGTAGAATTAAGTTTGAGGGTCTGGAGCGAGCGCGCCTGATCGAGGTCGATCGACTTCATCGGATAGCCGTCGATGGCAAGCGCAGTTATATCGCTGCCCTCAGGCATGTAGATTGTCACATCGGAGCCGCCGGTGACAGTGACATTGTCTGTTCCGGGAAGCCCGGCGCCGTTAGCAGTGAAGTTCTGCATGGTGCCGTCGCCGGCATCGACCGTAAAAGTTACGGGAGCCGACTGCGTCGCGTTGCTGACACCGACTTTCATCTTCAGAGGATTGCCGCTGCCGTTGCTCTTGATTTTGACAGCCGGGCTCGGTTTTCCGAAATCGGCGGCCGACTTGACCTTGAACTTACCTGTTCTGAGATTATAGGCAGGGAGTGCCGAGTTGTGGAATTCCACATAGACACTGTCGGAGAGAGCTTTCTTGAGTGTCACCACGCCGTTGGAATAGCTGTAGTCCGAGGCTGCCACAGGGGTGGGATCGAGCGGAGCATCCTCATGGTAGTAATAGAGAGTTGCCGTTGTCGTTGAGTTCGGGCGGTTGACTCTGGCCGAGAAATCGAGCGTGGCGCCTTCTTTATAACTGCGTTCTACGGGGAACGGATTCTGCTGGTAGTAATATTCAAGGAATGTCTCGCGCTCGGCGGGCAAAGTTACGTAGTCAAGATTATTGTTCGCCACGTTGAGGGCGTCAATATCCGGATTACCTGAAATATCGATGGAAGTCAGCTGGTTCAGCGAGCAGTTGAGCGCCTGAAGAGCGATATTTTTCGATATGTCGAGACTTGTCAGGGCGTTGCCGTTGCAATAGAGGCGGATAAGCTTCGGATTCTTGGTGACATCGAGCGAAGTCAGGTTGTAGCCCCAGCCCCACGAGCCGGCATGCCCGCAGTAGAGCTCCTGAAGGTAGGGATTGTTAGTGACATCGACTTTGTCGACGTATGTGTCGCTGACATTCAGAATAAGCAGTTTGGGATTTTTCGACACATCGATCGACGATATCCGCGTCACATCGACAGATATACGGAGCAGTTCGGGGCAATTGGTCGGATCGAGTTTCGCCAGCGACCGGCAGGCGAATGCGTCGAACGACTTCATTGCCGGATACTGGGTGAGATCGAAGCTCTGGTCGAGATGATCGATGGCTTCCATCTCGAGGATTGTCAGATTCGGCTTGGGAGTACCGATTTTCAGCGGCGCCACGTCAAAGGGATTGTCGCTGACATAAAGCGCTGTCAGTTTTGTGAAGGGATCGAGGTTAACGCTTCCGAGCTGATTGTGGTTGAGATTCAGGACATCGAGATTCGTAAGTGTCGCAAAGTCGGCCGTAGTGGCATAGCAGCCTTCGAGATCGAGATAGTCGATCAGGGAGGCATCGCCGTAGACTTTTACGGTAGCGTCGGAGTTGACGCTGCCCTGCAATGTTGTAGCGTTGATGTCGCCGTTGGAAACTGTTACAGGATCGACCGTCACTTTCTGCTTTCCGTAGCCGAAATCGACCTCAACGGTGGTTTTCTTCGATGAGCCGAGGCGGAAACTGAGCGCATTTGCATCGCCGTTAATCTCATAAATACTTGTCGTGAAGGTTATTATCGGACTGTTTTCGGCAGCCGAAGAACCGAAAGCTCCGGCTGCGAGAGCTATCCATACCGCGGCCGGGCGAAGATGTTTTGTCATAGAGTTAAACATTTTAGTAGATGAGAAAAAATGAATTTTGTTGGTTATATTATTGATTTTTAATTAGTTATTCCTTGCAA
>OLYI01000100.1_pt1 | contig 42060 bp, 32 predicted proteins | sample 1644251 | NCBI WGS metagenome assembly OLYI01 (sample SAMEA103958140, study PRJEB25191) | human gut metagenome | biome: human-associated habitat [ENVO:00009003]; feature: intestine environment [ENVO:2100002]; material: feces | place: Germany | collected 2013/2015 | reverse complement strand
GGAATAGAAAGAAGAGAGGTAGAAAAGAGGATCTACGGAGAGGAAAGGGAGCGGCTCACGGCTTCCGCAACCTTTCTGTTATTAGAGTACCTGGGGGATTTGAACGGCAAATAGCGGAATTGAAAACAAAATAATTCGAAATTGTGAACAATTCAGTTTTGCTTGTCCAGACCCAGGGCCTTGGGGTCGAAATTTTCGAAAATGGGAATCCAGCCCTCCCGGACGGCGGTCTGGAAATCCTCGGGGGTCCGAATGGTCCAGCTGACGCCCTGAATGCCCCAGATCCGGCGGCAAATGGAATTGCTGGTAGTCTCCCGGTCCTCAAACCGATAGGCGATGAAGTCCGGCCGGGTCAGGAAGTTTTCCAGATAGTAGGTGCATAGAAAGCGCACGGGCCAGGAGAAGCTCTTATTCCGCTTCACGGCGTTCTCCGCCAGCTGGCCCCGGATGATCTGGGGATAGTGCCTGTAAAGATAGCGGATGCACCGGGGGTCGAAGGATTCCACGCAGTAGGGTCCCGTATAATCCTTCAATACCCGGCAGACGGCCTCTGTCAGGGCGTCTGCATTGCCGTTTCGGGTTTTGAGTTCAATGATCAGCGGGGCCTGCCCGTCAAACAGGTCCAGCACCTGCTGGAATGTGGGAATCGTCTGGTCCGTGCCGCCCAGATGATAGTTTTCCAGGTCCTGGGCCGTCAGGTCTTCCATGAAGCCCTCCCGGCCGGTGGTCCGTTTCAGGTCGGAATCGTGCATGACGGCCAGAGAGCCGTCCTTCAGCAGATGGACATCGAATTCAATGCCATAGCCCTTGTCCAGAGCAGCCTTGTAGGCGGCCAAGCTGTTTTCCGGCTTCTCGTCATCGTGGAGGCCCCGGTGGGCATAGAACCAGCCCCGGAGGGTCTCCATGCCGGGTTGATTTTTCCGGCCCCGGAGACAGAGCAGGTGCAAAATCATGAGAATGATGATTAAAAGGATCAGAACAAACATTTTTTTCGCTTCCCTTTCTGTAAGAATTTCGTATGAAAATCAATCCTCCACATCATAGGCTTCCAGGCCCTTCTTGGCCGGGACCTTATTGTCGCCGTGGCGCACGAAGCCCATGGTGAGGAAGGACGCGAATACAAAAACCGCCGCATAGGGGAACAGTGCCCGGTAGCTGACATTACGCAGCAGCCAGCCTGCCACAATGGGGGTGATGATCTGGGCGGACATGGAGAAGGTGTAATACAGGCCCGTGAACTTGCCCACCTCGCTGCCCTTGCACATCTCCACAACCATGGGAAGGCTGTTGACATTGATGGAAGCCCAGGCAAGGCCCACCAGCAGGAACAGAACATACAGCACCGGGCTGAAGCCCTCCAGGGCCATGGTCAACAGGAAGGCTGCCAGGAAGCTGCCGGACAGCAGCAGAGCCCCGAAGCGGATGGTCTTCCGGCGGCCAATGCGGCTGGCAACGGTACCGATGGGGATATAGCTGAGGATGGCGCCGCCGGTGGCAATGGTCAGGCAGGTATTGGCCTGGCCCAGGCTCATGCCCCAGATGTTCTCCGCGTACACGGAGAACCAGGTGGATACGCCGTTGTAGCCCACGAACCACAGGCTGATGGACACCAGCAGGAAGGCCAGGCTCTTCTTCACATCCGCCGGGAGGGTGTCGCCCTGGGCGGTGTGCTCCGTCAGGTCGTCCTCGGGGTGCTTGCGATCATATTCCTGCTGCTTTTTTACCAGCTCCGGCTCGTTGACAAAGAACATGACAACGGCCAGGGCCGCCGCCATAATGCCTGCCACAATGGCGAACAGCGGGAAGAAGCTGACATAGGTCTCGCTCTTTACATGGTACAGGAAGGTGGTGATCAGCAGATACAGGATGCCGCCCACCGCGCCCATCAGATTGATGATGGCGTTGGCCTTGGAGCGCAGGGGCTTGGGGGTAATATCCGGCATCAGGGCCACGGCAGGGCTGCGATAGGTGCCCATGGCAACCAGCAGCAGACCCAGCACGCAGATAAACAGGGCAATCTTGCCGCCGCCGGGGGCTGCGTGGTAGCTGTCGGCAAACAGGGGCAGCAGGAGCATCAGGCAGATGGCGGCCAGAGTACCGAACAGGATAAAGGGGCGGCGGCGGCCCAGGCGGGAGGTGCATTTGTCGGACAGCCCGCCGAACAGCGGCAGCAGGAACAGAGCCATCACATTGTCCGCTGCCATGATGGCGCCGGAAATGGTCTCGTTCAGGTGAAAGGTGTTCGTCAGAATCAGGGGAACCAGATTGTCATACATCTGCCAGAAGGCACAGATGGACAGGAACGCGAAGCCCACCAGGACTGTGCGCTTGGTGTCGAGTTTCATGAGATGTCCTCCCCATTGGGAACGTCCTGAGCTGCTTCCACAAAAAGCGGCGCTTTCGGCTCCCTTTCTTTGTAGCTTTATTATAAACCTCTTTTCTACAAAAGTCCAGAGGCAGAGAGAAGGTTGTTCAAATAATTCAGCACCCGCTTTTTATCCAGGGACCACAGCGGCGCGACCAGCCCCCGCCGGGCCCCGTCCCCGGTAATGCGGTGCACAACGGTGCTTTCCGGGAACTGCCGGAGGCATTCCACAAGGATTTCCCCGTATTCCTCCAATTCCAGGCACCGGAATGCGCCCCGGGCGTAGTCCGCCGCCAGAGGGGCATCCGCCATGACGTGAAGCAAATGGAATTTGACCCCCTCTGTGCCCGCCTGGGCCACCTGCCGGGCGGACTCCACCATATCCTGCTCTGTTTCTCCCGGCAGGCCCAGAATCAGGTGGGTCACGGTCTCCAGCCCCGCAGCATGGAGGCGCTGCACCGCGTCAAAATAGTCGCTTGCAGCGTATCCCCGGTTCATGGCCCGGGCGGTTTTCTCATGGACCGTTTGAAGGCCCAGCTCCACGCTGACGTATTTCTCCTTCGCCAGTTCCGATAGAAGCGCCACGGTCTCCGGCGGCAGGCAGTCCGGGCGGGTGGCAACCGCAATTCCCACAATCTCTTCCGGGGCCATGGCCGCCCGGTACAGATCTTCCAATCGGTCAAGGGGGCCATAGGTATTGGTAAAGGACTGGAAATAGGCAATGTATTTTCCGCCCTTACATTTTTTCTCCACCCATTTCTTCGCCTCGGTCAGCTGGGCCCGGATGTTCTCCCCTGTGGCCGCGAACTCTCCGCTGCCGGAGCCGGAGCAGAACCGGCAGCCGCCTGTGCCCCGGGTGCCGTCCCGATTGGGGCAGGTGAAGCCGCCGTCCAGAGAGAGCTTATAGACCTTGCAGCCGAAGCGCTGCCGATAGAATTCATTGGCGGTAAGCATAAAGAGCCTCCCTTGCTGATTTTTGAATGGACATGAAAAAATCCCGCAGATGAAACCATCTGCGGGATTGGCGACCCGGAACGGACTCGAACCGTCGACCTCCAGCGTGACAGGCTGGCGTGCTAACCGACTGCACCACCGGGCCAGGAACGAGTGAGATTATAACAGATATTTTCCGATTTGTAAAGACCTTTTTCAAAAATTTTTTCTTTTTTGAAAATTTCCCTCCGGCTCTCGCCGGAGGGAAATTTAGGGGTCTTATGCGTTTGCAACCATCTGCTCGGGCTGCTCGGGTTCCTGGGTCTTCTTCTTGCTGAAGTAGGCAACCAGCAGCTGGACCAGGGCGATGATCACCATCAGCAGGGTCCACTTGTCAACCAGGACCATGGGCAGGCGCATATTCTCGGTGAGAATGAATGCGATGACTGCAGCCACGGCGGGGATGATGCTGGCCAGTCTCCAGCCGCCCTTCTTCTTGATGTCGTCCGTCTCGGCTTCGCCCTCGGCGTTGAGGATAACGTTGCCGTTCTCGTCCTCGCGCTCCTTCTGCTTCTTGCCGATGTAGCCGATGAGCAGCAGGATGCTGCCAAGCACCGTCAGAACCGTCAGAATCAGGTTCACCAGGGCCCAGGCTCCGCCCATGGCCAGAGGCGTTTCCTCGTCAACAATCTCTTCCACAGGACCTGCATCGGGTGCTGCGGGCTGGGGCTCCTCGGGAGTCACCTCGGGGCCTGCCTCGGGCTTGACCTCAGGCTCGGGCTCCGGCTGGGGCTGGGGCTGAGGAGGATTGGGATTCGGCTGGGGAGGATTGGGGTTGGGCTGAGGAGGATTGGGATTCGGGTTATTGGCCGCGGTGATCACGAAGGTACCGTTGATCACCCGAACGTCATAGTTGGCGTTCTCGGTGTACAGGGCGGTCAGGACATCGGCGTAGGTGCCGACGGCTTCCGCATTGTTGGTACGCACATAGCTCACAACGCCCAGGTCGTTTTCACCAATCAGGCCCGTCACGGTGCCGGTGAAGGCGGGGTCGTTCCGGCCCGCAGTCTTGGTGCCGTTGTTCACGGTGATGACGGCCTCTCTGGGGGTGATCTTGTAGCTTCTGGTCACGGTGCCGGTGTAGTTGCCGATTCCCTGGACGGTCACGGTAATGTCGCCGGTGACGTTGGTGAAATCGGTCTTGCCGTAGGAGACGGTGTAGTCCTCATTCTCCGTCAGGGGCTTGCCGTCCTTGTCCGTCACAGTGGGAGCCCACTTGTGCTCCGCGCCGTCATACACATGATCGGCGGGGCTGTCCACCTGAACGCCCAGGTAACCGTTGGGGTCATCGGGATTCACAGGAGGCGTGATGCTCTGGGCGGTAACGGTCAGGGTGCCCAGCGTTTCCGCAACCGTGTAGTTGGAAGACTTGGTATTGCCCCAATCGATGCTGTAGGTATTGGTGCTGCTGCCAACATTGGTCTGGCTTCCGGTGACGGTGAAGGTCACACTCTCGCGGCCTACCAGGCCGGTGATGCTGCCGGGTGCCGTCAGGGCGGTGCCGTCGTAGACCTTGCTGTCGGAATCGGTGGTCACGGTCAGGGGTGCGGGGGTGATGGTCAGCTTGCCGTCCTCTACGATCTCGAATACCACATTCTCGAAGTTTCCGTTGGTATTCTTAAAGTTCTCTGCCTTGAGGCCCATGTTGTAGATTCCAACACCTACACCACTAGCTTCTGCGATGCCCGTATAGATGAAGTCGGTTGCCGCGTACAGCGTGTTATCGATAGATTCCACGGTGTAGCCGCTTACAGTCTGCTCAATGCCCGCGTAGGTCACTGTGTTGGTGTTACCCTTGATTACTACTGTGATCTCCACTTCGCTGGGGTTGATCTTCAGGCCGCCATCCACAATCACGAATTTCACGTTGGTGAAGTTGCTGTTCGTGTTCGTGAAGTCAGATGCCTTGAGCTCCATCGGATACTCTCCGACTTCGGTTCCCTTGACCGTAGCGTTGCCGCTGAAGCCAATGTATGCTTCCTTGTACAGCTCGTTGTCAACGGACACATCATAGCCGGTCACAGTCTTCTCTTTGCCGTCATAGGTCTCGGTCTTGCTGTGCTCTGTAATGGTTACCGTGATCTCGTCACTTACAGGGTTGATCTTCAGGCCGCCATCCACAATCACGAATTTCACGTTGGTGAAGTTGCTGTTCGTGTTCGTGAAGTCAGATGCCTTGAGCTCCATCGGATACTCTCCGACTTCGGTTCCCTTGACCGTAGCGTTGCCGCTGAAGCCAATGTATGCTTCCTTGTACAGCTCGTTGTCAACGGACACATCATAGCCGGTCACAGTCTTCTCTTTGCCGTCATAGGTCTCGGTCTTGCTGTGCTCTGTAATGGTTACCGTGATCTCGTCACTTACAGGGGCAATAACCAGTGTGCCCTTCAAGCACTCATCTACAATATAATTGTCATCCTTGCTGACTGTGCCAATGGTATTCCCGCCAAACTCGACATCATACCGTCCGGCATCTCTGCCCTCACCGTGCGCCGTAATTCCTTCGAATACAGCAGCGGGATCATTTGCCGTATAGCCATCAACCAATTTCAGCTCGCCGTCATAGGTCTCGTTGCCGCTGTTGGCCTGGAGGGTTACATTCTTGTACAGTTCGAAAACGATCACATTTGCAGATTCATCCGCAGCAATTGTGATACGCTTGGATTCATCGCGCTTCAGCGTATAATCCTGAGGAGCGGTGGGCGTTACAGTAACCTCGTCACCGAAAGTCTGTCCGGGATGCACAACGGTGTCAATCACCTGATTGTTCCACTTGTACACCACAGTGTAGCTCAGGTCGGTGCGCTTGCTCCAGCTTCCTGTAAAGGTAACGTCATGATTCGGCATTGTGAAAAAGCCGTTTGCGTCGACCGTTACATCCTCAGCGGTCCATCCGCTGAAAACGTAGCCTGCAAATTCAGGAGTGTTTGCAACCTTTACAGCGCTTTCAACCTTCTCCGTTGTAGTCGCGGGTGCCTCAGGTGCGCCCGTGGGGACGGTCCCGGTATAACGGTAGGATACCTGATGGGTGTTGCGCTTATAGTACAGGGTGATGACGTTGCTTCCAACGCCAATGGTCAAGGTATCTTCAGGCGTTGTGGAAACCCATGTGTAGCCGGTGATATCCTTTTTGTACTGCGCCACAGGAATCTTCTCTTCGAAGGTCTTTCCGTAGTAGATCACAGGATTTTCCAGATTCTCGCCCGTACCCTCTTCCTGGTACAGTACGGTCAGACCCAGATCCGTCCGTTTCGTCCAGACTGCGTACAGGTCTGCGCCGTCTTTGGGAACAAAGAAGGTATTTCCAGCAAAGTATTCTGCCTTGCCACCCTGGGTAGTGGACCAGCCGGCGAAGGTGTAGCCGTTGGGGGCGGTGAAGCCGACATCTGCCGCAGATTTCACCTTTATGAAGTCATTACTACGGATGCCATCTACGGCGTTAGTCTTCTCACCATCATGGTAAACGAGGGCAACCCTGGCCGGTGCCTCGGTGTAGTAGGCGGTGAGGATCACATTGCCGGTCATCTTCATGGACTCACCGGGCTTATAGATCTTGCCGTTCTCGCCGTTTGCTTCGTCCTTCCAGTAGAGGAACCGCATATTGCTGTGGACGGGGCTCAGGACCGTGGCAGGGCTGCCGCTCTGGTAGTCATTGCTGTCAACAGGGCCCGGCTGATTATTCTCCTCTACATAGGTAACCTTAAAGGTATCCACCGTTCCGGAGAAGTGGGGAACCAGGGTTACATCTCCATAGAGCTTGGTATCCGGGTTGAACAGCGTCTTTGCACCGTCGCCGTCTACGGAGAACCAGGCGCTGGGCACTTTGCCATCATTGTTCTCCCAGACCTTTTGCATCAGCGCCTCATAGCCGGGGGCATTCTTCAAAGAAGAGCCGTAGGGAACGCTCAGCGTTTCCTTCACGCCGTCAATTTCAACCGTCAGATAAACGGTAGCACTGATCTCGGGGGCCTTCCACTTGGCATAGAGGGTGATGTTCTGGGCGGGCATAGTCTTGCCGTCGAACACGAAAGCATTGCCCTCACCGGCCTCGTTATCATACCAACCAGCAAACTCGTAACCCGCAGGCACATTGGCAGGACGTTCAGGCGTATAGCCCACACCGTTAAGAGACTGCTCATACTTCAAATACTCGGTCTTCTGTTTGATGCCGTTGTTGATGAAGACGATGCTGTAGCTGTTGCGGGTGTAGTAGAACTTGGCGTTGATATAGGATTCACCGTTTTGGGGACCACTTTTGTAGGTGAAGCCGGTAATGGGATACTTATCCTCGTCGGTAACTACCAGCTGTCCTCCATCATGGGCAGAACTATCCGTATGGTGGAGAATATAAGCCTGTCCAGATGTACCCGGCAATGCCTCTACATAATAGTATGCATAAACCGTACTGGAAGCGATCAATGGGCCGTAAAAATTTGCACCTCCGATGGGCATCGTGTCAATATTGGTTTGCCAGGGGCCATCGGTAAATTTCTCATTAACACTCCAAGTGCAACTGCCGTTGACTGTTGGCCACTTCTCAGAGATATTGGCACCGTGTTTTGCCTTGATGATGATATCTTTTCCCCTGCAGGCATTGGTGTGCTTATGCGACTGCTGGCCGCATCCCAAAATACACCCAAGGCCATGTGTGTGTTCCGCCTTACCGCAGGTGTAAACATGGAACGTAATGGTATACACATTGCGCTTGTAGTACACATTCACAATGGTGCTGCCGTCACCGGCGATGGTCTGCTGCTTAATGGCCTGGACAGTAAAGCCTTCTTTGCTGTAGTTCTTTGCCGTGGCAGCCGTCTGCTCGCCGGTTTTGCCGGTCTTGGTTTCGGATTCCTTGAAGGAATACCCATCATCATTGGCATTTTCCTGCCAGTGGATCACAGTGTACTTGGTATTCGCTGCGGCAATCCAATGGGCCTCCAGGGTTGCCTCCGCGCTGACGCGCTCCACACGCTGCTCACCCTGATACCAGCCGTCGAAGGTATAGCCCGACCGGGTCGCAGTCGTCGGCAGCGTCACGGTCTGGCCGTCCTGGGCAAAGATAGGAGCCACATAGTCGCCGCCCTTGGAATCGAAGATGACCCAGTAGCCGTTCTTGATGACGGGGTAAACCTTAACGGTGCCTGCGGCAAAAGAGATGGCCTCATCTGCGGCAGCGCCCGGGGTGGTGCTCCAGCCTACAACGGCCTGGGTGGGGTCCAGAGACAGGTTCACCCTCTCAGCAGCGGCTTTCCGATCGCTAGCGTCCACGGCGTTACCATTGCTGCCCTGGGCGGTATGTACAACGGCGTTGCCGTCTGCGCTCATGAACAGGACATAGCTGAATTCCGCGAACTCTGCATCAACCCGAACGGTCTTGCCGGAAACGCCGCTGACTGCGCCGCTTTCCACTGTGATTCTGTTCTGCGCATCATCCAGCTTGTACCAGCGCTGGAACACAGCGCCATCCTTGGTGGGGTTGCCGGGTACGCTGAGGGTTTCGCCCTCCTGCAGGTTCTGGGTCCAGTCGACCAGGCATTCGTCATCCACATAGAATTCGTAGGTGTCAACCACCGGCTGCGTCTCACTGACGTGGCATTTGGAAAAGTCTTTCAGGCAGGCCTCGCAGGTCTGGTCGACGTTGCCTTCCGTGCAGCGGGTGGTGCAGGTGCACACAGGCTCTTCCGGCTCTGCTTCAACCGGCTGCTCATCCGGCAGCGGTTCAGGATCATCCAGTGTACTCGCTTTGCTCCGGCAGCAACCGGTCAGGTCGCCGCCCTTGCAGACCTCGCAATTGTGGTTCGGCGCATCCTGTGCGCAGAGCTCCGTGCAGGTGCAGGTCTTCTGTTCCGGCTGCGGGTTCTGCTCGCCGGTTGCGCCGGTTGCGCCGCCATTGTCCGCCGGGACATTTCCGTTGCCCTCAGGCGCCGGGGCGTTTTCGCCGCCGTTCTCCGCCGGGGCATTTCCGTTGCCCTCAGGTGCCGGGGCCGCCGGAGGATTCTCCGCGCCTTCCGGTGCCGGTGTGGGCTCTTCCTTGTTTTCCGGCGCTGCAGCGGGTTCCACTCCGGTTGCGCCGGTTGCGGGCTCTGCGAAGACACCCACGGGGCACAGGCTGATCAGCATGCAAACCGTCAGCAGCATTGCGATCCATCTTTTCATGTTTACTCCCCCTTATTGATCATTCGAAATAGGTTTCTATGATGAGCAGCAATTCCAACACACTTCGGAACACCGCTTCTTTGCCAATCTTCGGCAGCCGGAGCCTGCCCTGCCAGCTGTAATTCTGGCGAAAGAGGATTTCCAGCTCCATGGCCTCTCTGGGAAATCCCTCCGGCGGGACCCAGGGCTCCCAGGTGTCTCCCCGGGTGTCCATCAGCTCTTCCAGCTGCAGGACCATTCTGGAAAGGCTCGTAAAGGGGAGCCCCGCTTCCGCCCCCGGGCCATATAACGTTCCGGTAACCTGCTGGCCCCTGGCTTCCAGCAGCAGGTAATATTGATTGCTCCCTGCCGGAACCATTCGGAATCCCTGCACAGGACCTCCCTCCCTTCTTGCCTATGAGTATATAGGCATTTGTATTGACGCACCAGCTGTCTGTGGCGCATTCCGGCAGGAAATCATCGGAATACAGTCGGATTGCCCGGGCCGCCAAAGTTTCATCTTTGATATTGCCCGCCTCGTCCAGGCAGGCCCGCAGCGCCGTGCGGAACTGCTCGCAGTCCAGCACGGTTTCCGTATTCGGAGCCCAATAATAGGTGCCGGAGCGGTTGCTGATCAGCTTCTTCCCGTCCCGCAGCCCCAGCTCCTCCAGGGCATTTCTGGCGCGGCTGACGTTGTTTTGCAGGGTGGCCATGGGATCGCTGCTCTCGGAATCCGGCCACAGCACATCGATGAGCTCCCGGGCACTGACGCCCCGGTCCCGATTCAGAATCAGATACGCCGTTAAAATCCACAGCCGCCGGGCTCTTCCCGTCAGGCTGACGGCCTTGGGTGCGGCCATCCCGGGGCCGAAAATGGTGAATTTCCCCAACATGGTGATCTCTACGGATTCCCGCACGTCTACACCCCTCCCCGAATTGATTCTACTCTAACAACATAGCACAACTCGGGAAGAATTACAAGAGTTATTTATCTAAAAAATCAATTTTATCCCAGCTTTTTTCGCATTGTCTCCAAATTCGTGCAATAGGTCAGAGCCGTTTCCCTGGAAATCTGCCCCCGATTCCACAGATCCAGCAGCGCCATGTCCATGGTCCGCATTCCCTGGGAAGCATTGGAGGCAATGGCGCTGTCGATCTGGTGGGTCTTGCTCTCCCGAATCAGATTGCGGATTGCCAGATTCATATGCATGATTTCAAACACGGGAATGGGGTTCCCATTCACATCGGGCACCAGCTGCTGGCTGATGACCGTCTGCAAAACCATGGACAGCTGTAAGCGAATCTGGCTCTGCTGCTCCGGCGGGAAGGCATCGATAATGCGGTCGATGGTGTTGGCCGCGCCGATGGTATGCAGGGTGGACAGCAGCAGCTGCCCGGTCTCGGCGGCGCTCATGGCCACCTCCATGGTCTCCCGGTCCCGCATCTCCCCCAGGGAAGATCACATCCGGGCTCTCCCGCAGGGCGCTGCGCAGAGCCGCCACATAGCTGGGGCAGTCGCACCGGATCTCCCGCTGGTTGACAATGCACTTGTCGTGCCGGTGGATATACTCCACAGGGTCCTCCAAAGTCAGAATATGGCCGGAGCGGCTGTGGTTGATGGCATCCACGATGCAGGCCAGAGTGGTGGTCTTGCCGGAGCCCGCCTGGCCCGTCACCAGCACCAGGCCCTTTTTGCAGTCCTTCACCGCCATGATCTCCGGCGGAATGTGGAATTCCTCCGGCTTCGGCAGGCCGAAGCGGATGACCCGGACCACCGCGGCCAGGGTGCCCCGCTGCCGGAACAGATTCACCCGGAACCGGCCAATGCCGCTGACGGAGCAGGAAAAATCGTCGTCCATCCGGCTTCCGTCCACGCAGTAGCTTTCCCGGCCCGCCAGGCGATACAGCGCCGCAGCAAAGGCCCCGCTGTCCGCCGGGGTATAGGGCTGCCCGGTGCGCTGCTGCTCCCCCTTGATCTTAAAGGTCAGCGGCAGGCCTGCCGCCACAAAGATATCCGATGCACCGCAGTCAACCGCGCGGCGCAGAATCGCTTCAATTTCCATCTTCCGCTCCTTCTCCGGGCCAGAGGTGCAGGGTCTCCTCCGGCTGCCAAACGGCTGTATGGTCCCATTGCAGCAGCGTGCCGTCGGAAAGGGACAGCCAAATTTCCAATTTTCCCGTCTGATCCTGGATTTTTACACCGGCAACCCCGTCTTCCAGAACCGTATCCGGGGGCAACTGGCAGTTGCCCCCCTGCCACCGGCGGATCTGGCTGCACCAGAGCTGCCCCTGATTCTCCAAATCATACCAGGACCTTGTGTATTCCCCGGTCCTGCGCGCCATGCGAAGGTCCCCCGCTGCCGTAACCAGCGTCAGGGCCCCGAACACCGCAACGCAGAGCACGGTCACGCAGAGCAGCACCGCCAGAGCGCCCATGTGCATCTTTCTCGTTCTCACGTAAGCGCCTCCTCCATAAAAATTTCCAGTCTGTACAGTGCCTCTCCCTCCGGCGTGGAAACCGTCAGCGTCCAGCAAACGCAGCCCTGCCGGGGCTCCGCTGCGGTTGACAGCAGGTATTCCGCATTCTCCGGGCCGCACTGGGCAAGGCTGCCGTCAAAGCAGCTGTGCTCGGGCAGCGCTTCCCCCGCCCGCAGCCGCTCTGCCTGGCTGCGGCAGAGCATCACCGCCTCATTATACTGCGCCGCTTCCCGGCTGAGCTGTGCGCCCCGAAATAAAACGCAGGTGAGGATTCCGCAGCACACCGCGAAAATACCCACAAACAGCACCATAGGCCCCGCCATGGCCAGGCGGCCGGTGGTGCTCTCCCTATGTCTCATCCTGAATTCCTCCCCGGCACCAGGCAAAGCCTGTCTTTCCGTCTGCCCGGATTTCCAGCAGCGCTCCCCGGGCCGTCAGGGAAAAGGCGGACAGCTCGCACAGGGCCTGGCTGTCCGATAAGTCCACCGCCGCGTCCTTTTCCGCGAACTGGCTGTAGAGCTGCCCTTCCCAGGCAAAAATGCGGGTTTCATAATCCGAAGCCCCTTCGGGGATGCAGAGCATGACCCCCTCCGGCCCCTGCCGCAGCGCCACCCGGGAATATCCCGCCGCGCCTACCTGGCTCTGGATATAGCCAACGGCACTGCGCAGCCGGGTGTTCTCCCGGCGAATGTCCAGGGTCCGGCCATAGAGCCGGGCCCCTGCCAGCGCCAGCACCAGCAGTGCCAACGCCAGGAGCAGATTCATAAGCGCCAACGCGCCGGAAGATTTTCTCACGGTTCTGCCTCCCCCCGCACCAGCACCCGGACATCCGGGGCCACATTGCTGGCAAACACCTCATAGGTCACAATAAAATCCCGATGGTTCACATTCAGGCCGTAGTTCTCCTCCAGATAGCCAAGGCTCTCCGGGTACGCCCCCTCCACGCAGTAGCACTCCACGGCGCTGCGCAGCACCGCCTGCCGGACGGATTCCCGGCTCTGCAAACGGATATCCCGCCGGGCTGCCCGCGTCCAAAGAGTGCCTGCCAAAACGCAGACGCACAGCAGCAGCGCAACGAACAGCTTTTTCACATCACACCGCCCCCAGAATGCCCAGCAGCGGCAGCATGACGCTGACCAGCGTCAGCCCCACACAAACCGTCAGGAAGCCCACCAGCACCGGCTCCACCCGGTCAACCAGCGCTTCCAGCGCCTCCCAGGCGTCGCCGGACAGCTTTTCCGCCAGAGTGGCCATGGTCTCCGCCAGAGTGCCGCTCTCCTCCCCGCTCAGAACCATCCTTCCGCTGAGGCCGGGGAAGATGCGGGCATGGAACAGCGCCTTGGCCAGGCTCTCGCCCTCTCCCATATATTCCCGGCACCGCTCCAGAGCGGCTTTCAGGTCTTTGTGCTCCGTATGGAGCAGCACGCTGTCCAGGGCCTCCGCCCCATCCATGCCGCTGCACAGCTGGGTTGCGAGCATATCCGTCATATTGGCCTTGGCCATGGTGAGAAAAGCGTCCTTTGTCAGCGGAAACCGTGCAAACCGGGGCCGCAGTTTTTCCGGGTCCCGGCGCTGGACTGCCGCAAGCACCAATAGGCCCACGCTTGCCAGAATGGCCACGCACAGCCCCACCCGGCTGAGGACCTCCGCCCACAGCACATAGGCATAGCTGGATGCGGCCAGTCCGCCGGTCACATTGTCGTATACGTTCTGAAACATGGGCATGACCCCGAAAACCAGCACCGCCAGCACACCGCCCAGCAGCAGCAGCAGCGCCGCCGGATAGGTGATCGCACTGCGGACCTTCTTTTCCAGGGCATCCTGCCGGTCGTAGTATTCCGCCAGACGGCCCAAGCCCTCCTCCAGCCGGCCTGAAGCCTCGGCGGTCTGCATCACCGCCAGGGCATAGTCCGGGAACAGCCCCGTTTGGGCGGCGGCTTCTCCGAAGCCCAGGCTCATATTGGGCACCATTGCCTTGCAGGCTGCCTCCAGCGCACCGGTGGAATCCTCGGCGTACAGGCCCACGGCCTCTTCCATCCCGCTGCCGGAGCCCAGCAGCACCGACACACCGGCGCAGAAGGCGGAGAGCTCCTGTCTTGTCAGTCCTTTTGTTTTCACGGTGTTTCCCCCCATTCAATAGGTAAACCGCGGCGTATACCGCGAATCATCCTGCAATGCGTTGGTTGGCGTTCCGCTGGCGGCAAAGGTGATGTCCACCCGCTGCCAGGTGTCCGGCGACGCGGCAATCTGCACCGTCACCCAGCCCTGGCTCTCCAGATAGAAGCAGTTCCAGGCGTGGTAAACATCGTTTTCCACATAGCCTGTGATCAGCTTGCAGGGAATGCCGGCACTGCGCAGCATGGCAGCGGCCAGAGCCGCATAGTCAAAGCAAATGCCCTTTCCGGTTGCCAGAGTCTCGTCCGGGTCCGGCAGATAGCCGCTCTGGACCGTGGCGGCCTTCTGCTTGTCATAGCGGATGTTATCCACCAGGTATTCATAAATTGCGGATGCAAGCTCCGTATCCGTCTCGCAGCTTTCGGCAAGCTGCTTCGTCAGCGCGACACACTGGGAAGAAGTCGAATAGGCAACCATCTGGCTGGGCCGTAGGAAGGGCTCAAATTCATCCTCCAATGTCACCTGGCGGCTGCCGGACCAGGTGCAGGCATACTTGGTGCCCTCGATCTGCTCCATGAGCTTGAAGGTATAGCTGCCGCTGCCCATGTTCAGGGGGAACACCTGGGCTTCCCCGGAGGGCAGGTCGTAATTGTAGGTCTCCTCTCCCGAAAGGATCTGGAATTTCATCCGCTTTTCCGACTGGGCCAGCACCGCCACATAGCCCTGGTTCAGGCAGGAATCATCCAGCATCAGCGCCCCGCAGTCCGTGGCACCGTCCTCGTGAAAGGCCGCGCCCCGGAACGGCGGAAGCACATAGGGGTTCGCCACTTCGCCCCCGGTTGCCGCTGCGGCATCCCCGCCGCAGCCGGACAGCAGCAGGCAAACCGCCGCCACCAGGCCAAATATTCGCAATCGCCTCAAGCCTCAGCCCCCTCTCTTCTCTTCCTCTATTCTAGCCTCTGAAGGGAAAATGCGCAAGAGATTTCTTTTGATCCGGGCCGCCGCACGGCGTTATGGCCGGTCTTCTTTTCCCCTTGACAAAAGAGATACTTCATGCTACAATTCATTTAACAATTAGGTTAATTGTTAAATGAACGATCAGGAGGTGCAGCTATGGGGCTTCAGCAAACCCTCAAGGCGCTGGCTGACCCTACCCGGCGGGAGATTCTGAATCTGCTGAAAACCGGGAAGAAAAGCGCCGGAGAAATTGCGGATCATTTCGATATTTCCGGAGCGGCCATCTCCCGGCACCTGTCCGTGCTGAAGGATGCGGACCTGGTTTATGACAGCCGGGAGGGAAAATTCATCTATTACACGCTGAATACATCGGTGCTGGAAGAAACACTTCTGTGGATCGCGGACCTGAAAGGGGAGTAAATCATGGAACACTACGCTACCAAAATCATTGCCTGCTGCATCACGCTGGGCATCTGTCTGATTCTGCCCATCGGAGGCCTGATCTTCTACGCGCAAAAGCACAGGGGGGAGGGTATCGTCTCTGCCTGGATTGTGGGCGCATTGGGCTTTTTCGTGCCCCAGATGCTCATCCGGTTGCCCATTCTCACAGCCCTGTCCGCAAATGCCGGATTCCTGAGTTGGACGCAGAAGCATCTGCTTCTCTATACCCTGGGGCTTGCCCTGACCGCGGGGCTTTTCGAGCTGGCAGGCCGCTGCGCCGGTGCGGGGCTGCTGCGAAAAAATCTGACCTTTCCCCGCGCCCTGGCCGCAGGCCTGGGCCACGGTGGAATAGAGGCGATTCTGCTCATCGGGCTGACCTACATCAATAACCTGGTATATCTGTTTCTGCTGCAAAGCGGCGGCTTCGATGCTTTGGCTGCGCAGGCAGCCGCCGGGGCAGATACCGCCCAGCTGACCGCTGCTGCCGCAGCCCTGAAGAGCACCTCTGCCGGGCTCTTCCTGTTGGCAGGGCTGGAGCGGGTCCTGACCATGGTCTGCCAGACCTGCATGACCGCCATGGTCTTCTACGGTTTCCGGAAAAAGGATTCCCGGTGGATCCTGGGCTGCCTGGGCATTCATTTTCTGCTGGACAGCCTCACTGGTATCCCTCAGTTTCTTTCATCCCAGGCCCTGACCTATTCCCTTGTCTACCTGGTTCTTGCCGTCATGGCAGCTCTTTGCCTGTGGATTCTGAAAAAAATCTCGCTTGCCTGGAGAGAGGAGCCCAACCATGTACAGTAAGAAAACCCGCGTACACTGCTACGCCTTTACCCTGCTTCCCGCACTCATCGGGCTTGTGCTATGGATCACAAATCCCCAGACTGTCTTTCCGTTGGCTGTGCTGTTCACCCCCGTGCTTCTGGCACTGACACTGGCTCTGTGCCTGCATCTGACCGAAAAGCTGGAAAAGGACCGGGAGAAAAACAAAAAAATCAACAGCGTTGTCATCTGGATCATTCCCGTATTGTCCAATGTCACCTTCTGGATTTCCTATGCCGTTGCGGTGCAGCGCATGGAAGTGCCCGTTCTGCGCATCCTGAGTTGGCTCTTCGCCGCCATGTATCTGGTACTGGGCAACTATATGCCCAAGTGCCGCCCCAACAGCACCGTCGGCATCCGGGTCAGATGGACCGCCTCCAGCGACGAAAACTGGAACGCTACCCACCGTCTGGCGGGGCCATGCTATATGGCCTGCGGCTTTTTGATGATTCCCACCAGCTTTCTGCCGGAAAAAGCGGCTTCGGCCTGCCTGATCGTGCTTCTGGTTCTGGGAAATGCCATTCCCATGGTCTATTCCTATGTCTTTTATAAAAAGCAGCAGCGTCAGGGCGTGACTTTCCGGCCCCAGCCCGCCTGGGAGGGGAAGGTCAATAAGTCGGTGGCAGCCATCGGGGCAGCGATCTTGGTGTTTGTGGCCGTGATGCTCTTCACCGGTTCCGTGAAATATCAGTTTCTGGACACCGCCATGCAGGTGGACGTGACCTATTACGGCTCCACAACCATCCCCTATTCCGAAATTGCCGATGCCGAGCTGCGCGGCGAAAATGTTCCCGGCGCCCGCACCTGGGGCCTTGGCTCCTTCCGGCTGCTGGCAGGCCTGTTTGAAAACGAGGAATTTGGCACTTACACCCGCATGACCTATTATAACCCCCAAAGCGCCATTGTCCTGAAAACGGATACGGACAAGACCTATGTGCTCAGCGGAAAGGACCCGGCGGAGACCGCCGCCATTTACCGTCAGCTTTTGACCCATATCGGGGAATAATCCGCCGCGAACAGGGGATTATTTTCCGAAAACCCCCGGGAATCTTCTTGACTCCCCGGGGGTTTTCCTCTATAATATGAAAAGCTATGGAAATTTTCAGCTAAGAAAGGATTTTTGAATATGGCTAAGGAATATAAAATCACAAGCCTGCGTCTGGCAGACCTGGAAAAGGAACTGAACTATTTAAAGACCACCCGTGAGCGCGAGGTGGCCGCCATGATCGCCGAGGCCCGGTCCTATGGCGACTTGTCCGAAAACTCCGAATACGATGCCGCCAAGAACGAGCAGGCCAAGCTGTACGGCCGAATCGCCGAGATTGAAGACGTGCTGTCCCACGCCGTCATCATTGAGGACGAGAACGAGGCCACCGGCCGCGTCGGTCTGGGCTGCACCGTGGTGGTAGAGGACGAGAACGGCAAGCGTTTTGAGTACCGCATCACCGGCTCTCAGGAAGCCAACCCCATGGAAAACAAGCTGTCTGATGACTCCCCCTTCGGCCGCGGCATCGTCGGCAAGGCTGCCGGTGAAAAGTTCACCGTGAATGCTCCCGCCGGTTCCTTCACCATGAAGGTCATCAGCGTCTCTCGTGAGGGCTAAGCCATGGCAAAGTTTGTACCCCAGGCAGAAATGCCCCTGTCCGACCAGGTGAAGGTCCGGCGGGACAAGCTGGAGGCCCTCCGGGCCGAGGGGCTGGACCCCTTCCAGCAGACCAAGTTTGACGTCACCTCCTCCGCCAAGGAGATCAAAGAGCATTTTGATGCCATGGAAGGGCGCACTGTCACCCTGGCAGGCCGTCTCATGAGCAAGCGGGGCATGGGCAAGGTGTCCTTCTGCGACTTGCAGGACAACACCGGCCGGATTCAGCTCTATGTGCGCTTCGACGCCATGGACGAGGCGGATTTTGCCCGGTTCAAGAAGAACGACATCGGCGACATTGTTGGCGTAGAGGGCGATGTGTTCAAGACCGAGCGGGGCGAAATCTCCCTGCGGGTCCACAAGGCCACTCTGCTGAGCAAGAGCCTGCTGCCTCTGCCCGAGAAGTTCCACGGCCTGACGGACCGGGAGACCCGGTACCGCCAGCGCTATGTGGACCTGATCGTCAACCCTGAGGTGAAGGATACCTTCGTCAAGCGCAGCATGATCCTCCGGGAGCTGCGGCACTTCCTGGACAGCAAGGGCTTCCTGGAAGTGGATACCCCCATCCTGACTCCCTTCGAGATCGGCGCATCCGCCCGTCCCTTCTATACCCACCACAACACCCTGGACATCGACATGGTGCTGCGCATCGAGACCGAGCTGTACCTGAAGCGGCTCATCGTGGGCGGCATGGATCGAGTCTACGAGGTTGGCCGTATCTTCCGGAACGAGGGCATGGACCCCACCCACAATCCCGAGTTTACCTCCATTGAGCTCTACCAGGCCTATACCGATTTTCACGGTATGATGGATCTGGTGGAAGAGATGATGAAAACCGTGGCCATGAAGGTCTGCGGCACCTTGCAGATCTCCTACCAGGGCAAGGACATCGACCTGTCCCATTGGGAGCGCATGACCATGATCGAGGCCGTTAAGAAGTATTCCGGCGTGGACTTTGCCGCCATTTCCTCTGACGAGGAGGCCATTGCTGAGGCCAAGGCCCACAATGTGGAACTGCCGGAGATTCCCACCAAGGGCGCCATCCTGGCCGAGTTCTTCGATGCCTTTGTAGAGGAGAACCTGATCCAGCCCACCTTTATCTACGACTACCCCGTGGAGAACAGCCCCCTGGCCAAGCGGAAGCCCAATGATCCCGCCTTTACCGAGCGGTTTGAATACTTCATCAATGCCACAGAGTTTGGCAACGCCTTCTCCGAGCTGAACGACCCCATCGACCAGAAGGCAAGATTCGAAAAGCAGGTGGCTGACCGTCTGGCCGTGGACCCCGCGTCCCGTGCCCAGGTGGACTACGACTACGTCACCGCCCTGGAATACGGCCTGCCTCCCACGGGCGGTCTGGGCTTCGGCGTTGACCGCCTGGTCATGCTGCTGACCGACTCCGCTTCCATCCGGGATGTTTTGCTGTTCCCGACAATGAAACCTTTGGACTCTGACAAGAAGGTTTCCAAGGAAGTTTCGGCTCCTGCGGCGGCTGCTCAGACGGCTTCTGAAGCCCCCGAAAAAATTGATTTTTCCAATGTTCAGATCGAGCCACTGTTCCAGGATCAGGTGGATTTTGACACCTTCTCCAAGAGCGATTTCCGTGCCGTGAAGGTTAAGGAATGCGAAGCCGTGAAGAAGTCCAAAAAGCTCTTAAAGTTCGTTTTGGACGATGGAACCGGTACAGATAGGGTCATTTTGAGTGGTATTCACGAATATTATGAGCCGGAAGAACTGGTTGGTAAGACCTGCATTGCAATCACCAATCTGCCTCCGAGAGCGATGATGGGCATTGACTCTTGCGGTATGCTGATCTCCGCTGTGCATCACGAAAACGGCGAGGAAAAGCTCCATTTGCTGATGGTCGATCCTCACATTCCGGCAGGCGCAAAGCTCTATTGATTGCCCCCCTGATCGGGTTAAAAAAGCCTCTTGTACACCAATCCGTACACCAATTTACACCAAGGGTGCACCACGGATGGCGAGAAAAATGTGCGATTGAATTTCAGCCTCGCAGAAGTGATTCTGCGGGGCTGTTTTTTGAAAACTATATATTCAGATATGAGACTCGGTGAGAAATCACCGGGTCTTATTTTTTGCGCTCACTACGCCTACTAAACAGGTGCAGTGGGCGCTTTTTTGTTTTCTAAAACCGGCACAAAAAATTTTTTTGAAAAAGTGTGGGAATCTCGCAAAAAAATTCGGCAAAGAGAAAGTGAGAAGGCGAAAAGCCTTCCGGGAACCTTGAAAATTTCATATACATTCATCAGATACATTCCTTGAGCCAACAGCCAAATGAAGGTACGCCAAGACCCACCTGCCGCTAACGGTATCAGCGGGACAAAAGGTGGAGAGCGACCCCGAAACCATTCTGAAATATCTGGCAGCTACGGATACGGCCACGACAGGCTTAGGGTATAATGATACTTTTCTACGGAACCGGCGGAGTACCCGGCGGGGGTGAGATTCCCATGGACCCGATTCGCTATCGGGCGTCTGATGACTTCCTTTTCTGCATTTAGGGTTCGAGGAAAAATGAAATGCAGCGACGAAAGCCCCAAAGGATGCTTTGAGGCTTTCGTGGATCAGAAATGATTCAAATTCAGAGAAAGGAGGAAAACCCCATGGAAAACTGTAAGGTGATCGCCATCACAAATCAGAAGGGCGGCGTTGGCAAAACGACGACCACAGTTAATCTCGGTGTGGGACTTGCAAGCTCCGGGAAACGGGTCCTGCTGGTGGATTCTGATCCGCAGGGCAGCTTAACCGTGAGCCTCGGCATAAAGAACCCCGACGAGCTGGATGTATCGCTGTCGTCCCTTATGCAGTCGGTCATTGATGATGAGCCGCTTGCAGAGGGTGCAATTATCCGGCACCAGGAGGGTGTGGATTTGCTCCCCTCGAACATTGAGCTCTCCGGTATGGAAACGGGCCTGTTCAATGTCATGAGCCGTGAGTATGTTCTGAAGAACGCCATCGACGGCATGAGAAAAAGCTACGACTACATTCTGATTGACTGTATGCCCTCGCTGGGTATGATGACGATCAACGCGCTGGTTGCGGCAGACAGTGTGATTATCCCGTCTCAGCCGAATTTCCTGTCAACCAAAGGTCTTAACCTGCTTCTGCGCTCCATTTCAAAGATCAAGCGGCAGATCAATCCGAGGCTGAAGATTGACGGCATTTTGCTGACGATGGTGGATAACCGCACCAACAACGCCAAGACGATTATTTCCTCGCTTCGTTCCACCGTGGGAGAGAACATCCGCGTGTTTCGTTCCGAGATTCCCTTTTCGGTAAGAGCTGCGGAGTGCAGTCTTTCCGGAGAAAGCATCTTCTCCCACGACAGGAACGGCAAGGTCGCAGCAGCGTATGAGGCACTCACAAAGGAGGTGACAGAGCTTGAAGAGCGTGCAAAAAATCGATCTGGGCCTGACCGGGTACGATGAGCTTTTCATGAATGACGCGGAGCGAAAGGAAAACAAGCTCCCGCGCATTTATGACATTCCCCTCTCGGAGATCGACGATTTCCCCGATCACCCCTTCAAGGTGAAGCTGGATGAGGACATGGATCAGCTTGTCCAGAGCATCAAGGAGCGTGGGATCATCACCCCTGTCACACTCCGACCAAAGGAGGACGGGCGGTACGAAATCGTATCAGGGCATCGCAGAAAGAAGGCCTGTGAGCTTGCCGGCTTTGACACCGTGAAGGCTGAGGTGCGGGAGATGACCCGCGACGAGGCCATCATTCTAATGGTGGAATCGAACCTGCAGCGTTCTGTGATCCTGCCGAGTGAAAAGGCTTTTTCCTACAAGATGCGCTTGGAGGCCATGAATCGCCAAGGACAGCGTACAGATTTAACTTCTGGACCAGTGGTCCCAAAGTTCTCTCGTGATGCACTTGGAGACAAAGCAGAGGAAAGCGGAAGGCAGGTTTCACGCTATATCCGCCTCACGGAGCTCATTCCGGAGCTTCTGGATTTGGTTGACGAGGGACGCATTGCGTTCAGACCTGCGGTGGAGCTTTCGTACCTGCAAAAAGAGGAACAGGGTGCGCTGCTGGAGCAAATCGCCTACGCAGATGCCACGCCGTCCCTCGCCCAGGCCATTAAGCTGAAGCGATTCTCCCAGGACGGAAAGCTGAATAACGAGGTCATTGAGTCGATTATGAGCGAGGAAAAGCCGAACCAGAGGGAGAAGATCAACATCAAGTACGCCGAGGCCAGAAGGTTTATCCCTGCCAGCGTTCCTTACGAAAAAACCGGTGAGTATATTCTAAAAGCGCTGGAATATTATCACCGAGTACAGGAACGGCAGAAAAGTCGGAATGATGCAAGATAGGTTCTTCGCCAAGGGGGGAGTCTACCCTTTTGACGGTGCGCCAGCGCCGTTCCCCCTCTCACACTCTCCCCCTCATTTACCGGCAATACCAGCTCAAAAGGAAAATATACAGGCGGCACAATTGAAGAAAACAAAGCGCATTCGTACAATATGAGAAAAACAGTCATTGGAGGTCATCCCATGAAAAAGCTTCTTATATTGTGCGCACTCCTGCTTGCCGCATTGCTTTCCGGATGCGCCGCAGAGCCCTCGCAGAGGCAATCGGTAACAAATACACCGAAAGCTTCAACACCGCAGAAAGAGACTTCTGCTTCCTTTGAGCCGGTATCCACAGAATCAAGTACTCCCTCCGAAGCCACGACAGAAGCCGCCGATCCAGCAGATTGCATACCGAATGAGGACAAGCACAGTAGCGACCCAGCTATTTCTTCTGAGCCGGTAAGCGTACCCACTGAATCGAATGCGCCGGTATCAGAGGAAACCGAGCAACCACCCGTGCTTCCGGAGAAGCCGGAGGAAACAGAAAGCCCCGCAGAGGAACCATCCGCTCCTGTGATAACCGAGCCGGAGCCGACTCCGGAAACTGAACCCGCATTTGATATCGAGCACTGGATTTCCTACGCAAAAAGCACGGCGGTGAGCTTGGGGCTGACCTTGGATAGCTCGGCAACCGATTGCTGGGACAATCCGATTTCCGCAGAGCAGGGCTGCATCTATCTGGAGCGAGACATTAACTCGCGTTTGAAGCGATATGCCGAGGACAAGAGCATCACAGATGTCTGGATCTGGTACGAATGCGTCGGCACAGACAAGTATCTGATCTACATCGGGTACGCATAAAACTTTATATCACTTTGAGAAGCGTCGTAGAAATACGGCGCTTTTTTCATACCAAAATTCAATTTCAGGAGGAATGAAACTAATATGAAAACAAGCATTTTCAGACGGGGAATGTCGGGACTTCTTGCGGTTCTGATGACATTCACCGCACTCATGGGCATCGGCACGACTACGGCCTTTGCTGCCTCGACTGCAGGAGAAACCGCTGAATCCTATTCCGTAGGCTTCCCCAGAGACGGGGATGCCAATCTGGATTACAGCGGCACATGGGGCCACGATGAGCTTCACTACATGAACGGCTGGACCTCCGGCGAGGCAACCTGGATGACCACGCTGCACACCATCGGCTCCTTCGATGGACAGGCCTGCTACTGCATTGAGCCGGGTGTGCCTCGTCTGCTGGGCAAGACATATTCCCGCCATGGCGAGGATTATTGGAAGAACTACCCGTCCGACTGTAACAGCACCATCGACGCTGACACCATCAAAACCCTGCTGGGCCGGATCATGCAGTACGGTTATCAGGGCGATCTTTCCACCTCATGGAGATCGCAGAATGATGCGGATGCCGACAAACTGGCCCATATGATGGCCACCCAGGCGTTGGTGTGGGAAACAGTCGTTGGAGAGCGGGATGCCAACTTCAACCATGTGGACCCCGGCAGTGCCGATGCAGTGAAATCCGTTTACCGTACCAGCCACCCGCTGTACAGCCGCTTTTCCGCTTATTATGACAGCATTGAGGACAGCGTGCAGAAACATACCATCGTTCCCAACTTCATGGCCAGAAGTACCGGCAAGGCACAGACTGTCGAGCTGAACTGGGACGGCAGCAGCTATTCGGCCACGCTGACAGATACCAACGGCGTCCTGGGCAATTACCGTTTCTCTGCTAACCAAACAGGTGTGTCCTTCTCTGTTCAGGGGAATGTGCTGACGATCTCAACTCAGAATGCGCCTACCGGCACGCTCCGTGTCACTGCCGAAAAGGAGGCTCTGCGTAAGGGTGTTGTGGTGTGGAGCGATGGGCACTATGGCCCAGACGGCACCATGCAGGATGTTGTTACCTACAGCGCTACGGTCAGCGACCCGGTCACAGCCTTTCTGAATCTGAAGGTCAGCTACGGCAGCGCCAAAATCATCAAGACCAGCGAGGACGGCAGGGTGGACGGCATTACCTTCACCATCACCGGCGAGGGCGTCAATCAGACCGTTACCACCGACCGGAACGGTGAAATTCGCATCGACAATCTGATGCCCGGTGTCTATACCGTCACTGAGCAGAGTTATGACAAGTATGTGCCCCAGGAAAGCCACCGCATTACCGTGCTCGCCGGACAGACGGCGACGGTTTCCTTCAACAATGTACTCCGCCGCGGTGATCTGACCGTGACCAAGACCTCCGAGGATGGGCTGAATCAGGGTGTGAAGTTCCACCTTTTTGGAACCTCTCTCAGTGGCCTTCCTGTAGATGAATACGCCGTCACCGATGAAAACGGTGTGGCGACTTTCCGGGATGTGCTTATCGGCACCGGCTACACACTGGAGGAGATGGACACCGCCATTCGCTATGTGGTTCCCAACAGTCAGAGCGCCGCAGTGGAATGGAACAGTGTAACCAATAAGAGCTTTTCCAACATCCTCAAGAAATTCAATGTCACCGTCACTAAGAGTGACTGTGAGGTTGGAACGGCGCAGGGCGACGCTTCGCTTGCCGGTGCCGCCTACGGCATTTATAAGGGCGATCAGCTTGTGGATACCTACTACACCGACGAGAACGGCCAGTTCACCACCAGCTATTATGTCTGCGGCGACGACTGGACGATTCGTGAGATCAGCCCCTCCGAGGGCTATCTTCTGGACAGCACCGTTTATCCTGTCGGCGCAGAGGCGGCCAATTACACCGTTGAGCTGAACGCTGCACCTGCTGTGGCTGTAACCGAGCAGGTGCAGAAGGGCAATATCGCCATCATCAAGCACTCGGATAACGGCGATACGCAGATCGAAACTCCCGAGGAGGGTGCAGTATTCGCCGTCTATCTGAAATCTGCCGGCAACTATGAGGCGGCAAAGGATACAGAGCGGGACTACCTGACCTGCGATGAAAACGGCTTTGCCCAAAGCAAGAACCTGCCCTACGGCGTGTATACTGTGCATCAGGTCTCCGGCTGGGAGGGCCGTGAGCTGATGAGCGACTTTGATGTGTTTATTGCCAAAAACGGCGAGACCTACCGCTACCTCATCAACAACGCCAACTTCGAGTCCTTCATTAAGGTCATCAAGGTGGACGCAGAAACCGGCAATACCATTCCCTATGCGGGTGCGGGCTTCCAGATCTTTCGTCCGGATGGCTCCAAGGTGGAAATGACCTTTACCTATCCGGAGGTTACCACCATCGACACCTTCTACACCAATGACGCCGGCATGCTCATCACGCCGGAGAAGCTGGAGTTTGGCAAGGGCTACTCCCTCAAGGAGGTCTCCGCTCCTTACGGCTATGTGCTCAGTCATGAGGCGGTCAAGTTTGATGTGACCGAAGATAATTCCACCGAGGAAAGCGGCGTGACAATCGTTGCAGTGAAGCTTGGCAACTACGCGCAGAAGGGCATTATCAAGATTTCCAAAACCGGCGAGGTGTTTGCCACCGTCACGGCGGCGGACGGAGTCTACCAGCCGGTCTATACGGTGCAGGGTCTTGCAGGAGCAACCTATGAGATCAAGGCCGCGGCGGACATCTACACCCCGGACGGTGCGCTGCGCTGCAGCGCCGGCGAGGTGGTAGATACGGTGACTACCGGCGCAGATGGCACGGTGGAAAGCAAACCGCTGTATCTGGGCAAATATGAAATCACCGAGATGAAAGCTCCCGATGGCATGGTCGTAAACAAGGATTCCCATACCGCAGAGCTTGTCTACGCCGGCCAGGAGATCGAGATCACCGAAACTGCTGCCAGCTTCTGCAACGACAGACAGAAGGCGCGGATTTCTCTCTCCAAGGTGCTGGAGCAGAACAAGCAGTTCGGTATCGGTATGAATAACGAGCTTTCCGCCGTGACCTTCGGCTTCTATGCCGCCGAGGAGCTTACCGCAGCAGACGGCTCTGTCATTCCGGCAGACGGACTGATTGAGATTCTGTCCCTTGACGAAAACGGGAAAGCCGTGCTCAAGAGCGATGTTCCCTTCGGCAGCTACTATGTCAAGGAAATCAGCACCGACAGCCACTATATGCTCTCTGATGAGAAGTATCCTGTGATCTTTACCTATGCCGGTCAGGAAATCCCCGTTGTGGAGCTTGCCGTCAATGACGGGAAGAGCATTACCAACGAGATGATCTACGGGGAGATCCACGGCATGAAGAAGGATGAGGACGGCAAGGCGCTGGCCGGAGCTACCATCGGCCTGTTCCTCACAGACGGCACAGAGCCTATTCTGACCACTGTTTCCGCAGAGGACGGCAGCTTCTCCTTTACAGGTATCCCCTATGGCGAGTATGTGGTTCGTGAAATCGCTGCGCCGGAGGGCTATGTAATGGATGACACGCCTTATACCGTGAAGGTAGATCAGAACGGCGCTGTGGTCGAGATCGAGATCACCAACAAGCTCATTCGCGGCAGCGTTCAGCTGACCAAGGTGGATAAAGACTATCCCGATCATCACCTGAGCGGCGCAGTCTTTGGGGTGTACCGTGACGGAAAGCTCGTGGGCCAGATGGAGGAGCTGTCCGACGGCGTCTACAAGCTGGATGATCTGCCCTACGGCGATTACACGCTGAAGGAAACCGAAGCACCCAAGGGCTTCGTTCTTGATGAGAAGACCTACAGCTTCTCCGTTAAGGAAAACGGCAAGACGGTCATCGTGGAAACCGAGGCCGGAAAGGGCTTTGTCAACCAGGCACAGACCGGAGGCATCCGCGTTGAAAAGACTTCGGATGACGGCGTGCTGAAGGGCTTTACCTTCCGCGTGGAGGGCTCGGATATCACCGGCAATGCCTTCAGCAAGGACTTTGTGACCGATGAGAAGGGCCAGATTCACATTGAGGGGCTGCGCATCGGTGATTATGTGATCTCCGAGGTGTCCAACAAAGCCAACGAAAAGTATGAGCTTCCCGCAAATGTCACCGTAACCGTTCACGAGGGAAAGGCGGTCGTTGCCAAGTTCCATAACAAGCTCAAGCCTGTTACGGATATTCCCAAAACCGGAGATACCACCAATATGCCTCTTTGGGCGGCACTTGCCGGTATCTCTGCAATCGGCGCAGGTGCAGCGGCCTTCTTTACCTTCCGCAAAAAGAAGGAGGTAGGCAAGCATGAACGCTAAGGTTATCATCGGCATCGGTCTTGTGGTGTTTATCATCGCAGGGCTGATCGTTCTTCGCCTGAAGAACAGAAAGTAAACCGGCAAGGGGCGGCATCTTTTTACAGATGCCGCCCCGCTTATAAAAGGAGACGCTATGGAAGAGACAAGAAAAATCGGAGATTACTCCGTAAAGTATTCCATGTATATCGGACACAAGGATATTGCGCTGGGCGAGAATCCCAACGCCGACAAGGATGAACGGTATATGTGTTGCTTCGTAGAGACCAACGCCATTTTCGAGCGCTATTCCGGAGTGCTGGTCAGCGACGATTTTGCGGAGATTGCAAAGGTGTTCGGCCAGCGCGTAGCGGATGCAGCCGAGGAGATTATTCAGGAAAACGAGAGAGCCTGTCAGGAGGTCGGCATAAATGAGGAACTCATGGCAGAAAGCTGCGCGCCGGTTTCCTACAAAGATTCCATTGAGAACAAGGTGGTTGTCATCAAGGGCAGCATTCTCCGGCCTGAGTTCCGCCACGCCAATCACCAACTTATGCTGTGTACCGGTGGCTTCGGCGCGCAGGCAAATGCGCGAGGGCGTACCTGCTACTGCATTTCTCTGTACGACGGGAGAAAGACCTCCTTTTACCGCACGGATTTTCTCGGCGTCATGGATGAAAAGAAGCTTCCCGAATGGGCGCAGAAGGGCTTGGAGAAAGCGAAAGAGATGCACGCGCAGGAAAAGAAACCGACTAAAGAAAGAGGTGACGCAAGATGATCGAGTATGAAAAAAGAGCAATGATCGAGGCGGAGGACAAATATACCTTTCGCCAGAGCACGCAGATTTCCATGCAAACCGGACTGATCGGCCACCTCCGGGCAGACATGGATACAGACGGCAACGGCTTTTTCAGCAGCTGGTTTGATTTCCGGGAGGAGCTGAAAACCGATGAGTTCAAGGCAGAGTTTGATGATGTAATCAACTCTCTGCGTGAGGAAGGCGACATTCTTCATAACCGCAGGGCGCTTGCCAAGTACTGCTATTGCACACCCCAAAGCCGTATGCAGGAGGAACCGGGCTACTATGGCGTTCGTGTGGATACCGAAAAATATGCCTATCTTCTGCGCCTGAACCCGGACAGGGGCGAATACAACCTGTACTGCTATTGCTATCGCCGGGACTGGCTCGATCAGCACCTGAAGGACGCAGAGAAAGGAATCCGTTTTATTGACAGCCATTACAAGGAGCTGTTTCGCATTCCGGATGGCGGCAAGGTGAAAATCCACTATTCGTGGAATGAAGACCAGATTCGCACCTGCCGGTATATCGACGATTACCATGTGGAGATCGGGAGCAACCTCTATCACATCTGCGAGTTTGCCGAGCGCATGGAATATGGCGGCCATACCTGCGAGCCGGTTCGGGACAACCTGCCCGAGCGGTGCTACAGCGTTCTTTCCGGCAGCGACGAAATCATTATCATCAAGCGCGGCGAAAAGGGTTACTTCAAGACGGACATTCCCGTCACCGACAAGGATGAAGCCCGGAGCATCGCGAATGAGTATAATGCAAAGCTCGGCGTCAGCAAGGCGCAGGAAGAAGCCATGAAGGCCGGCTCTATGTTCGGCTTTCAGGTGCCCGCTGCAGACCCGAGAAATTATGACGCAGACGGAAAGCCCGTGATGCCGAAGGACAGAGGTGATGCACGATGAGTAAGGACGATTATCGTATCTGGTCTAATGCTGACCTTGACTATGAGGAGTGGAAAGATTGGATGGAGGAAGAATATCCGATGCTTTCCGATGACGACCGCGTCGCCATGATGTATGAGGAAAACGGGCACTACCTTGAGGACGAACGCCTCAATTTAGACATCCAGCTTTCTCAGCCCATTCTGGTTGTTGCCGATCTGGGGCTTTGGAATGGCAGGCGCACGGGATACAAAGAAATTCCCAGCGGCAATATCCGGGACTGCCTTTACTCTGATTACGACTACACCACATGGTATGTGGACAAGAACGGAGATCTTCGGTGCGATGATACCCACCATGACGGTACGAACCATTATCTCTATCGGGTGTATAAGGACAATATTTCGGAGGCGCAGAAGGACCGCCTCAAAGAAAAAATCTACAACGGCACAGCCACCAGGGCAGATATCGCCCGTGTCACCCGCAGGCTTGGCGATGAGATCGGGAAGGTGTACGGCTGGAGTTTTCCAACCAGGCAGAGAGAGCGAGGTGAAGCACGATGAACAACGCACTGCCGAGCGAAAGTTATATTGCCAGACTGGACTATTTGGCTTTCAACGGAAAAGTATGCAGCAGCGTTGAGTACAGCGATGAGCAGCGCTTCCTGGAAGACCTGAAGGAGTCGCTCTATCACGGAGAGCCGCTGTGCGTTGTGCTGTACCGAGACCGGAACGGCAAGACCATTTCCCGTGCGTTTCTGAACGACCTGGATACACTGCCAAAAGGACTTTTCATAGAGGATAGTTCCCACAGAAAGCCGAAGGAAAGGGGTGAAGCACGATGAGGGTAAATGCCATGACAGAGAAGTTTGAGGATGTGACGGTTCTGGGGCATCCCATGCTTTTTACCTGCCTGCGGGTAGACCGTGATACCGTTCCACAGGGCATGTACATGTACGAGGTTCGCCACGATGATGACCAACAGGGCGAGCCGGTTCAGATTGCCAACTGGATCATGGTGAATCATTGGGGAACATTGATTTCCAATAGACCCATTTGCTTGGAGCCCCGACCGGATGGGAGAAACGCCTACCGCGACATTGATCCTGAAAACGATTGGAACTATGAGGGCACGATTACTACCGTGAAGGAGTACATGGAGAAGAATCCACCGGCGGTTCATAAGCAAAAAGACCACGAACCTGCGAGATAAGGAGAAGCTATGGATAAGAAGAAAGCCATCTGCGAATATCTCCGCAAAAATCATATTGGCAAAGAAAATGCCATCCACAGCAAGGAGCTTGAAAAGCTGTTTCTGCTTGACGGACGAAATATTCGCCGCAAGATCAGTGCCTTGCGGCAGGATGGCTTTCCTATTTGCAGCGATGAAACGGGCTACTATTACGCAGACAACCAAAAAGAGATCAACACCACCGTCTGCCGGTTAAATGAGCTTGTGACCAAGGTGTCCAACGCCCGGACCGGGCTTTTATTTGCGTCGATCCTCGGAGAGAGTGAGCAGACCGTTGAGGTCACGATCAAAGTAAGATAAGGAGGGAGTTCCCATGCCGAGCAAATACAGAATCATTTTGGAGATGGCATCCCAGACTGCCAGGGATATCGCCTCCAATGCCGACCGATATACCAATTTTCTGATTACGGCGGCAAACAACTACAAGTACAGCTTTAAGGAGCAGCTGCTCATCCATGCGCAGAAGCCGGATGCAACGGCGTGTGCGGAAATCGACACATGGAATAAACTCGGCAGATGGGTAAACAAGGGCACGAAAGGCATCGCGCTGCTGATCGACAGAGATGTTCCCTACAAGCTGAGACATGTCTTTGATATCTCCGACACCAACAGCCGTGCCGGAAGGAACATCACCCTTTGGCAGATGAAGCCGGAGTACGAATATGCGGTATCGGAAAGCCTTCAGGCCAGCTTCGGCGATGTGGAGGAGCCGCGAGATTTCCCGCACCTTCTCATAGATATTTCCGGTTATGCCGTGGAGGATAATCTTTCAGATTATCTCATGGAGTTGAACGCTGTCAAAGCCGGCAGCTTTCTGGAGGAGCTGGACGACACAAGCCTTGAAGCGTGGCTGAAAACCACGCTGAAAAGCAGCGTCGCTTTTATGGCACTCTCCCGTGCGGGGTATGAGCCGAGGCGGTATTTTGACCGGGAGGATTTCAGCCACCTCTTTGATTTCAACACCGTGGAGGTCATCTCTGTGCTCGGTGCCGCAGTCAGCGATATTTCTGAGATGGTCATCCGTGAAATGGGCGAAACCGTCAAGGAGATGGAGAAGGAAGAAAAGCGGAAGATTCGCACATTTGCACAGGAGGGTGCTTCTGCGTATCATAAGAATCGAACAGAAAACAAGGAAAGGAGCAACGAATATGGAACTGACCTATACGATGCAGGGGGATTACCTGATTCCCGATCTGACCGTGCCGGAGAGCCCGAAGCTTGGGAAGTATGGAATGCTGCGGCGGACATTCCTCCGCGAGCACCGGGATGGGATTTACACCGGGATGCTGCTGAACGGAACACTGAACAGTCATCTGGAGGAGGTGGACCGGCAGGCACAGAAGATGCTGGACGACCTGACCGAGCAGATGAAGGCGCTGAACGGAGTGACGGAGCAGCTGAAGGCGGAGGATCAGATGCGATGGGTGCAGATGATGAACTCCATTCGCCACTCGGCGGAGGAAGTGATTCTGAACGACCTGATCTACGCGTAACGCTCCCCACAGTTGAACAGCAGCAGGAAATTATCGCAGAAGCGGAGGAAGAAAAATCCTCCGCTTTTTCTATTTCTCAGGAGGACATCGACGCCATTCTGACACGGGGCAGCGGCATCCATCAGGGCAAATTCCGCATCTATGAGCAGTTTCTCAAACAGGATTCTTCTGAGAACAATATCGCCTTTTTGAAAAACGAATACGGCATCGGCGGCGCGTATCCTGCCGTTTCCGGCAGAAATCTCGATGAAAGCCACGACGCCAAGGGAATCAAAATCAGCAGAGGCAGAATCTCCCAGCCCGATGCAGAAATGCTTTTGCGGTGGAATAAGGTCGAGAAGCGGATCGGGGAATTGATCCGAGCCGACCGCTATCTGAGCCAAGCAGAAAAGGACAACTATCCTGCCTACCGGGAGCAGGCAGAAGCTCGGAGGAAACGAGGTGAAATCTCTGATGAGTTCCGGTCGATTGTCTATGATTACAATGACTTTGTGGCGCAGCTTGGCGAGGAAAGCAAAGCGCTGAATCTGTATTATTTGTCAAGCTGCTGGGGTGCGTTTAGCGTGGGCGAAAAGAAAATGCACGCCCGTACTGCGGAGGGTGACTTCATCCTCCCCATGATGCGCGAGGCAATGAATGCGATCATTGCGGACAACACCCACCTGACCGCACGGTGCGAAGCCATGCTGGAAGCGTTGAACAGCGATGTGGCGAAGTCCCTTGAGCCGACCTTTGATGAGCTGAACCCTCCCCCGGAGGCCCGGAAGGAATACCGCTATCATCTTGGTGACACGGTCTATATCGGCACGCAGGAATACGAGCTTCTATCTTTTGATGAAAAGAAGGTCGTTCTCTTTGATACACAGTTCCCGCTGTTTAACAAAGAACTGTCTCGTGAGGAGTTCGATAACCGGCTCAAAGAAAATCCGCTGAATGACAGGCTGCTGCAAGCCGTGGAAGAACCCCCTGTCGCAGACAATACGAAGGCGAGAATATCCCTTGACACCGGCAGTAACAAGGTTCACTGGATTTACTTCAATCCCGATGCAGATGCAGGTGGACAGTATGTTTCCGGTGACCTTGATTTCTCTGTTTTTGAAGAGCTTGTCGAGCAGTATGACATTGCCATCCATCCGGAAAACGCCGCCGACTTCCGAAATGACCTTGAAGAAATGTCGGATCAGTTCCTTGCGGACATCAATACTCCGTTCTTCATGGAAGCTGAAAATGACTATGAGATGGACTGCGATTATATCGAGTTCACGCCGGAAAACCTCCTGAAGATTCACGAGGATATTCTATCTTTAGAGGCAGACCGGGAAGCAGCGCGAGAGACTGACCGATATGAGGCGGAGTTTGGTGCGGACGGCACACGGGTATTCAGAGAAACGGAAGATTTGGCAGAAGACGATTCCGAAATTGAGAGCCTAACGGACGAAGAATTGGATGCTCTGCCCATCAGCACCGTCAAAGACGGCGAGGTTGTGACCTATTCCAATGCGGAGGCCTTGCTGGATGACCAGGAAGAAGCGCTCGCCCCGCCTCTACAAGTGAAAAGGCATTCCAAGATCGCGCCTCATGTGCTGCACCCGGAGATCAGCACCGAGTACCGAACCAACTTCCAAATCGAGAGCGATGATATCGGCGTGGGCACGCCGCTGGAACGGTTCTATCACAATATCCGTGCCATTCAGCTTCTGAATAAGCTGGATGCGGAAGGCCGGTTGGCGACACCCACCGAGCAGCGCGTGCTTGCCGACTATGTGGGCTGGGGCGGTCTCTCTGAGTTCTTCAAAGAGGACAATCCCCATTATACCGAGCTGAAGAATGTGCTTTCCGATGAGGAATATGCGTCGGCAAGAGAATCTACGCTGACGGCCTTCTATACGCCGCCCGTGGTGATCAAGGCGGTGTACAGCGCCTTGGAGAATATGCACTTTCAGACCGGCAATGTGCTGGAGCCCTCCTGTGGCATCGGCAACTTTATGGGACTTGTTCCCGAAAGCATGAATGACGCGAAATTCTACGGCGTGGAGCTTGACAGTATTTCCGGGCGAATTGCGCAGCAGCTTTATCAGAAAAACAGCATCGCGGTGCAGGGCTTTGAGAATACAAACCTTCCCGACAGCTTCTTTGACGCTGCAATCGGCAATGTCCCCTTCGGGCAGTTCAAGGTGCCCGACAAACGCTACGATAAGCACAACTTTCTCATTCACGACTATTTCTTCGCCCGCACTTTGGATAAGGTGAGACCCGGCGGCGTGATCGCCTTCATTACCTCAAAGGGTACGCTGGATAAGGAAAATCCCAATGTTCGAAAGTATATCGCGCAGAGAGCTGACCTCCTCGGTGCTATCCGGCTGCCGAACGATACCTTCAAGGCCGCTGCCGGCACAGAGGTCACATCGGACATTATCTTCCTCCAAAAGCGTGACCGATTGGTGGATATTGAGCCCGATTGGGTGCATCTGGCCACCGACGCCAATGGCATCCGGATGAACGCCTATTTTGTGGACAACCCTGAAATGGTGTTGGGCGACATGCAGATGGTCAGCGGGCCTCACGGCATGGAGTCCGCCTGTATTGCTTATGAAAATGCAGAGCTTGGGGACCTCTTGCGGGATGCCATCCAGAACATTCATGCCGAGATTACCGAATTTGAAATCGACGATCTTGAAGCGGAGGATGAGGACCTTTCTATTCCTGCTGACCCTGATGTGCGCAATTTCAGCTTCACGGTGGTGGACGGCAAGATTTATTACCGTGAAAACAGCCGCATGAATCCCGTGGATGTTTCCGCGACTGCCGAAAGCCGCATCAAAGGCATGATTGCCATCCGTGATTGTGTCCGGACGCTGATTGAGTACCAGACGGAGGACTATCCCGATGCCGATATCAAGGCAGAGCAGGAAAAACTCAATCGCCTCTATGATGATTTCAGCAAAAAATATGGGCTTATCAGCGCAAGAGCCAACAATTCGGCTTTCAATTCCGACAGCTCCTACTGCCTGCTTGCCTCGCTGGAGGTGCTGGATGATGAGGGCAACTTCCTCCGCAAGGCAGATATGTTCTCCAAACGAACCATCAAGCAGAAGGTAACGGTGCAGTCGGTTGACACGGCTTCCGAGGCCTATGCTCTGTCTCTTGCGGAAAAAGCGAGAATCGACATGCCATATATGTCGCAGCTTACCGGCAAAACCGAGCAGGAGCTGTTTGAGGATTTGAAGGGTGTTATTTTCCTCAACCCCATGCACATAAGCGAAGAGGACGGCAAGCCGAAGTATCTCCCTGCCGATGAATATCTCTCCGGCAATGTCCGTGAAAAGCTCCGTTGGGCAAAGCGGAGTGCGGAGCTCTACCCCGAGGATTACGGAGAGAATGTCCGGGCCCTTGAGGCGGTGCAGCCGGTTGACCTGACGGCAAGTGAAATTTCCGTAAGGTTGGGCGCAACATGGCTGCCTCCGGAAATCATTGAGGAGTTCATGTTTGAACTGTTCAGCACCCCACGCTACTGCCAGTGGAACATCCATGTTCACTACGCGCAGTACACCGGCGAATGGAATGTGGAGGGAAAATCCTATGACCGCAGCAATGTGAAGGCATACAGCACCTACGGTACGGGGCGCATCAACGCCTATAAGATCATCGAGGAAACACTGAACCTTAAGGATGTCCGCATCTTCGACTATGTAGAGGACGCAGACGGCAAAAAGAAAGCCATTCTGAACAAGAAGGAAACGGCAATCGCACAGGCAAAGCAGGAACTTATCAAACAAGGTTTTCAGGATTGGATATGGGCAGACCCTGACCGTAGAGAGAAACTCACGAAGATGTATAACGAAAAATTTAACAGTATCAGACCTCGTGAGTATGACGGAAGCCACATCCATTTTGTCGGAATCAATCCGGAGATCACGCTGAGGCCGCATCAGGTCAATGCCATTGCCCATATCCTCTACGGCGGCAACACCCTGCTTGCGCATGTAGTTGGGGCTGGGAAGACCTTCGAGATGGTAGCGGCTGCCCAAGAGAGCAAACGGCTGGGCTTGTGTCAGAAAAGCCTGTTTGTGGTCCCCAATCATCTGACGGAGCAATGGGCGAGCGAATACCTCCAGCTCTATCCCTCCGCCAATATTCTTGTCGCCACCAAGAAGGACTTCGAGACCAAGAACCGCAAGAAGTTCTGCGGGCGCATTGCCACCGGCGACTACGATGCGGTCATCATTGGGCACAGCCAATTTGAAAAGATCCCCATGTCCCTGGAACGACAGCGTGCCATCCTGCAGCAACAGCTGGATGAAGTGCTGGACGGCATTTCTGAATTGAAGAAAAACCGTGGGGATAATTTCTCCATCAAGCAGCTGGAGCGAACCAAGAAAACGGTCAAGCAGAAGCTGGACAAGCTCAATGACCAGTCCCGCAAGGATGATGTTGTGACCTTTGAAGAGCTGGGCGTTGACCGTATCTTCATCGATGAGGCGCATTACTATAAAAACCTCGCCGCATTTACAAAAATGCGGAATGTGGGCGGCATCAGCCAAACCGAGGCGATGAAGTCCAGCGACCTGTATATGAAGTGCCGGTATCTGGACGAGCTGACCGGCGGCAGAGGCGTTGTGTTTGCCACCGGCACACCCATCTCCAACAGCATGGTGGAGATGTACACCATGCAGAAGTATCTCCAGTACGGAGCGCTGCGCAGGAATGACCTTCTCCACTTCGATGCCTGGGCCTCCACCTTCGGTGAGACGGTGACAGCCATCGAGCTCTCCCCGGAGGGCACGGGCTACCGCGCCAAAACGAGGTTTGCCAAGTTCTATAATCTACCGGAGCTCATGGCAATGTTCAAGGAGACCGCAGATATTCAAACGGCGGATATGCTCAAGCTCCCCGTGCCGGAGGCCCATTACCACAGCGTTGTTTTGAAGCCATCGGAAACGCAAAAGGAAATGGTGGCCTCTCTTTCAGAACGAGCCGAGCGTGTCCGCAATAAGATGGTGGATTCCAGCGTGGATAACATGCTCCTCATCACCAATGACGGCAGAAAGCTCGCCTTGGATCAGCGGCTCATGAACGATATGCTCCCCGACAGCGAGACAAGCAAAGTTGGGACCTGTGCGGAGAATGTTTTTGACATCTGGCAGCGCACCGCCGATCGGAAATCGACACAGATGGTATTCTGCGACTTGTCTACGCCCCACGGCGACGGCAAGTTCAATGTGTACGATGATCTCCGAAATAAGCTGATTGCCAAGGGCGTTCCGGCAGAGGAAATCGCCTATATCCATACGGCAAACTCCGAGGCGCAAAAGAAAGAGCTGTTTGGCAAGGTGCGCTCCGGTCAGGTGCGTGTGCTCATCGGTTCCACGCAGAAAATGGGAGCCGGCACCAATGTGCAGACGAAGCTTGCGGCACTTCATCATTTGGATTGTCCGTGGCGACCGTCTGACCTGCAGCAGCGGGAAGGACGAATCATCCGCCAGGGCAACGAAAACAAGGAGGTCGATATTTACACCTATGTTACGGAGAACACCTTCGACAGCTACCTGTATCAGTTGGTGGAATCCAAGCAGAAGTTCATTGGGCAGATCATGACCAGCAAATCCCCGGTGCGCTCTGCGGAGGACATTGACGAAACCGCCCTGAGCTATGCGGAAATCAAGGCGCTGTGCGCCGGCAATCCCCACATCAAGGAGAAGATGGATCTGGACATTGATGTGTCCCGTCTGAAGCTGCTCAAGGCCAACCATCTGAGCCAGCGCTATGCTCTGGAGGATCAAATCCTGAAGGAGTTTCCGCAGAAAATCAAATCGTTGGAGCAGCGCATTGAGGGCTATCGGGCGGATATTGACCAGCGAAAAAGAAATACCGAGCCCAACGAGGACGGCTTCTCTCCGATGTTTATGCCGGGCGGCACGGTAAGAGAAAAGAAGGCCGCCGGCGATGCCATCCTCGGCCTTTGCAAGTCCATGACAAGCCCCGACCCGATTCCCATCGGTCAGTACCGAGGCTTTGATATGGAGCTGTCCTTCGACACCTTCAGCCGGGAATATAAGATCACGCTGATTCATCAGCTGCGGCATACGGTCACGCTGGGAACGGACATCTTCGGCAATATTCAGCGACTGGATAACACCTTCAGTTCTTTTGAGGAACGAATGACAGCGTGTGCCAATCAGCTGGAGAACACCCGGGTTCAGCTTGAAAACGCAAAGGCTGAGGTACAGAAGCCCTTTCCCCAGGAGGAAGAGCTTGCAGCGAAAACCGCCCGCCTGAACGAGCTGAACGCCCTGCTCAATCTGGACAAGAAGGAGAATGAGATCGTGGACGGTGAGCGAGGCGATGAAGAACCGAGCCGCTCCAGCGATGACAGGGAGCGATGAAATCATTCGCACATTTGCAATACGGCATTTCCGTCGCTACAATGAATTTAGGTCAAAGGACGGAGGTGCCTGATATGTTCAGACGCAAAAATGATAAGCGAATTGTTGAGTTAAATCCGGAAGAACTCCGGCTCGCTAAATATGCGCTCCTTGGGTTCCGAAACAAGCTGGTCGCGCAGGGCAAACCGACGGAAGATATCAATGCGCTGTTGCTGAAAATCATGAAGTAACCAATGATAGCCGCAAGGAATCAAAACCTTGCGGCTATCATAAACTAAGGAGGTCGATAATCTAAAAATATGTGCGGAGCGGCTTCTATTCGCTCATGAAATGTGTGGAGCGGGTTGACAATCGCCCATGTTTTGTGTATAATGAAGCAGGAAACTCATGCTGGAGAGTGATTCAGATGTATTTGAAAAGAAAAGTAGATGCTTTCTTAGAGGAATGGAAAGCAGATAAAAACAGAAAGCCCCTTATTGTCAAGGGAAGCCGTCAAATAGGCAAAACGGAATCGATCCTGCATTTTGCTGCCGATCATTACGAAAATGTGATCGAGATCAATTTTGTCCGTGACGAGAAATACAAGGGAATCATCGCGGACGGATATGAAGCCGCTGACATTATCAAGAACATTTCACTCATTGACCCGACAAAGAAGTTTGTGCCCGAAAAGACGCTGATTTTCTTCGACGAGATTACGGAGTTTCCGGAAATTGCAACATCGCTCAAGTTCTTCTGCATAGATGGGCGGTTTGATGTGATTTGCAGTGGGTCAATGCTGGGAGTCAATTACAAGAAGATCGAAAGCAACAGCGTAGGGTATAAAAAAGACTATGAGATGTTTTCGATGGATTTCGAGGAATTCTTGTGGGCAAAGGGCTATGGAGATGACACGGTAGAAAACCTGCTTTCCCACATGAAGGAATTTAAGCCTTTTAGCGAGTTGGAGATGAATGTCTTCCATTCGCTGTTTCTGGATTACAATATCCTTGGCGGAATGCCTGCTGTCGTCGCGGAGTATATCGAGCGAAACACCTTTGAGGGATCGCTTGATACGCAGAAGCAGCTCATAGCGGACTATAAAGAAGATATTCGCAAGTATGCCACCGGAATCGATCAAACAAGAATTATCAATGTGTTCAACCGGGTTGCGCCGCAGCTTGCAAGGGAAAACAAAAAATTCCAGATTTCCAAGGTGGCATCCGGCGCAAGATTCCGGGATTATCGAGGATGCGCGGAGTGGCTTTCGGATGCAGGTATGGTCAACATCTGTTACTGCATGGAGTTTCCGGAGCTGCCGTTGGGAGGTAATTACGAGCCTGACACATTCAAGCTGTATTTTGCGGATACGGGTCTTCTGGTATCCATGCTGGATGATGAATCGCAGGAAGATTTAAGAGCCAATAAGAACCTGGGTGTTTATAAGGGAGCCCTCTATGAGAACATGGTAGGAGAAGCTCTCATCAAGCAAGGATATAAGCTGTTCTATTACAAAAAAGAGGATTCCACGCTGGAAGCCGATTTCTTCATTCGTTCAACCGCATCCTTGATTCCTGTTGAAGTAAAGGCGAAAAGTGGGCGGGCAAAATCAATGAAAACATTGATTGCCTCTGATCACTACCCGGATATCAGATATGGGATTAAGTTCTCAAAGAACAATATCGGGCATGAGGACAGGATATACACATTCCCGTACTTCTGCACATTTCTGCTGAAAAGATTTATGGTTGGTTTTCGCGCTGAAGAAGAAGCGGAATAACGAAGACAGCACGGGGAACATACAACAGAAAAAATCTGGCAAAAGTTCTCTGCAAAACGGAATACAACCCGATTCGACCGTTCATTGAAAAAGTGGACGGTCTTTCTTTTTGTCAAAGTTCACTTCCGTTGAGAACTTGGCTAAAAATATGTTCAACTTCTCAATTGAATGCTACATAGCCGCCGGCGATTCTGATATGCCCCTTGTCAAGTAGACAGGTGAAATATCTAAAGGTAAGCGACAAAAATACCTACATTTCATTTTGGAGTGTAGGTATTTTTATGCACACCATTTCTCTTTATATTTTTTAATTCGTTTGTTTTCTGGAATAGGATATTCTACTGGTATGTCAGATTTCAGTGCTTCTTGACGTACTTCTAGGGGTGTTTTGCAGCAATACCTATCCTGTGGACGTTCTTCACTATAAAATCTTATATAATCCTTTATTGCAAATCTTAATGAGGATTCATCAGTTATTTCGTACATCTGATACATTTCTGCTTTGATAATTCCCCAGAAACCTTCTGTTGGCCCATTATCAATACAATGTCCAACCCGAGACATGGATTGTCTCATTTCTTGTTTTACAAGTTTCTTTTTAAACATTTTGCTGGTATACTGGAATCCCCGATCTGAATGAAAAATCGGCTTTGCACAGGGGTTCAACGCAATTGCCTTATCAAAAGTTTTAAATACTAATTTATTATCATTTCTGGCACTAACAGCATATGACACAGGATATCTATCATACAGATCTATAATGGCACTTAAATACAACTTCTTTTTTTTACCTGGCACTTTAAATTCAGTCACATCAGTAGCCCATTTTTGATTGGGTGCAGTTGCGTAAAAATCTCTTTGTAATATATTTTGTGTTGTTTCATCTGCATTGGCATTCCTATATTTTTTCTTCTTTTTTCGTATAACGGAATGGATTCCCAGTTTTTTCATAATTCTGTGAACTCTATTTTTGCTGTACTTTGTTTGATTAAAATGATTGATCCAAGAAGTCATTCTCCGATACCCTAAGATATGACTAAAGCGTTCATCATACTCCTTAATGAGCTCTGCAAGTTTGATGTTTTCCATTTCATCCTCAGGTGTTTCACGGTGTAGCCATTTATAATAAGCAGCTCTTGCGACCTCCAAATGTTTACACATCCATCCAATACTCCAGTTTTTCTCTGTATGAAAATATTCTATCGCAAGATATTTTGATTCATGACGAACCTTACCCAGCCTCACATCCTTTCGAAGTCTTTCACTTTTTTTAACAATTCAACAACCATATCCTTTTCTTCCAGCTGACGCTTTAGTCGTAAGTTTTCACGTCTCAAACGTTCTAATTCATCTACTTCATCATCTGTTTTACGTTGACCGCGTCTGTCAGTTAATCCGGATTCCCCATCACTATCATATTTCTTTACCCAAGAATAGACCTGACCGTAAGAAACATTGAATTTTGTAGCTGTATTCTTATAGTCACGATTATGGTTGATGCAATAATTAACGATTTCTTTTCGTTCCTCAAGTGTTGTTTTTCTTCGTGCCTCTGCCATATAGACCTCCCGTTTTGGATTATAATCCTTGAACTCTCTATTGGCATTATACACCTTAATCCAACTTCGCAAAACAGAACGACTAGATATTGCATATTTAGCGATGATATCGTCAACAGTCCCTTCTCCATTTAGAACTGCTTCTACGCATCGGAGTTTAAACTCCTTTGAATAAGTTCTATTTCTATTCGATGGATGACAAAATGCAGCTATCCCATGAATTTGATATTCATTAATCCATCCTTTTAGTGTTGAATATCCTATACTGTATTTATCAGCAAGGAACTGAATAGAACCTATACCATCCAGATATTCCTGCGATACTTTAGCTCTAAACTCAGGTGAATGTTTTGATTTTGGCATGAAAAATACCTCCAAAGTAACAGATTTTTATATTTAATCTGTCTACTTTAGAGGTATCATATCATTCCCTCATCGGCGGCTAAATCTTTATGAAGGAGGAAGCAAAATGACAAACGAAGAACTGAACACCGCTTTATATAAGAA
>OLYI01000092.1_pt1 | contig 43895 bp, 53 predicted proteins | sample 1644251 | NCBI WGS metagenome assembly OLYI01 (sample SAMEA103958140, study PRJEB25191) | human gut metagenome | biome: human-associated habitat [ENVO:00009003]; feature: intestine environment [ENVO:2100002]; material: feces | place: Germany | collected 2013/2015 | reverse complement strand
AAAATTTGATAAAACGTGGAAAGACATAAAAAATCAAAAAGGGCATGGGCAACAACCCCATGGTCGGCGCTACCGTGGCCGTGGCCGTGGCTGTGGCGGAAGCTGTGAAAGCCTGATGGTACAAGGGCTGCGGGTTTTTCGGCAAAATTGTGACTTCCTAAATAACGGGCGACGAATAGGCCAAAAACCCGGTTTTGTCCACATTTTGTCCACATTTTTTCTGGACGTGGACAAGAAATAGGTGAGAAAAGAGCGCTGCCGGCGGCAGCGCTCTTTAATTTGCGGCATACAGGCTTTCAAGCTTTTTGGCCGTGTCGGCCTCCATTTGCTGCGTGAGGTGCTGGTAGATGTTGAGGGTGGTTTTGATATCCTTGTGACCGAGGCGCACCTGCACCGCTTTGGGAGGAATTCCGGCAAGGAGAAGCTCCGTGCAGTGCGTGTGCCGCAGCGAGTGGTAGTCGAAGGTGGGGCAAATGGCATCCGGGGATCGGACGCGAGATACCTTGCCGTTCTTCTGCACATTCCGCCAGCCGTGGATCACACGGCAGCATTCCTGCATGGTACGCGGACGGATAAGGGAGCCGTCGTCATTGACGTTGATCATGTGGATCTCCGTGCCGATGCCATCGGTGTTGAGTGTAAATGGGGGGACGTCGTCCGCGGAGCTGCGTGCCGGGGTGATATATTGCCGTTGGAAATAGGGACCATAGGAGAGCTGCGCCTCCCGCTGGTGCTGCCGGGTACGTCGGAGCAGCGCCAGCGTTGCGCTGTCCATCTGGATGGTGCGGTAACTGTCGTACTTCGGGGGAGCGAAATACAGCTCATCCGGAGAGCGCCTGCGTTCCTTCGGCGAGGTATCGCCGCCTCCGGGGCGGTATTGGATCTGACGGTTGACAGACAAGGTGGCAGCGCCGAAGTCTACGTCCTCCCACTGCAGGGCGAAAGCCTCGCCGAGCCGGAGGCCGCAGCGGTAGCCGAGAACAAGCGGGATGTGCATGGGATGCCCCTCCGGGAAGCGCTCAAATATCCGGCGAATGGTATCGGCGTCCAGAACGCCCCGCTGCTTAGTGCGCGTCTTTAGCATGGGCTGCGCTCCGCGCCGGGGGAGTTCGGCGTCCGGCACGGGGCTATTCTGGATAAACTTCATCTTTTTGGCGTATTTCATGGACTTGCTGAGGATGCCCTTTACACCCGCGATGGTGTTGCGGCTGTATCCGCGGTTGAACAGGTCGTCGATGAGCGCCTGCACAGAGGCGGTCTGGAGCGCAGATATGGGGTATTTGCCGATGGCGGGGACGATATGGTTCTTTATCTTCTTGCGGTAGTTGGTGAGGGTGGTATCTTTGAAGTTGGAAACACCGTAATTATCCAGCCAGTAGTTGAGGAAATCGGCCACGCTCATTTGGGACGGAGTGAACTTTAGACCGGAGTTCCGGTATTCCTGCCAGGCTGTCATGCCGGCGGCGTATGCCTCGCCGGCGGTATCGAAGCCGCCGCGGGAGATCCACTGCCGCTTGCCGCCGACGGACGCGGACTCGAAGCGGTATTCGTATTTCTTGCCTCGCCGGCGGGTAAGCACTTTACTGCCCATCTTTGTCACCTCCCGGCTCGTGGTCGATAAAAACGGTGTGGGATCGCTTCGTATACCGGGAAGACATACGAAGCAGACAGTGACCCATGACGCAGGCGGCCGCGATGACCAGAAGCAGAATAAACCACGCGGCAAGCGAGATGTTGCCGCCGATGATAAGTCCCGCATTTGGGAGGCGAAAGTCCCAAATTAGATACCAGACTACAGCAAAGAACATAAGCGAACAGACGGTGATAAGCGAATAGGTACGCCGCGTCAGTTCGGAGCGGAGAGCATCGTTGCTATCCCGCAGGCTGCGGATCTCGCCATTGCGCTCTGCCAGTTCCAGCTCAAGGGCACGGATCCGCTGCTCCAGCTCCGCGCGCTGACGCTCCGCCTCCGGCTTGACCGCGCCGAACATCTCGTCAATGGACAGGTCCAGCACGCGGGCCAACGCCGCCGCCTGCACGATGGTAACGCCGCCGTTGCCGCTTTGCGCGTTGCGGACGGTGGAGTAGGGAACGCCGGAGCGCTCGGATAATTTTTCGTTGGTGAGGCCGAAGCGGGAACGTGCCATGCGAAATGCTTTGGGGTATGCACGGATGTATGGGGATAACTCGTCAATAACGGACATAGTGCTCCTCCTTACATAAATTACCCATATTGGGTAGCAATTCCCCAAATTGGGCAAATTTTTACCCGAATATAGGTAGGAAAAAATTGAGAAAAAACGCGAATTGTTAAAATAGGGCAGAAATTGTCAGGATAGCTCATTGACTTTTCGTCTACGCCGGCAGCATAATGAATACAGAAGGAAGCAGGAAGCCGGACGTAAAGGGGAGAGAAATGAGTTTAGATGACAGGATACTGGAAAGGTTCCAACTACTGACAGAGGACGAGAAGATCCTCATCCTCGTTGGCTTAATAGAGTCTCTATCTGGGCCAGCAGCAGACGCTTCTGATCCTCGGTCAGACAGCGCAGCAGCTCGATCAGCTTGACATCCAGAGGGGAAAGACCGTCGCCGGCCAGGGCGGCGGTTTTTTCGTCGCTGTAGTGGGCGAGGAGGGGCTCCACGACTTCGCGGGATGGCGGATCGGACATAAGAGCGTCGACGAGATAGGAAGATGTACCGAAACCTAAACCGGGGAGTTGATGAAAACGGTCGCCGTCGCCAAAAAGGAGTACACTTTTTGGAACGTTAAAGAAAGCAGCGAGTTTTTCAACAACACCCATTCTGGGCTCGCGCTTGCCGGACTCCCATGTGGATACGGCTTTGTCAGTGACTCCGACAGCGTCGCCTAACTGCGCCTGTGTAAGCCCGCGAGACTCGCGTAAACTCTTGATATTTTCACCGATGGACATAAGCATCACCTCCGTGTTTATGGGTACAGCATATACTAAATGTAGGAAAATTGCAACATCAAAAATAAAATTCCTACAAAAAGTTCTTGACATCCTACTTATTGTAGAGTATAGTGTGAGGCAGAAGGAGGTGGACGAAATGCAATTCTCACCCAAAATGGCACGGCAATTCGCTGGACTGACACAGACGGAAATGGCTGAAAAGATTGGTGTGTCAAGGGATACATACAGGCGCATTGAAGCAAGCCCCGAAACTGCGACGATTTCTCAAGGAAAGAAAATTGCCGCTGTCACAGGGGTTAGCTTTGATGCAATTTTTTTTGGCACAGAGTCTACTAAAAGTAGAGTTTCGGTATAAGGAAAAGTTAGGCGGTCACGAGTGAGTGCCTTTTAAGAGAGTGGGCGCAAAAAACAGCCGAAGGGAGGCGGTACCCTCGGCTGCCGTTCGTTAGCTGAACAGTTCTATTGCCACAGGGACAAGTTTTGACGGAACCCCATTTTCCAGAAAGATCTGCCGGCGTTTATCCGGGGACTTTTCACAAAAGAAGTCGTCATACACATCCTGCGCCCACTCTCTTAAAAGGCACTCGCGGTACAAAGTTTTTCGAGGAGGCTACGGCATGGACGTGGGCAAAACGCCGAGTGGCGGCGTGGGTGACACATCCCCTATTTCAGACTTTGAAAAATTCATGGTGGAAGCGTACCGCCGCATGGACGCGGCGCAGAGGGCGTTCCTGCGGGCCGCGCTGGTAGGTGCGCTGACAGGGAGGGCGTATGTGGATCCGTAACGAGATACACCGCCGCAAGGACGGCGGTGTGACCATAAAGCCGCGGTTCGTCGGCTGGAAAAGAAAGCCCCGCCGCAAGCGGCGGGGCGGGCGCAAGAGAGGAGGGCAGGACATGACGAACATAGAACAGCTGCCTCGGCTGCTGACGGTGCCGGAGGTGGCGAAGCTGCTGGGCGTCAACCAGGGGAAGGTACACGAACTGCGGAAAAGCGGTCTGCTGCCCTTCCTGAAGCTGGGCGCTTACAAGTGCCGCCCGGAGGCGCTGGAGGAATTTCTGGCGAAATGGGAGGGCTGGGACATTTCAAACCCCTACCAACCGTGCGAAATGAACCCGGCGGAGGCCGGGGGCAAATAATCAACAACAGGAGGAAAACGACATGAAACACGAGACTTTGACCATTTGGAGCGCGGAGGACTTTGCCCGCCCGGAGAAGCTGGCGGCGCTGCGCGTGGGCGACGAGGTCGCCTTCCAACTCAAGAACGGCAAAGATGCCGCCTTTGTGGTGGCGGACATCGCCGACGGCGTCCTTACCGGCTGCCTTTTTAAGGGCGTGCGGGACATGGCCATGTACGACGGCCGCCGCTGGTGGAACACGGACTATGTGAACTACCCGGAGAGCGACGCCAGAGAACGCCTCAACGAGGAGCTCCTGCACCTGCTGCCGGACGAGTTGGCGGCACTGATGGCGGAGCGCACCATCACCCAGACGGTGGACGGCGAGGTGTACACCTGCACGGACAAGCTGTGGCCCCTGTCCGCGGTGGAGGTGTTCGGCAAGGACGCGCCGGACTGGATACAGCGGGACGACACGCCGGACAAGCCCCTGCCGTTCTTTGCCGAGAGCCAGAGCAACCGGAAAGCGTACCTGTGGTATGCCTGGCTGCGCTCGCCGGGTGCCAGCTACAGCGGCAGTTTCTGCATTGTGGACACGTCGGGCGCCGCGAACGGCAGCAGTGCCAGCGGTTCGCTTGGCGTGGCCCCCGGCTTTCGCGTCGGCATCAAGGCCAAGACGGCGGAGCCGGCGCAGGACTGATCGAAAAGGCCATCCCCCGGCGCAAGCCGGGGATACGAAAGGAGCAGAGCATGAACAAGAGAAAGAGCCGCGGTGCCAAGTTCGCTGAAGGGGAGCGGGCGGTGTGCCTCACCCCGGCGGCTGCGGAGAGAAACGGCGGGCACCCGCCCGTAGGCACGGTGCTCCGGGCCACGAAGCGGAACGGCGCGTGGGCCTACCAGGTGCAGGTACGGTACACGGACCGCATCGAGACCTGGTCGGAGGACACGATGGGGAGGCTGACGGTATGAGCGCCTTCGGATGGATATGCGCCTATATTGGCGCGGCGTGGCTGGCCGGAACGGTGCTGAAATGCGTGGAGGCGCTGGGCCGGTGACAGAGACACGGATGGAACGGAACCGGCGGGCGCGGGCCTACAGCCACGCCTGCCGCATCCGGCGGCTGCGGAACGCCCTGTGGGCGGTGGCCGCCGTGCTGACGGTGCTGCTGGCGGTGGAGCTGATCTGGCTGCTAAGCAGCAGACCGGCGCCGGAGGGCACCGCGCAGGAGCCACAGGAGATGGCGGTCCTGCTGGAGCCGGAGGTCACGGAAAGCACCGGCGTGTTCACGGTGACGGGCTACTGCGCCTGCTGCACGCCGTACAGCCACCTCAACCGCTGCGGCGACCTTGTGCTGACCGCCAGCGGAGAGTGGGTACACCCCGGCGAGGCGGTGGCAGTGGATCCGGACATCATCCCGCTGGGCAGCACCGTGACCATAGGCGAAAAGACCTACAGGGCGCTGGATACCGGTGTGTACGGCTATGTGGTGGACATCCTCATGTCACATGAGGATGCCGCCGCTGCCGGCGCCAGAAGGGAGCTGGTGACATGGAAAACCGACCTAAGACAGGGAGAAACGCCGAGCTGAAGCCCTGCCTGAACTGCGCCGAGCGATACATCGGCTGCCACGGCCGGAACGAGGACGGGAGCTACCGCTGCGGGAAGTACGCCGAGGTGGAGGCCGCCAGGGCCGAGGAACGGGTAAAACTGGCCGCCTACCGGCGGGAGAAGGAGATAGACCGCTACCAGCGGCACAAGATCAACGAGTACAGCGCAAAGGCCGAAAAGGCCCGGCTGTGCGGAAGGGGACGGTGAGCATGGCCGAGGGAAAGAGCAAGAAAGACGATTTTCTGTGGTGGGTACAGTGCGAGGGCCACTACGACGTGCCGGTGATCGCCCCCAATTGGGAGCTGGCCACGGTGGAGGCGGCGCACCTGTGGGGCGTGCCGTGGGCCAAGGTGGCCGCCCGGTGCGAGCTGCGGGAGAAGCTGCCGGTGGTGCGGAACGTGTGCCAGCGGTGCGGCAAGATCTTCCACGGCTCCGGCCCGCTGTGCGACGACTGCATCAGTATCATCCGCATAGAGGAGCAGCGGAAGGCCGCCGCCAGGAAGGACTACTTCCGGCGGCTATATGCCGGATACTGAGGGGCCGGGCGAGAGACAAACAGACAAACAGGAGGAACTGTGCGATGAACGAGTATTTGGACAAGGCGCTGGAGAAGCTGCGCGGCGCCAAGGCGCCGACGGGCCAGCGAGAGGCCGTCGTGTTCAAGCCGGTGGTGGCGGCGCTGGAGGACTTCTGCCGGCAGGATGCGGAGTTCGCCCAGGCAGTGGTGCAGGGCGGCAGCGTGGAGGATTGCGTCAAGACCGTGCTGAAGGGCGTGGGCGGCAGCCTGAGCGACCTTGAGGCCTACAAGCGGGCGGCGGCGTTCTTCTTCCCCGGCTGCGTGGTGACCATGAAGCTGACCATTGCCATGTGCGAGCATGACGTAGTCCCGGCGGCGCCGCAGGAGCGCAAGGCTGTGGTGCTGGATCTGGCGGACTTTTGGTGAGCGCCATGATGGACGAAAAGGAGAGGGCCTCCGCGCTGGAGCGACTGGCCCCGAAGCCCACAGCGCAGGAGATGGAGGCGGTAAACGGACTGTTCCGGCACTTCCTGTTCAAGCGCTGCGGCAAGAGCGAGATATGGACTACCTGCTGCCGGCGGCATACCTTCGTCAAGCCGGACACGGACAACGCCGACGAGCTGCGCGTCCTGCACGCGCCGCACACGCCGGAGCCCCGGAACGGCTGGGACCATTCGCCCACGGTGAAAAGGCGCTGCAGGTGCCCCTACTGCGGCGCGGAGGTCACGGTGAAGGAGCTGCGGTACTCCGGCGGGCGGGCCAACCTGTGGAGCTTCCGGCGGGCGGTCATCCTGCGGCAGTGGCGGGGCGCCCTGTGGGCTACGGCGTGGGACTGTGACAAGAACTACAGCCGCGTCGGCATGAACGGTGAGCCGGTGCTGACGGAGCTGCCGGAGATGAAGCTGCTGGGTGTGTACCGCTTCACGCCGGGCATGGTGGAGCAGGCCACGCGGCCATGGTGGTGCAGCGGCGGCACACCCATGAGCTACCGGCGCCAGACCGCGCCCGGCAAGAGCAATGGGCGCAAGGGCGGAATGTGGCAGATCCACTCGCCCTACACCTACTGCGCCGAGCTGGGCGCCGGGTATGACGTGATCGGACTGCTGGAGCCGGACAAGGGCTTTATGCGCTGGTGCGGCCTGAGAAAGATACATCTCCCCTCGGACGACTTCATTGAGCTGCTGACGGCGTGCTGCTTTTACCCCCGCCAGATCGAAATGCTGGTGAAGCTGGGGCTGGAGGACGCGGTGAAGGACCTTGTGGGGCGCGGCGTGCGGAACGCCGACATCATCAAATGGGACGCGGACAAGCCCAGGGACTTTATGAAATGCACGCCCAAGGAGGCGGTGGCGGCGTGTTCCGCGAGAGAGCCGCTGCGGGTGCTGCGGCTGTATATCCGGCACAGGGATACGCCGCTGAAAATGACCATGGAAACCGCGGCGTGGCTCGCTGAGGCCACCATCGGCCGCGGCGAGGAGAACTACGCCGTGCGCCTGCTGAAGCGGCTGGACATCACGGCGGAGAAGCTGACGGCCTATCTGGAAAAGAACCGGGTAGCGCTGCAGGGAGGCGGCAGGCCCGGCTCCGGCACCCGGAGAGGGGTGCTGCAGCTATACAAGGACTATCTGGACGCGGCGGAGCACTGCGGGATGGACATGGAAAATCCCCTGATGCTCATGCCACGGGACCTTGTGGAAAAGCATGACCGGGTGACAGCGGCGTGGAGCGCCATACAGCACCAGTACCGGAAGGCGGAGGACACAGCGGCACAGAAAGCCGCCGAGGAGGCCTACAGGAAGCGGCTGCGCGCCCTGTCTGAAAAGTATCTATTCTGGACGGACGACTTCCTTATCCGCGCACCGGTCAACGCCGATGAGATCGTGGACGAGGGCAAGGCGCTGAAGCACTGCGTAGGCGGTTACGCTGCCCGGCACATGACGGGAGCGACAACCATCCTGTTCCTGCGCCGGCGTGACAGGCCCCACACGCCGCTGGCGACCATCGAAATGAACGGCAACACAGTCGTGCAGGTACACGGCTACCGGAACGAGCTTGAGGGCTGCGCCGACAACCCGAACCGGGAGAGCGCCAGAAAGCTGTACGCCGGGGTGCTGGATCCATGGCTGAAATGGCTGAAGGCCGGAAGCAAACGAGATGAGGACGGCAGGCCGAAGCTGCCGAAAGAGAGAGCGAGGAGGAACGCGGCATGAGTATGTATGACATGGTCGACACCACGCCGGAGGGGTATTCTGAGGGCGAGGAACTGAGCAAGATGTTCAGCGAGGATGATATGAGCGAGGCCTTTGAGGAGCGCGACATCGACGTCATCACGGAGGAGATCAACTTCTACAAGCAGCAGGCCGGCATGGCCATTCTGGAGATCGGCAAGCGGCTGGTGGAGGCCAAGGCGCAGCTCTCCCACGGGGAGTGGCTGCCGTGGCTGGAGAAAAAGGTGGAGTTCTCTGAGCGCAGCGCGCAGCAGTATATCCGGCTGTGGAAAGAGTACGGCAAATCCGCAACCGTTGCGGATTTGGGCGTGCGGAAAGCGTTGGTACTGCTGGCTTTGCCGGAAAATGAGCGCGACAGCTTCGCCGGTGAGACACACGCGGTGGACGGCGCGGAAAAGACCGCCGCGGAGATGACGGTGAAGGAGCTGGAGAAGGCCGTGGCGGAGCGCAACGCTGCCCGCCAGGAGGCGGAGCAGGCCAAAGCGGACCTGTACGCCGCCCGTGAGGCCGCAAAGGAGGCACGGGACCATGTGGAGGCCTTGCAGGGAGAGCTGGAGGCGCTGAAGAACCGCCCCACGGAGGTGGCCATCGAGCAGAAGGACGCCACGGAGGAGCAGCTGGCCGCCGCCCGGCAGGAGGCCGAGGCAGCAGCTGCCAGGCGGGTGGCGGAGCTGGAAAAGGCACTGGAGCAGGCCCGCGGCGCTGCCGCGGCGGCCGAGGACAGGAAGGAGACCGCCGAGGCAGCGCTTCAGGATGCCGAACGTGAACGCGACAGTGCGCTGGACGCCGCCAAGGGCTACAAAGCAGAGGCGGAGGCCGCCCACAAGCTGGCCGCGGCGGCCAGCAACGAGGACATGACCAAGTTCAAGGTGGTGTTCGATCAGACGGTGGAAAACGTGAACACGCTGGCCGCGCTGCTGCAGGCGCTGCCGGACAGTCAGCAGGAGAAGCTGCGGCGGGCACTGCTGGCACTGGCTGACCAGGTGCGGAAGGTGGGCGCGTGATATGGCGGAACACTGCGGAAGCTGCGTGTGGCGCTCCGGCCGGGCCGGATACAAATGCGGCTACGCCGGCAAGACGGACCATACGCGAAAGGCGGAGTCTCCGGACGGCTGTACCTACTACCTGCGGGGCGACATCGTAACGGACGACCGGACAGCCCAGCGGCTGTATCGCAAGGTCATGGCAAAGAGAAAAGCGGCGGGGCTGGCGTGAGCCGCCCCGCACCGCCCTCTTTTGAAAGCGGCTGCCCGATGACCGGGCGGCGGCTTTGAGGAGAGGAGGCGAGGGTGTGAACCTGCGGAACCCGAAGGAATACTGCGAAAACCTCTTGTGGATACGCACAAAAAAACAGACGATGGCGCGCCTGCGCTTCAACGACGCGCAGAATAACCTGTACGGCGTCATCCGCCGGCAGGCGGCACAGGGGAAGCCCATCCGCCTGATCGTCCTCAAGGGGCGGCAGGAGGGTATCTCCACAGTGACAGAGGGGCTAATGTTCCAGGACACGGTGACGCGCCCCAACGTCAAGACGCTGATCGTGGCCCATGAGAACACGGCCACGGCCAACCTGTTCAAAATGAACAAACTGTTCTACGACAGCCTTCCGCCCGGCGCGCAGCCTATGCGGAAGAACTCCAACGCCAAGGAGCTGGTGTTCGAGAACCCCACCAAGGACGAGAAGGAGAAGCGCCGCCGGCCGGGCCTGCGGAGCTCTATCCGCTGCCAGACGGCGGGCAAGGGCGGCGTGGGCCGAAGCGACACGCTGACCAATGTACATATCTCCGAGTACGCCTTCTGGCCCAAGAACAAGGACGAGCTGCTGCTGGGCATCATGCAGGCGGTGCCGGATGAGCCGGACACGATGGTGGTCATCGAGTCCACCGCCAACGGCTACGACCACTTCAAGACGCTGTGGGACGACGCGGTGGCAGGCGTCAACGCATGGACGCCGGTATTTCTGCCGTGGTATCTGGAGCCGGGGTACCGAAAGAGCGTGCCGGCGGGCACCGTGTGGAGCGACGAGGAGGAGAAGCTGCGGCAGGGCTTCGGGTTGGACGACGAGCAGCTCATGTGGCGGCGCTGGTGCATCAAGGCCAACTGCGGCAACGACGCGGCCATGTTCCGGCAGGAGTATCCCAACACGCCGGACGAGGCGTTTCTGCTCAGCGGCGAGGGCTACTTCGACAACGCGGCACTGGGCCGGCAGCGGATGCACGCACCGGCGCCCGACTCCGTGGGATGGTTCGTATTCGACGAGCCGGCGGAGCCAGGGGCAGCGCCCCGGAAATGGCGGTACGAGCCCGGGGAGACCGGGGCGGTGCGTATCTGGAAGGCACCGGAGAGGGGCGTGCCCTATGTGCTGGGCGGCGACACAGCCGGAGAGGGCAGCGACCGCTTCACGGCCTTCGTGTTGGACAACCGCACCGGGGCGCAGGTAGCGGAGCTGCAGATGCCGCTGTCCGAGATACAGTATGCCCGGCAGATCTACTGCCTGGGCCGGTACTACAACGACGCGCTGGCGGCGGTGGAGGTCAACTTCTCCACCTACCCGGAGAACAAGCTGGAGGAATGGCACTACCCGAAGCTCTACCAGCGGGAGCGCTTCGACACCTTTAAGAATGTGATGGTCAAGTCTCAAGGATGGGTGACGTCCCCCAAGACGCGGCCTCAGATGCTGGCTACGCTGCACACGGTGATGGACGAGGAGCCGGGGCTGGTGGTGTCGGCGTGGACACTGGGGGAGATGATCACCTTCGTGTACGACGAGAACCGTAAGCCGCAGGCGGCGGCGGGAGAGCACGACGACCTGGTGATGGCGGCGGCCATCGCCCACACGGCCCGCACCCAACAGCGGTACACCTCCGAGTCCGGCAGCGCGGACCGGCGGCACTGGACAAAGGATATGTGGGAGGACTGGCGCCGGGCGGATCCGGCGGCGCGGAAGCAGTTGGAAGCGGAGTGGAAACGCTCCGAAAAATAAAAACAGGAGGAATGTGCGACATGGATTTTTTCAGTATCGTATGCGGCGCGGCGTCGCTGCTGTGGCTGGCGGCCGGTGCGCTGGCGGTGGAGGACCGCTGGCGGCAGCGGCGTCTGACCAAAAAGAGCGAGGAGGCGCTGGACAGACTGCTGGAGGAGGTGTTCTGCGATGAGCAAGACGACTGAGCTGGTGGAAAGGCTGCGGGAGCTGCCGCGAGACACGCGAAAAGCCACCGTGGAGATCTACGACCTGTGCATCGAGGCGTCGTATGAGATCGAGGGGCTGACGGACCGGTGTGCCCGGTACGCAGAGGAGATCGCGGTGCTGCAGGAAAAGCAGAAGTGGGTGGACGCCGGGGCGCGTCAGCCGGAGTACGGCGTGTCGGTGCTGGCAGTGGCCAGCGGCAAGGCTGGAAACATCACCCTGTGCGACGCGGTGGTATTAGCCACGTTCTGGGATGGCTGGGAGCTGGACGACTACCCGCAGGCGGAGGACGTGGCCGTGAAGTGGTGGATGCCCATGGTGGAGAGCCCGGAGGGGGTAAGCGGAGGCATGGAGCATGAGTGACGTCAAGAAGGTCGAACTGGGCTATTCCGTGCCGAAGGAGCGATGGAAGGATGCTGCTGAGAACCTCCGGGAGTTTGGGGACTTGTATGCTGCAAAACTGATTAAAGAGAATGTTGATGGCCTGGGCCAACAGGACGCGGAGGACTGGCTGGCAGATATTCTGCTGGCATGGACGGCGCTGAACTTCGTGGCGGAGTTTGCGGCGGACAAATGCCGCATGGTGCCTGTATTCAAAGGTAAGGAGGACGGCGGACATGACCGATAAGGAATTGATCGCCAGCCTGAAGCGGCTGAAGGTGCAGACCGGGAGCCTCGCCTGCCTGGGCTGCGGGCGGGAGCATAACTGCGGGATCCATGGCTGCGCTATTCTGCGGGAAACTATCGCCTTTGTGGAAAAGAAGCTGGCGGAGGACAAATCCCGCAGCGTGATGGAGTACCGGGATGGGCAATAGGGTGAACCCGCGGCGGGTGCCGCGGACGCAGAAAGACGTGGATGCTGCCTATGACCGGGGCGTCACGGAGGGCCTGCACCGGGGCATTGAGCTGATGCTCTACGTTCTCATCGACAAGCGCAGCGCACCTATGGACGATGTGCAGCAGCTGGCCAATGAACTGAACCACGCCGCCGGGTGCGTGGCCGATGGCTACATCACATGGGCGGACATTCGGCAGATGCTGAAGGAATATGAGGTGGAGGTGGTGCTGGAATGAAGAAGTACCGCGAGGAGCTGTACAGGAAGACGGTGTATTGTCCGACGTGCCGGGGCGTGACGCCACAGGGCTGCCCGCGCTGCGGCGGGGTGGGACTGGTGGTAGTGCCAGCCACAAGAGGCGACGTCCTCCGGCGGATGTCGGACAGGGAGCTGGCGGTGCAGCTGTTCGACTTCCGCTTTGACGGCTACGCCAAGGCGCAGGGCGCGGAGACCGTCCTGCCGGACACGGTGCATAGCATAGAGAAGTGGCTGAAGGAGGAGATGAGCGAATGAAAAAGAAGTTTTTGGCCTGGTTAAGCGTACTGCGGTGGCGACTGGTACGCAAGCTGGGCGGCGAGATGCCGGGCGACAGGGCGTTGGTAGCTCGATCCATCAGCCCCGGTCTGTATAGGGTTGAGGTGAACTACAGGTTTATGGTCTGCAAAATGGCCGACCTGTTGGATGAGCGTTATGCAGGCATTGTGCGGGAAGCAGTGTGGCATAGGCTCGTCCGGGAAATGGACGCGGCGGGGGTGTTGCGGTATGAGTTATATCGGACGGGCGAAAATAGTGTGACGGTCGTATGCGGTCTGCGAGGGCTGACGGTGACAACCTCGGAAAAGCGCGAGGCATGGATACAAAGCGGCATGTCAAGCAGTGTACTGGGGCAGGTCTCGGAGAAATGGAACGGTTTAGCGGATGAAAGGAGGGGGAGCGGTGAGACACCTGCAGATGTCGGAGAGCGAGATCGTGAGCAGCTACCGCACGGCCCGTGATCCTAAGCGGCAGATCGGCATACTGGCGGAGCTGAACGCGGTGACGCCGCGGGAGATCCGAGAGGTGCTGGAGGCGGCCGGGGCACTAATGCTGAAGCCCCGGAGCCACGGCGGCGGGCGGCCCCTCAGCTTCGACGCCGCGGCAGCGCGGCAGATGTTTGAGGCAGGCCTTACTGACGAGGAGATGGCCCGGAAGCTGGGCGTGCCGGAGAAGCGTCTCGCCGAATGGCGGCGCCGGCAGGGGCTCATGCGGCCAAAGTACAGCAGGCCCCGCGCGGCGGCCGAGGCAGAAAAAACAACGGCTCCGGCGGCTGCGCCGGAGCAGAAGGAGGAAAATATGACGGTGATGACAAAGAGTGCCTCCGCACCGGCGGAGAAGGCCGAAAAGGTGGTGACGGTGGAGGCACTGTTCGACCTGCTGCGGGGCGCGGTGGACGCCGGGTACGGCGAGGCCCCTGTGACGGTGGAGCGCTGCCGCTTCACGGAAATGCGGCTGCGTGTGGAGCTGCTGATGACCGGCGGGCTGCGCGTAGGCGGCGAGCCGGTGGCGGTGGAGCTGGAAGGCGTGCCGGAGGCAGCGGCGGAGAAGGAGGACTAAACCATGGCGGATGTGAATGTGGCGCTGCTGGTGAGCCAGACGGTGACCGAGGCCCAGAGCCAGAGCCGGATCAAGATGGGCCGGGACTATGCCAGCTTCTATGAGGCGTGGGCGGTCCTGCGCCAGCGGATCGAGGAGACCAAGCGGGACGCCAAGGCGCTGGAGAAGCTGCACAGCGAGCTGTGGGACGCCATCAAGGACGGCAACGAGGACGAGGCCCTCATTGAGCTGGGCGCCATCAACGCCAACGCAGCGGCGCTCTGTGCGGCCTTCGCGGGCATGGCGGCGGAGGCCCAGCGGGCCGTGGAGGAACAAACGTAAACAGGAAAAGCCCAGCCCCTTCCGGGGCTGGGCGATGGCATCGGCGGACTTTGATATAGCCGCCCCGGACGGCCGAAGGACTGCGCTCATGCGTGGTGTACGGACGTAGGCAGGTCGGGGCGGCGATATGAGTGTCTGACTACCTTTATATAATACGCGCGGGCGCGTATCTGTGGGCTCGTTAAAAGCCTATGTTTGGCGGGAAGGCCGCTTGCAGCGGAGGAACGGCACCGCGTGACGGCTCCTCCGTGGACGGCGGGCAGGCGGCTTTACCGGCGGGCGGAGAAATGAACAGGCGGCTCGTGCGGGCACGGGCGCGACTTATGCTATTTTATCGCGGGAGAGGGAGGATCATACCATGACGACGGCGAAGGAGGGAATGTACATGATCACCAAGATCACCAGCGGCTCCGTGGTAGAGCGCCGCAAGACCTATGTGGGGCGCAGGCCCTCCCGGCGGGGGGCGCGGATCAAGGGTGCCAGCAGCGAGAAGAAGCAGGAGAACAACCGGCAGCAGGCCATCCTCGCCCTGGCGCGGACACTGAACTGCAACTATGCCAACGGCGACGGGTATCTGACGCTGTCCTTCACAGACGAGGCGCTGCGTGATTGCGGCGGCACGCTGGCAGGGGCCAAGAAGGAGGCGCGGAAGTTCGCGGACCGTGTGGCCTACCGGATGAAGAAGCACGGCAAGGTGCTGAAATGGGTGATCGTGCCCAGTGAGATGGACGGCGAGACCGGGGAAGTGGTGCGCGTCCACGTCCATGTGGTCATCTCCGGCCACGGCCTGCGGCTGGAGGACGGCGTGTTCTGGCTGTACGGCGAGAAGCTGGACGACGTGTGGGGCAACGGCACGGTGGACGTGCAGATCCTCCGGCGGCAGAAGGACTACTACCCGCTGGCCCGGTATCTCATCCTCCAGGCCCGGGGCGTGGCGGACGAGAAGAAGTACAGCGTCAGCCGGAACATGGTCAAGCCGAAGGTGGAGCACCTGTACACCTGGTCACCCGCGCCGCTGCGGGTGCCGGCCGGGGCCTCGGCGCTGCCGGGGACGCGGTACGATCCGGAGGCGGGGGTGAACTTCGTGCGCTACATACCGGCTCAGCGGGATCCCGCCCGGAAGGTGGGCGGCAGCAAGGAGATGGCCGTGGCCTATGCCGGGGAGCCGGTGGAGGAGGTGGCGGAGGAATGAAAAAGCTCCGAGGGGTGCGCCTGAGCCGCAACCGGCAGGGCTTCATCCGCTACACCTGCCTGACCTATGACGAGCAGCCGCGGGGTATGCGGAACAAAATAGACAGGCTCCTGCGCGAATGCGGGGGGGCTTACAGTGCTGCGCTGCGGGAGGTGATGTGCGGCGAGGACAGCATCACGTCCATCGCCCTGCGGCACTATGTCAGTGAGAGCACGCTGTACCGGCTGCGAAAGGATTTTTACGAGAGCTGGGACAAAAAGCGAAAATGATGCTTGACATTTTGTGTTCCAAAATATATAATTGACTTAACGGAACACAGAAAGTGAGGTGAATATATGTCTCCGAGGACAGGGCGTCCGAAAGCGGAGAACCCGAAAGACATCGACGTGAAGGTGCGCTTCGACAGGGTGACGCATGAAAAGCTGTTGGCGTACTGCCAAGAGCGTGGCATCACGAGAACAGAAGCCATCAGGAAAGCGGTTCAGACGCTTTTAGACGCAGAAAAATAGAGTGCTGGCGGCCCTCGACAAGCTAACCAACACTCTATCCACACCCAGAGGTTTCCCTCAAGGTAAATCCATTCTACCACAGGGGAGACCTCCAGACAAGAGAAAAATTTGGAGGTTTTTATGAACTCATCAACGAAAACAGCGTCAGCAGAGCTGGAGAAAGTTATCCTTACGCGGTTCGCAGAGCTGACGGAGGAGGAAAAGATCACGGTGCTGGTCACAGCCATGGTGATGGCGGAAGGCGGTGCGGCATGAAGCGTCTTGACCTAACCGGACAGAGGTTCGGGATGTTGGTCGCACAAGAGGTTGCATTTCGAGAAAATGGGAGAGTCCACTGGCGCTGCGTGTGCGACTGTGGCAACGTTTCGTTTCCGGCTACGGCGGACTTGGTCAGTGGGCACTCAAGTAGCTGCGGTTGCGCTGCGAGAGAAAAGACGCGAGAACGGTCCTTGAAGCACGGAGGCGCGAACAACACTCGGCTATACAGGATATGGCTGAATATGAAACGGCGATGCGACTTGAAAAGCCACCCGGCGTATGGGAACTACGGCGGGCGAGGAATAACCGTATGCGACGAGTGGAAGTCAGATTTCGCTTCATTTCGAGATTGGTCCCTGTGTAATGGCTATGCGGAGAATTTGTCTATAGACCGCATCGACAATGATGGAAATTACTGTCCGGGAAACTGCCGGTGGGCAACTGCAAAAGAGCAGTCAAACAATCGGCGCCGGAGGAAAAGTACATGAGCGCAGAAATGCTGGAAGCGCAATGCTTCCGGCATTTCTTTTTTGCGCTTTTTGCGGTTGGAATGTTGACGATAACGAGCACTCCATCCGTGCTATGCTGTTAGCGTGAAGAAGTTTTCCGCAGGGAGGGAATGGGCATGGGAACGCTGACAGCAAAGCAAAAAAGGTTCGTTCAGGAGTGGATGGTAGATCTCTGCGGCACGAGGGCTGCGGTCCGGGCGGGGTACAGCGAAAAGAGCGCGGCCAACACGGCCAGCCGGTTGATGAAGGATCCGGACGTGCAGGCCTACCGAGACGAGCTGCTGAAAACGGAGTTTGAGGCGCTGGGCGTGACACGACACTCGCTGGCGGTAGAGGTATGGCGCGTGTACGAACGGTGCAGCGCCGCCAAGCCGGTGATGCAGTGGGACAGCGATTTGAAAGCCTATGTGGAAAGTGGCCAATGGCAGTTTGACGCCAAGGGCTGTTTGAAGGCGCTGGGAATGCTGCACGACATGATCGAGCGCATGGACCGGCAGGACGATGAGGACGGCGCCGGGGATTATGAAACGATGCTTGCCGGCGGGAGCCGGGAATTTTGACAGGAGGAAGCCATGAACAGGAAAGACCAGGAGAAGCTGCAGGTGTGGCAGGAGCGTCTGGCGCTGGCGGAGAACGCCATCGCCGGGGAGCGCGAGAGGATGCTCCGGCGGGAGCAGCAGTATGAGGGCGGGCACACCATCTACGCCCCGGACGGCACCAAGGCCATGGAGAGCCTTGCCAGCCATGTGCGGAACGTGAGCTTCGAGATCATCGAAACGCAGGTGGACAGCACCATCCCTTCGCCGAAGGTGACGGCGGTGCGGGAGGAGGACGAGTGGCTGGCGGACGTGATCGAGGCCATGCTGCGGGATGTGATGGACCGGCTGCCCTCGGAGCGCATGAACGACGAGGGCGAGAGACTGAGCCCGGTGCAGGGCGGCTACGGCTTGCTGGTGGACTGGCTGGACAGCGTCAGCGGCAAGGACTGGCTGGGTGATCTGAAGGTGAGCCTCGTCCACCCCTATGGCATCGTGCCGCAGGCCGGCATGACGCAGGTGGCGGACATGGATTTCTTTTTCCTCAAGACGCCGCAGACGAAGCGACAGATCCGAAAGTTCTACGGCGTGGACGTCAACGACGAGAACGAGAGCGATCCGTCCGCCCGGCGGCTTGGCGCGTCGGCGGACACCACGGACCAGCTGGTGACGATGGTGACCGCCTACTACCGCAACGGCAAGGGCGGCATCGGGCGGCTGCGCTGGGTGAACGACGTGGTGCTGGAGGACCTGGAGGACTATCAGCTCCGGCGGGTACACCGCTGCACCGCCTGCGGCGCCGTGGGCGACGGCAAGAAGTGCGCCTACTGCGGCTCCAAGAAGTTTGAGGATGAGGTCATGGAGTACGAGGAGCTGACGGAGGACATCGTGCTGCGCAGCGGCACGGTGATCCCGGCGGTCAGCACCGTGCGGGACGAGATGGGCCAGCCGGTGGCACTGGAGGCGGGCGTGCTGCTGCCGCAGATGCAGCCGGGCGGCGGTCCGGCGGTGGCCATGACGGAGGCGGCCTACCGGCAGGAGCAGACGCGCATCCCCTACTACAAGCCGGACGTGTTCCCGCTGGTCATACGCAAAAACGTGAGTATGCCGGGGCGGTTCTGGGGCAGCAGCGACCTTGACGCCATCTTTGACCAGCAGAACAGCCTCAACAAGCTCTGCACGAAGTTGAACACAAAGGTGCTGTCCGGCGGCAGCTTCACCACCGTGCCGCCCGGCGCGCAGTTCATCACCGACAAAGACGGCGTGCGGGTAGAGCTGCAGAACCCGGCGCAGCTGGAGATGATCAAGACCTTTAACACGCAGGTGGACATCAACACAGATCTGGCCATGATGGCGCAGATCTATGAGCAGGCACGGCAGACCATCGGCATCACGGACAGTATGCAGGGGCGGAAGGATCCCACGGCCACCAGCGCCGTGGCCAAGGAGTTCAGCGCCCAGCAGGCGGCGGGCCGCCTGGAGAGCAAGCGGGTGATGAAGCGGGCCATGTACCAGGACCTGTTCGAGGCCATCTTCAAGTGGATGCTGGCCTACTGCGACGAGCCGCGGACCATCCGGCGGACGGACGAACACGGCGACGTAGAGTATGTGACCTTCGACCGCCACGACTTCCTGTACCAGGACGAGGCGGGAGACTGGCAGTACAACACGGATTTTCTGTTCTCCTGCGACAGCTCGGCGCCGCTGGCCTCGGACCGGCAGGCCTTGTGGAAGGAAACGCGGATGAACTTCCAGGAGGGCGCCATGGGAAGCCCCACGGAGATCACGACGCTGCTGCGTTTCTGGGAGCAGATGGAGAAGCTGCACTACCCCATGGCCGGGGACATGGTCAAGAGCCTGCGGGATCAGATGGAGCGCCAGCAGGCCCAACAGGCCCAACAGACGCCGCCGACGGCGCCGGACAGCCCCGGCGGCAGCGGCGGCACGGAGCCCACGGCGGAGGAGCTGCTGGCGATGGCGGCACAGCAGGGAGGGGGCGAGATGGCATGAAGTGCCCGGAATGCGGACTGGAGATGATGATCTACAGCGCCACGGTGAACGCGGACGGCGGCAGCGATACCGCCTATGTGTGCCGGAACCCGCAATGTGCCCGGTACGACCGGCGGCTCAGAAAAAAGAAGGACGCTCCGGCGGCGGACGACGCGGCCGAAGCGTGAGGCGGCCCTCCGGGGCCGCGGTGGGTGGTTTCGCACGCCGCCCGGAGCCAGACAGATTTTCCTCCTGTCTTACTACCGGACGCCCTGCCGAAGGGCGGGGCATCCACCGCAGCCCCGGAGCTGCACAGGACAACATTTCGCCGGCGGGACGGCGGGAAAAACCCGAATACGGCGAAAGGAGGACATGAGGCATGGAGAAAAAGAAGGGCTACATCGGCAGCATCGCCAACGTGGGCAGCCAGCGTGTGGAAGCGCCCGCCCAGAAGGCGGCGCCTGCCCAGAAGGGCACCGTGCGCTTTACCGGTAACGACCTTCGGACCGGGAATGGCGGCAGCAAGGATAAGCGCAAGTAAGCGCGTCCTGCTGGCACCGACGACACATCACCGCCTGTGGGCGGAACATCACCGCCTGTGGGCGGAACATCACCGCCTGCGGGCGGAACATTTCGCTTGGCCCCGGCGGAAAAGGGGCGTATTCGCACCGAACGCGGAAAAATCGGAAAGGAGAACACCATGAACGGATTGACGGAACAGGACTATGCGGAGGCCTTCGGCGTGGAGCTGCCCGATGAGGGCGGCGCAGCGGACGGCGGCACGCAGGAGCCTGTGGAAAACGGTACCGGCGGCGCCGGTGAAGAAGGCGCGGCACAGGAGCCGGGCACGGAGGCCCATGAGGACGGCGGAGATCCTGCTGAAGCGGGAGACGGCGCAGCAGCGCCGGGCGCGGAAGCAGGGCAGAGCGCCGAGGAGCGCAGCCGACAGGCCTACGGACGCCGGGCGCGGGAACGCGAAGCGGAACGGCAGGCCCTGACAGCGGCGGCACAGGCCCGCGTGGACGCGGTGTATGCCGACCTGTTCGCGGGCCAGACGAACCCCTACACCGGCCGGCCCATCCGCACGGAGGCGGACTTCCGGGCCTATCAGGAGGCCAAGGCCAGACAGGAGCGCGAGGAGCAGATGCTCTCCGCCGGCGTGGATCCGGCGGCGCTGCAGGGCATGGTGGACGACGCCGTGAAGCCCCTGCGGGAGCAGGTGCAGCGCCAGCGCCTGGAGGGCATGAGCGCCGAAGCGCGGAACGTGACCGCCCAGGCACAGGCGGCCATCCGGCAGGGCCTTGAGGCGGTGCGCGTGAAGTACGACGGCAGCGTCCAGAGCCTTGAGGACATTGTGGCCATGCCCACCGGGGCAGCCTTCCGCGACTATGTGGAAAAGGGCCTGTCCATCGAGGATGCCTTCTACATGGCAAACCGCGACGCCGTGGACAAGCGGCGCATGGAGGCAGCCAAGCAGGCGGGCATCAAGCAGGCAAGCGGCAAGCGCCACATGGCCCCGGTGCCCGGCGCTGCGGGCGAGGCCCCCTATGTGGCCACACCGCGGCAGAAGGAGCTGTACCGCGAGATCAATCCCAATGCGACGGACGACGAGATCAACGCCGCATACGGAGAATTCTACAAACAGTGAAGCCCCGACACGGGGCGGGAAAGGAGATAACAAACTATGTTCATGCTTAGCAGAATGCTGGTGGGCAATACGCCCCCCATCGTGTATATGCAGCCCACTGACGGCGAGACCTACCAGGTGGGCGAGGCGCTGAAGCTGGCCAGCGGCAAGGTGACGCTGTGCATCGGCGCCGCGGCGCCCAGCCATGTGTGCGTTGGCCCCATCGACGACAACGGCGTAGTGCCGTGCGTGGAGGTGCAGAAGTACATGGAGTTCGAGACCACCCTCGGCGTGGCCCCGGCGGACTCCGCGACCGTCGGCGTGGGCGACAAGGTCACCCTGCACACCGACGGTATGCAGGTCACCGTCACCAAGACCGGCGGTGTGGCAGAGGTCACCGGCATCGACGGCCAGACCGTCGGTTCCCGCGTGACGGTGAAGTTCTGAGCGAAGAAAGGAGATACATAACATGAGTGGTTTTCTGACCGTTTCTATCGGTTCCGGGCTGAACGGGACCATCTACGGCGATTGCCAGGTGCCGCTGAAGGCATTTCTGGAGAGCCGGGGCGAGGCGTTCCAGCGTGAGAGCCTGCTGCCCTATCTGTACCGCATGGAAAAGAGCCGCCACTGGGCGGAGCGCTATTCCAGCGAGACCGCCATGGGCGACTTCGAGCCCGTGGGAGAAGGCGGCGATTATCCCAAGACCGGCTTTGAGGACGGCTACTTCCGGGACATCGTGAACATGACGTTCAAGCAGTCCTTCTCCGTGACAAAGGAGCTGGTGGAGGACTGCCTGCTGGGCACCATGAAGCAACGCGCCAACAAGCTGGTGACCGCCTACGGCCGCACCCGCGAGAAGTTCGGCCGCATCCTGTACGCCGGCGGCCTGTACGGCACCACCGTTTCCTACAAGGGCAAGACCTTCGCCTGCGGCAGCGCCGACGGGCAGGCCCTGTTCTCCAAGACCCACCCCAACAAGGTCGACGGCGCCAAGCAGACCAACCTGTACAAGGGCACCTTCACCAACACCCTGTTGGGCAAGATCGAGACCGAGATGCAGAACATCAAGGGCGACAACGGCGAGCTGCTGGGCGTGGCCCCGGACACCATCTGGATCCCCAACGACGGCGCGCTGAAGGACGCCGTGTTCTCCGCCGTGGGCGCCGACAAGGAGCCCACCTCCGGCAACAACGCCTTCAACTACCAGTTCGGCCGCTGGAACATCATCGTGGATCCCTACCTGACCGCCGCGCTGGCCGACATGGGCAAGAGCAGCGAAAAGCCCTTCTTCCTGCTGGACAGCAAGTTCATTGAGCTGAACGACGGCCCCATCTTCCAGGACCGCGTGCCGCTGGAGGTCAAGTCCATCATCGACACCAACAACGACAACAACGTCTGGCAGGGCCGCGCCCGCTTCGGCGCCGGTTTCGTGGACTGGCGGTTCATCGCTGCGGGCAATATGTCCACCGGCACCGACCTCACCTGAGAGGAAGGCGGTGGCGGCATGACATGGGGAGATGTGAAACTGGCTGCACTGCAGACCATGTACTCCAACGAGGGCGCTGTGCTGACGGAGGACGACATCAACCGTGAGTATATCAATGCCATGCCCGCTAAGGCCAACGAGGCGCTGCAGCAGATCGCGTCCGTTGGCCGCCCCATCCTCAAGTCGTGGCAGATCGAGGTCGACGCCGACACCGACGAGCCGGCGGTAACGGCGGAGAAGCTGATCCTGCCAAAGACAAAGGACCTTTACAAGATACCCTTGCAGGACTACCTGCCGCGCTTCCGCTGCCTGAACAGCAGCGAGGTCATGTTCGCCGACGGCACCGCCTACGGTACCGCGGAGGACTGGGGCATGGAGGGCGACGACGTGTTCGTCATCCCCGGATGCGTGGTGGGCACCTATACGCTGTGGTACAAGGCGTACCCGCAGACCGTCACGGCGGACACGCCGGACGAGGAGGAGATCGACCTGGCGGCGGAGGCCGCTGTACTGATCCCGCTGTACATCGCGGCGGAGCTGTACAAGGAGGACGATATCTCCATAGCGACCATACTGCGGAATGAATACGAGGACGGTCTTGTGAAGGTGCAGACGGCTTACGCATCCAGCGGATCGGGCATCCGGTCCGCTGGTGTTCGTAATACGACAGGGTGGTGGTAAGGTATGGCACAATTCACGGTACCGGCGGCAAGCAAGAAGTACAGCATAGTCATTGAGGCGTTCCGGGGCGTGGACCTGAACAACAGCCCCAGCAACGTGGACAAGTCCCGGTCCCCGGAGGCGCCCAACATGATACGCGACCAGGTGGGCAAGGTCCGGAAACGGACCGGCTACACCACGATGGTGACGGCCTACGGCAACGCGGCCATCAACGGCATCCACCGGCTGAACGGAGAGGTGCTGATCCACGCCGGCGGGAAGCTGTACCGGCGGAACATCGGTACGGACGGCAAGTGGACGCTGGAGGCCATAGGGGACATGGCGGATGCCAGGAGCCGCAGCTTCGTCTTTGACGAGAAGCTGTATCTGCTGGACGGCAGCGTGTACCGCGTCTATGACGGCACGACGCTTTCGGCGGTGAGCGACAACGCCACGGTGCCGACGATCATCATCTCCCGCCGCCCCACCGGCGGCGGAACGGCCTATCAAGGGCTGAACCTCATCGGAAAGAAGTGGACGGAGAGCTTCCTCGGCACGAAGGATGCCACGGTGTACCAGCTGACCACGGAGGGGCTGGACAGTGATCCTGTGACGGCAGAGGTACTGAACAGCGACGGCGAATGGGTGGCCAAGGTGGAAAACACGGACTTCACCGTGGACAGGCAAGCGGGGAAGGTGACGTTCAACACCGCGCCGGGCGAGAGCCCGGTGACAGGACAGGACAACGTACACATCACCGCCTCCAAGACGCGGGAGGGGTACGCGGACACCATCAACCACTGCACCATCCCGGCGGTGTACGGCGTGGGCGGTGCAACGGACCGGGCGTTCCTTAGCGGGAATAGCGATAAGAAAGGCACGGACTTCTACAGCGAGTTCGACGATCCGGCCTTTTTCCCGGACACCAACTACACCAAGATCGCCCGCGACGGCGGCGAGGTGGTGGGCTACACCGTACTCAGCAATACGCTGGCGGCATTCCTCACCGGCAGCGCCGACGGCCGGAACGTGGTGGTGCGTACCGGCTCGCTGAACGAGGACGGCGAGGCGGTGTTCCGCATCACCAACACCATCATCGGGCAGGACGCCGTGGCGCCGGACACCTTCTGCCGGACGGACAAGGAGCCGCTGTTTCTGACGGACCGCGGCGTGTTCGCCATCACGGCGGAGGAGCTGACCGGCGAGAAGTACAGCCAGGAGCGCAGCTACTACATCGGCAGCGCTATCCGCGAGGCGGGGGGCCGCGGAGCGGCCAGCGCGTGCATCTACGGCGACTTCTACGCCATGGCGCTGGACGGCACGGTGTTTCTGCTGGACCTGCAGCAGAAGACCTACGAGAAAAACAGCCCCTACAGCAGCTTTCAGTATGAGTGCTACTACTTCCCGGGCATCCCGGCCCGCGTCATGTTCACGGACGAGGACGGCGCACTGTGCTTCGGCACGGCGGACGGGAAGCTGTGCCGGTTTGCTTCGGACTTGAACAGCCCGGCCAGCTACAACGATGACGGCGCGGCCATCACGGCGTACTGGGACACGGCGGACTTCGACGGCAACCTGTTCTTTCAGACAAAGTCGTTCACAGGCGTGGCCGCTCGGCTGGCAGCGGCACCTGTTACCGGCGTGAAGATCTACGCGCTGGTGCGGGGTATCTGGAAGCAGGTGTACGACGCCAAGAGCAAGGCCCGGTATCTGAGCTTCGAGTACATCGACTTCGGGAAGTTCACCTTCAGCGGAGATCAGACACCGCGCACACTGTACGGCAAGGTGAAGCTGAAAAAGGTGGACAAGGTGCGGTTCCGGCTGCGGAACGACGAGGTGAACGAGCCCTTTGGCCTGTACGCCTTCGGCGTGCAGTACAAGGAGCCGGGCACCAACTACAGGAGATAAGGCGGTGAACACATGGGACTGAGCGATTTCAAGATCACGGATGCCGACATTACCAGTAAAGGCGTACAGGCATCCCCGGACCAACTCAGCGGCACGGCTGAGGAAAACAAAAAGGTCTTTGACCGGCTCACCTCCGGGCCGGTGAGGGACGGACACAACAAGCTCATCGACGCGCTGGTCGCGCTGGGCGTGGAACAGCTGATCCAGTACGGCAGCGAGGACATCAAGTATATCCGGCTGAATGCGGACGAGCACATCGAGGTCTCCTCGGACGGCGCGACATGGACGGAGGTGGCCTCCTCCGGACATTTGATCTACGATGCGGCGGGGAAGCAGATGCCGCAGCGGAGCCGGTTGAAGTTCGGCGGGGCAAGTGTGGTGACGGACGACGGCACCTACACCATCGTATCCGGCGTGAAGGGCGACAAGGGCGAGACAGGCGCGAAGGGCGACAAGGGCGACAAGGGCGACACCGGCGACCAGGGACCGCAGGGCGCGGCATGGTATCCGGCGGTGGACGGCCTGGGCAACCTGACGTTTGTGCTGAGCGAGACGGCCACGCCGCCGCCCGCCTACAACATCCGCGGCCCACAGGGCCCCCAGGGCGTACAGGGTTTGCAGGGCGCCACTGGCGCCACCGGCCCACAGGGCATCCAGGGCCCCCGCGGTTTGCAGGGCGCCAAGGGTGAGAAGGGTGCCACCGGCGCCACAGGTGCCACCGGTCCTGCCGGTCCTGCCGGCGCGCAGGGCGCACAGGGCATACAAGGCCCCCAAGGCGAGACCGGCCCGCAGGGCGCGACCGGTGCCACCGGCCCCGCAGGCCCCACCGGGCCGCAGGGACAGAAGGGCGATCCCGGCGAGGACGGCAAGTCCTTCACCATTCAGGACATTTACCCGACGCTGGCGGCGCTGAAGCAGGCGTTCCCCACCGGCAACGAGTACGCCTACCAGGTGACGGCGGAGGACGATGAGATCTTTATATGGTCTGAGCTGGCCACGGACTGGGTGAGCCTCGGCAAGCTGCAGGGCCCGCAGGGCCCCCAGGGCCCCACCGGCGCCACCGGCGCACAGGGTCCCAAGGGAGACACCGGCCCACAGGGCCCCCAGGGCGTGCAGGGTATCCAGGGTGAAAAGGGCGAGCAGGGCGCTACCGGCGCGACGGGCCCCACCGGCCCTACCGGCCCGGAGGGACCGGAAGGCCCACAGGGCCCCCAGGGCGAGACCGGCCCGCAGGGCGAGCAGGGCATCCAAGGCCCGCAGGGCGAGGCAGGCGAGAGCGCCTACACCGCCGCCAGCAAGGGCGGCTACACCGGCACGGAAACGCAGTTCAACAGCGACCTGGCCAAGATCGGGAACAAGGCGGACAAGACGGTGCCCGCAGCGGCGGGCAACCTGGCCGCGCTGGACGCGGCGGGCAACCTGTCCGACAGCGGCAAGAAGGTGGGCGACTTCCAGAGCAAGGTGACGGCCAGCGGACTGCTGAAGGGCGACGGCGCCGGCGGCGTGACCGCGGCGGCGGCAGGCACGGACTACTCCGGCCCCAAGGCCACAGTGACGGCCACGCTGCTGGCGTCCGGCTGGACGGGCAGCGAAGCGCCCTTTGTGTACACGCTGGCCATCGCCGGGGTGACGGCCACCAGCTACCAGGAGCTGCTGCCGGCGGTGAACATCACGGCGGAGCAGCTGAAGGCATTGCAGGCGGCCAACATCACGGACGGCGGACAGGCGGCGGGCAGCATGACGCTGAAGGCCTACGGCAAGAAGCCCACCGTGGACATCCCCATCCGTGTCATCAAGGAGGGAGAGTAAAGAAATGCCTACTATCATTCGATTTGGCGGCGGCGCGGGCGGCGGCGCGCAGAAGCTGGTGGTGAACGTGGACAGCGGCGCCACGGTGACAGCCAAGAAGGGCAGCGTGGCGGTGAGCGCCGTCAGCGAGAACGGACAGGCAGTGCTGGAGCTGGACGAGGCGGGCACCTACACGGTGAGCGCCAGCAAGGATGGCACCACCACGCCGGACGTGAAGACGGCCACGGTGCCGCAGGAGCTTACCCTCAGCTTCGTGGCGGCAGAGCTGAACACCAACAGCTGGGAGATGATCAAGGCGGTATCGGACGCCGGGCAGGGGGCCAACTACTGGTCCGTGGGCGACACGAAGGACGTGACGCTCACCGGCAACTGGCAGGACCTCATCATGTCCAATGTGACCGTCAAGGCGTTCATCATCGGCTTTGACCACAACAGCGCCGTGGAGGGCGAGCACCGCATCCACTTCCTTATGGGCAAAATCGGAACCAAGATGGTGGCCTTCTGCGACAACCTGTACGACCACCAGACCAGCGGCGCGTACTTCACCATGAACACCACGAACACCAACTCCGGCGGCTGGGAGGCCTCCCGAATGCGGAAGACGGTGCTGGGCAATAGCAACACACCGGACAACCCTCTGCAGGGCAGTCTCATGGCGGTGCTGCCGGAGGACCTGTTGGCGGTGATGAAGCCGGTGACGAAGTGGACGCAGAACAACTCGCCGTTGACGGCCACCACGGACTACACGTTCCTCATGGCGGAATTTGAGATCTTCGGCGCGCGGACGTATGCCAACAGCGCCGAGCAAAGTAAGCAGGCGCAGTACGACTACTTCAAGGCGGGCAACCCCAAGGTGTTTCACAAGCACTCGGCGACCACCACGGCGGTCAATGCCTGGCTGCGCTCGCCGTATGCCAGCAACAGCACCTATTTCTGCTTTGTGAGCACGTCGGGCGCCGCGGCCAACGCCGGTGCCAGCGGTTCGCGTGGCGTGGCCCCCGGCTTTTGCGCGTGATCGGGCGAAGCCCGGCATCAGACAGACTATCCCCCGGCGAAAGCCGGGGGGACGAAAGGAGAAGGATCCAAAATGAGCGTACCGGCCTATAAGAGGCAGAAGCCGGATCCGAACAACCCGCGGGATCCGGAGTTCGTGCTGCTGAGCAAGAAGCTGTATGTGGAGGTCATCGACCTGCTCTCGTGCATGAGCGCACGGTACGGCCGCCTGATCGCCGTGCCGACGGCGGAGCTGGCCGGGGAGGTGCAGGACTACGCCGTGAAGGCCAACGACGTGTTCCCCAGCGACGGGCAGAAGCTGGCGCTGCGGCGGGAATACCTGCTGCGCTGCCACGCTGCGGCCAAGGCGCTGGGCGAGAGGATGGACAAGGTGCACGAAGTGCTGCGGTCCAACCCGGAGGGCGCCTTCCGCAACGGCAAGGGCATCACGCTGAACGCCGAGGCAGCACTGAAAAAGCTGCACCGGATGGAAACGGACGTGGGCGCCGACTGCGTGGCGCTGCGTAAGAAGCTGGAGGCGGTGGCCGACAGCGACAAGCGCCGGTATATGGCGCAGGAAAAGAAAAGGAAGTCATAAGAGTATGGGTGTGTCTCTGAATAAGTGCCCGACCGTGTTGGCGGTGGGAGGCGGTCAATGCCTGGCTGCGCTCGCCGAATGCCAGCAACAGCAACAATTTCTGCAATGTGAACACGTCGGGCGCCGCGAACAACAACAATGCCAGCAATTCGCTTGGCGTGGCCCCCCGGATTTCGTGCCCCCTCTACGCTTGGAGGGTGAGCAGGTCGAACAGCAAGAGGACCTTGCGCGAAAGGAGAGGCACTTCCCGCGACGGCGCACGCCGTCCGAAACCGTCTTCCGCACCGCTGCACGGACGCTTGCCGGAACGCCAAGGAACGGCGTTCCGACACACCCGCCGGGACTATGGCGGGCGCTTGCATGGCGGAGAATGTGCCTACCTCCGTTTCATGTGCCGCGGGAGAGCAGAGAACACGCCGGGCGGCACGGCCCGGCGCTGCCGGGAGACTACCACATGACAAGCGCGGAGCGCCGGGAGGGGCGCTATCAACGACGGAAGGCACGGCGGCAGGAGCGCAGGCAGCGGCGCATGGCGGCGCTGGGCACAATAGAGGACATCGCCCGGTTCGACCGGATGTACCAATGCGGAAAGGACTGCTGCCGGGGCGTGCGGTGGAAAACCAGCATACAGGCCTTTGAGGCGGAGCTATTTCTACGGACGGCGCAGAGCTGCCGCCTGGTGGAAGGCGGCGCATGGCACCCGCAGCGGAAGCCGGTGCACTTCACCGTGATGGAACGAGGCAAGGTCCGGCCCATCGACGCGCCCCATGTGGACGACAGGCAGGTGCAGAAGGTACACAGCCGGTTTGTCCTCGCGCCGTGCTACGGCCCCGCCATGATCTACGACAACGGGGCCAGCCAGCAGGGCAAGGGCCTGGAGTTCGCCTACCGGCGGCTGAAAAGGGCGCTGATGCGGCACTACCGCCGCTATGGCCGGGAGGGCAGCGTGATCCTGTGCGACCTCAAGGAGTTCTTTCCCTCGGCGCCGCGCCGGGCACTGCTGGACCGCCACCGGCGGTATATGCCGGAGGGGCCCATCCGGGCACTGGCGGACGAGATGGTGCTGACGGCGCCGGAGACTGAGCCGGGCCGGGGTATGCCGCTGGGCATGGAGCAGAGCCAACAGGAGATGGTGGCTCTGCCGTCGGCGGTGGACAACTGGCTGCGGTGCCAGATGCATTTGGAGGCACAGCACTACATGGACGACTATGTGATCCTGGTACCGCCGGGCGTGGACGCGGCGGTGGTGCTGGAGGCGTTCATCGCACGGTGCGAGGCGCTGGGGCTGCGTGTAAACCGCAGGAAGTGCCGCTATGCGCCGCTGCAGCGGCCCTTCCGCTACTGCAAGACGAAGTTCCGGCTGACGGAAACGGGCCGGGTGGTGACGCACCGCACCGGGGACGCACAGAGGCGCTGCCGGCGGAAAATGCGCCTGCTGGCCGCCAGGGGCGACTGGGAGGGCGTAAGGGCGCAGATCGTGAGCGCCAAGGGCTACTACAAGAGACACAACGACAACGGACGCTTGACAGCGCTGCGGGCGCTGCACAGCGCACTGCGAAAGGAGAGGGCGGCATGAGGTATGTATGTCACAGACGGGCGCGGTTCGAGAGCATATCCGGCAGGGTGAACATCCCCTACGGCGCCGCGCTGGAGAGGCGGGGCGACTTCCTGTACTACCAGGGGCGGCAGCTCTGCGCGGCCGGGAGCCAGCGGGCCCATGAGCATTTCAAGCGGGACGACGATGGGCAGGGCCTGCGGCGCGGGGCGCTAACGGAGGCCATCTGCAAAACGCTGGAGCGCCGGGACGCCGGACACCAGGACAGATGGGACCGGGTGTGGGCGGACAAGCTGTGCGGGAAGTACCGGCACCCGGACCACGAGGACCACTTCCTCTGGGGCAACGCCTTCTTTGAAGCACCCATCGCAGATCTGAACTACATTGCCGCGCTGGTGGGCGCGGGAAAGGAGCGTTAGACCATGTATGTATTCAAGAGGGACGGCCAGGAGGTGGCCGCGCAGGAATGGCCGGTATGGGTACAGCTGCAGGAAAACGGCTGCTACGGCCTCTGTGAGGCCGCTGACGCGCAGGGCGTCGTGCTGGGCGGCAAGGTGTATTCCCTGAGCAACAGGACACCCATGGAGGGCACAGAGGAGGTCGCGGCGGAGATCGTGGAGAGCGTGCCGTACCTGCGGGAGAAGGTGGACACGCTGGAGAGCCGGCTGGCCGTGCAGACGGCGGCCACAGAGGTGGCCTTTGTGACGCTGGCGGAGGCGGGGACCATCGACCAGGCCACGGCGGGCAAGCACCGGACGATGTTCGCCGCGTGGACCCCAGGCGTGGCCTATACGGTGGGCCAGCTCCGCAACTACGGCGAGAAGCTGTACCGCTGCGCACAGGCCCACACGGCCCAGACGGGCTGGGAGCCGGACAAGGCGGCGTCCCTGTGGGCGGCGGCAGCGGATCCGGCGGCGGCGTGGCCGGCATGGAGCCAGCCCACGGGCGCGCACGATGCCTACAGCGCCGGGGACAGAGTGAGCCACAACGGCAAGCACTGGACCAGCGACGCGGCCAACAACGTGTGGGAGCCGGGCGTGTACGGCTGGACGGAGAACGCCGATGGGTGAGCTGGAGGTCATTGAGGCGCTGTGCTGCCTGGTGGAACGCGCCGTGGCCGTGATACGAGATGAACAGACGAAGGAAGCGCTGCTGCGGGAGCTGGACGCTGCCACAGGGGCGGAAGACATGACGAAAGCGCCATGACCGGGCGCGGAAAGGAGCGAGACATGAAAGAGACTATGAACCCCATTTCTGCGGTGGTGGCTGCCGCGCTGGGCGTGCTGAGCGCCTACATGGTGCAGCTTTTCATCCCCCTTATCGTGCTGGTGATCGCCATGGTGGTGGACTACGGCACGGGGATGACCAAGGCGTGGTCTGCCGGTGAGCTGTGCAGCCGGACGGGCATCAAGGGCATCATCAAGAAGGTGGGCTATCTTGTGATCGTGCTGGTGGCGATGGGCGCGGACTATCTGCTGCGCTACGGCATGGAGCAGGTGGGCATCCACATCAACGTGGATTTCCTCATCGCGGCTATTGTGATCGCATGGCTGATCATTAACGAATTGATCTCCATTCTTGAGAACGTGGCGGCCATCGGCGCGCCGGTGCCGAAGTTCCTGGTGACGCTCATTAAAAAGCTGAAGAACGTCACAGAGAGCCACGCGGAGACTGTGGCGGCGGACACGGAGGGCGCGAACGATGAAAATTAACGAGGTGGACTACAAGTGGAACGGCTCGCTGACGAAGCGGGCCGCCACCACGCGGATCATCCTGCACCACGCAGCGGCTAAGACCTGCACGGCGCAGCAGATCCACAGCTGGCACCTGGCCAACGGCTGGGTGGGCATCGGGTACCACTTCTTTGTCCGCAAGGACGGCTCCGTCTACCGGGGCCGTCCGGAGGACACGGTGGGCGCCCACGCCGGCAACAACAACTACGACAGCATCGGCGTGTGCTTCGAGGGCAACTACATGACGGAGACCACCATGCCGGAGGCCCAGCGGGCCGCGGGTGCGGAGCTGGTGGCCTATCTGAAGCAGAAGTACGGCATCACGAAGGTACAGAAGCACCGGGACGTGAACGCCACCGGGTGCCCCGGCGACAACTTCCCCTTCGAGGCCATCGCCTACGGTACGCCGGTGGAGCCGGAGAAGCCGGAGGAGCCCTGCGTGAATATCACGCTGGCGCTGTATATGCTGGCCAAGGGCAGCAAGAGCCAGCAGGTGAAGCTGCTGCAGCGGACGCTGATCGGCTGGGGCTACAGCGTGGGCGTATACGGCGCGGACGGTGATTTCGGCGCGGCCACGGAGAAGGCGGTCAAGAAGTTCCAGACAGCCAACAAGCTGGCCGCTGACGGCATCGTGGGCAAGAACACATGGACGGCCCTGCTGAGGGTGTAAGGAGGTAAGGGATATGGCAAGGTACAACGGAAACACCAACCAGACCACCAACAGGAACAAGAATAATAAGACCGCCGGTACCGGGAACAACCGGGGAGGCACCAAAGCCGGGGGCACCATCAACGGCGCGCTGACCGGCGCTGTCTTCGGCAGCGGGGGCACCGGGATCAAGGGCGGATCCTCCGGTGGGAGCAAGGGAGCGGTCTCTGCGCCTCCGGGCTATAAGACTGTACAGGTGGGGCGTCTTACCGGCGTAGCGAAGGATACGAGCTTTTCCGGCGGCACCACCAAAAGCAGCGGCAGCAGCGGTTCCGGCGGGAGCCTTGCCGGCGGCGTGGCCGGGGCCATCGCCGGTGCGGTGAAGGATGCTGCTAAGAACGTGGCGCAGGGCAGCTACTCCGGCGGGAGCTACGGTGGAAGCTACGGCAGTTCCGGCGGCTACTCCGGCAGCGGCTACAACAACGGCGGCCTGAGCGCTGACCAGGTCCGGCAGATGCAGGAATACTACGGAACCACCGCGGACGGCCTGTGGGGCGCGAATTCCAAGGCGGCAGCGGGCGGCATGAGCGCCGCCGAGGCGTGGAACACCTACCGGGAGGCACTGGCGCAGGACGAGCTGAACGGCGATATGTCGTGGGAGAACTTCCTGGACCGCATGGGCGGCACCGACTATGAGCGGCGGCTCCGCGATGCCGTCAACGCGCAGGTGCAGCAGGCCGTAAACGACTACAACCGCCAGATCGAGCAGGCGGGCACCAGCCATGAGGAAGCGGCACGCCGGGCGTACATCAACAAAATGCTGTCCCAGCGGAACATGGAACAGGAGCTGGCGGCCAGCGGCGTGTACGGCGGCATGGCGGACAGCCAGCGGATCGCGGCGGAGGCCGACTATCAGAACGACCTCACCGACCTTGAGACACAGTACAACGACACGATGGCGCAGCTGCGGCAGGCCATCACGGCGGCCCGGCTGTCCGGCGACGCGCAGATCGCGGAGCAGATGGCAAACTATCTCAGCCAGGTACAGAGCGAGTACCGGAACTATCTACAGGAGCGCATGGCTGCCCGCCAGCAGTCGGGCGGAGGCACCGCGAGCTACAGTTCCTCCGGCAGCGAAAGTGAAAATGTCGACAATACGCCACCCGGTCCGGGCGTCAGCAACTACAGCGCCGTGAAAAACAACATCATGCTGTACGCCTCCCGCGGTATGGACGGCGTAGTCAACAGGTTGATCGACCAAGCATGGGGGCAGATGAGCGCAGCCCAGCGGAATGACCTCGCGGCGACCATGAGGCAGAACGGCTGGGCAAGCTGACAGGAGGGCTCTATCATGGCTAAGAAGTCTATGGCTATGACCATCACCGAAAAAAAGACCAAGCAGAACAAGGCAGGGGCGCGCAGCGCGTCCCTGCCCTATGCGCTTCCTGCGCTGCAGATGCCGAAGCTGGAAGCGCCGACAAATGTACAGAAGCCGATAATGGGGAAAACCACGTCCAAGGGCGTGCAGTCCGTGGCGAACGGATCCGGCACACAGAGTGGCGGGAGAACCACGGAACCGAAGGTGAAGACCGTGAAGCCGGCGCAGCAGTCGGCGACAGACCGGGCGGCGAACATCCGCGCATTCGGAGCGGGCGACTACTCCGGCGGCGGGGAGCTGCTGGAAAAGGCGTACAAGACCGCACGCGCCGCGGTGAAGGGCATCGGCTCCTCCTACGCCAACATCGGCGGCAGCGCCGTGGAGGGCATGGGCAACCTGCAGGAGATCATGCAGCGGGGCGAGTACGACAAAAAGGTACAGCAGATGAAGGACAACAAGGCCTTCTATGAGCAGGCCCTAAAAACCGGCGTCAACCCCCGCACCGGCAAGAGGCTGACGGTGGACCAGAAAAGCCGGTACTACAAGATACTCAACACGCAGTACACCGACGGCAAGATCGCCCAGATGGAGAACGTCTACAAGGACGCCACGGCGAACCAAAAGGCCCGGACGATGGAGGCCGCCAACGATGCCTTCGCCGCTTCGGACCGGCTGAAGGCCAGCGCCGACGAGGACGTGGCCGCCGCCAAGGAGGGCAGCGGCAAGGTGGGGCAATTCCTTGTGGATCTGGGCTACACCGGCACGCAGCTCCTGGCCGACACGGCGGCGAACGCCATCGCACCGGGCGCGGGCATGGTATCCATGGCCAGCCGTGTGTACGGCGACGCCTCCGCCGAGGCCCGGCGGGAGGGTAAGACAGCCGGGCAGCAGGCGCTTTCAGGCCTGAAGGGCGCCACAATCGAGGTGCTGACGGAAAAGCTGTTCGGCGGTCTCGCCAAGGCCTACGGCGCCGGTACGGCGGACGAGCTTGTGGAAAAAGTGGCCGACAAGCTGACCAAAACAGAAGCAGGCCAGCGGGCCGCTGTGTGGCTCATCAACTCCGGCGGTGAAGGCCTTGAAGAAGTCGTTTCCGACGTGTTGAACCCGCTGGCGGACCGGGCGCTGGGGCTGGACGACGGCACCGGGGCCATCTTCACGACGGACGACGCGGCGCAGATGGCCTATGATTTCCTGCTGGGCGGCACTATGGGGCTTATCGGCAGCAGCGGTCAGCTGCGGAGAGGGCGGACGGTGCAGATGCCGACGCTGGAGCGCACGACGCAGGAGACAGCAGCGGCGGAAATGCCGCGGTTTTCGACGGAACCGGCGGCACAGGACGCGCAGACGGCACCGGTCGTAAACTTTGACGCCGAAACGCAGAACGCCGCAGAGAGGCTTACAGAGCCGAATACGGCGGCGGGGAAAATCACCATGCCGCGGGTGACGGACGCCGCAGGGAATACATACGCCCAGCGGCAGGCGGCGGCGACGTTCAACGACGGCTCAAAGAGCGACGCAGAGGGCGTTCTTGGCCTGCTGCGGTCCAATATCCCTGCCCTTGAGGGCATAGAGCCGGTGGCCAATGTGACCGGCCAAGAGGTGGGGAAAACCGGCAGGGCCACAGACCGGGTGTATAACTTCTTCCAGAGCATCGGCGGGAAGGTGCGCCGCGAAGGCTTCGGTGACGTGCTGTTCTCCAAAAGCCGGGTGAGAAACAGCGTAGTCGGACACGGATCGGGAGAGGCAAAGATCCAACTGGCGGCGGCCGTACCCGGCGTAATAGAAAACGGTGTGCAGATCAACTACACACCGAACTGGAAGGGGAGAGGGTACGACAGCTATGTGTTTGCCGCGCCTGTGACCTATGATGGGAAACAGACCTATGTGACAGCCATCGTGACAAAGGATGATGCGAACCGCTATTATCTGCATGAGGCGCTGGACGCGGAGGGGAATGTGCTTTATAAAAAAGCAGAGGGCTACGACGCCGCCTCCGATAGGCCCACGGCAACACCGCAGGACACTATAGCTGACATCGAGCCCTCTGTTGATAGTATAGCACAGACGGAGGGGGCTGTCAATGAGGTGGAGATGCCGGTGATGCAGGAGGCGGAGACTGTCGCAGAAGAAGCGGACGCTGCACAGACTGCGCGGCAGACGGTGGAGCAGATGGACGCGGAGTTTGACGCCATGGCGGAGGAGGCCCGAGCCAAACAGCGGAAACGTGAGGCCGAGGGCTACGAGATGCCGGAAACACTCCGGAGGCTGGGCGTGGATCCCTTCGGTTCCGAGGCAGACTACGCCGGGGCAGAAACGCTGGCGCGGGAGGCGCGGAACAACAATTCCGCCCGGAAGCAGATGCAGAAGCAGATCAGCAAGATGGCGTTTACGGAGAAGGAGCGTACCTTTGCCCGACAGCTTGCCAATGACAAGATCACATGGCAGGACGTACCGCCCACGATGGACATGGACCGGCTGGCCACGCTGACCGACTTCTACCGCGCAATGGACAATGACCCGGCGGCTGGGCTGCTGAGCAGACGGCGCGACACCATCCTGGAACGGGAAACGGCCAAGATGGAGCCCCTACTGGGTATGGATGTCACCTATGACGAGGGCGGCATGACGGACAGCGGGAAGCGCAGCGGAAAGATTGCTAAGAAGTTCAGCACACTGCGCCGGAATTTGCAGACACCGGCTCGCGTATGTGAAACAGAGTGGGGCGCGGAGCATGGACGGAAGGTCTACGATGAGCTTTTCTACCCGGTGACGGAGAACAATGGGCGGCAGATCACATGGGTGAATTCCATGCTGGACAGGGTGCGGACCTTCACGGACGGCACCGGCAAGAAACGGGCGCTGAACCGCAAGGAGCGTGAGCTGGTGCAGAAGCTGGTGGAGTACAGCGCCTCGCAGGACCGAGTAGCCAAGTTCTCCAAGCAGTACGCTCCGGCGGTGGAAAATGTGCGGAACGGCGCGGGCGTAGAGGACTCCGCCAAGGAGTTCGGCATCGACAAGTCCTCGCAGGAGTACGCGGACCTGCTGAACTACAAGACCTATCTGACCGCCGTGGAGGAACTGACGGCCAGCACAGAGGCCGACGGCACAGCGGTACAGGCCGCCGTGAAGGCATACGGCGACATCTACAAGGAGCTGTACGAGGGCATCAACACGTTCCTCGTGGCCCACGGATACCAGCCCATCGGCTTTATCGAGGGGTACGCGCCTCATCTCCAACCGGAAAGCGAGAGGACGGCATTCTCCAAGGCCCTTAAAATGCTGGGGCTGGACGACGCTGCCATGGAGCTGCCTACGTCCATCTCCGGCCAGACAGCGGACCTGAAGCCGTACAAGCAGTACAATCCCTTCTTCCAGGAACGCCGGGGAGACAAGACGGAATATGACATCGCCAAGGGCTTTGAAAACTACGTCTACTACCTGGGAAACATATTCTATCACACGGACGACATCATGCGTATCCGTGCAGCGGAGAGGTACATCCGAAAGACCTACAGCAGCGAAGAAGCCAATGAGATGATCACACAGGCCGAGGATGCACGGAATTTCTCGGACGCCGACATCGAGGAGTTCCTGCGGATGAACGGCCTTGTGGGAAAGAACACAACGCTGGACGAGGGCGATGCCCGCATACTGCTCAACGACTACATCGACAAGCTGTATGATCAGATCGGCAACGTGACGCGCTACAGCGAGATGGCGAAGTACCTGGACAACTACGCCAACCGGCTGGCGGGCAAGCAGAACTATGTAGACCGCGGCGCGGAGGCCGCTACCGGGCGAGGATCGCTGAACTGGATCAATACACTGTCCGGGAAATACGGCGGAGCCAAACTGGCGTTTAACGTTTCGTCGGCTATCAATCAGACATCGCAGCTCCCGATGGTGGCTGTGGAAAACGGCGAGAAGTACACGGCGGCAGCCATGCGCGACTTCTTCAAGAAGGACAGGAGCAGCTTCGTGAATGAAAGCAACTTCTTGAAGGGCAAGAAGGGTGTAAAATGGCTGCTGGGCGCGGAAACCGGCTGGGAGAAGTTCAAGCAGGCCGGATTTTCCATGACGGAGGCCGTGGACAGCTTCACAGCCTACACGGCGGTACGCAGTAAGTACCTCAAAGAGACCGCAGCGGGCAAGAGCCATGCGGAGGCTATCAAGCTGGCGGATGACTACGGCCGCCGCGTGATGGGCTCCAGAGCGCGGGGCGAGAAGCCGGTACTGTTCGACACGAAAAACCCATTCTGGCAGATCGCAACGCGGTTCCAGCTCGAAACGCTGAACAGCTGGGAGCACGTCAGCCGCGACCTGCCCAACGAGTTCCGGAAAATGGCGGGGGAGAAGGGCAAGACTTACGCCTCCCGCGTCATGGGCGGCAGAGCCGCGAAGTACGTCCTGTATGCGTTCCTGGCTAACCTCGCCGTGGGCGAACTGTCCGGCGGATCGCCGGTGCCCTTCGACCTGCTGGGCAATACCATGGAGGCACTGGGCAAGGCGTGGGGGCTGACCCAGAGCCAGACCGTGGCCACACTGCTGGACAGTGTGCTGCAAGCCGTGTTCGATGAACGGCTGTTCGGCACGCCGGAGCCGGAGGACGACGATGACGCCGACTGGTGGGCCGCGCTTGAAAGCCTGTTCGGCAACGTGGCCAACGATGTGCCGGTAGTCAGCCGGGCCGCGGCGCTGGCCGGCGTGGGAGATCAGACGCTGGCGGTGGCAGACCTGTCCAAGATCGCAGACCTTGCGAAGTCTGTAAAAGACAAGGGGCTTACATCTGCTGACACACTGGACAAGGCCGCCACGGCGGGCGGCGAGTTCCTGTACGGCGGCAACCAGCTCCGCAAGACGATACAGGGCACCATGGACGTGCTACGCGGCGGCAGGTACAATAACGGAAAGCTGCGCTACCAGGTAGATCAGACGCCATGGAACTACTTTAAGGGGGCTGTCTTCGGCCGCAGTTCACTGGACGAGGCGCAGGACTACTATGCGGAGAGGAGCAGCGACTTCTCCGCGAAGCAGACGGAGACCTTCGGAAACCTGCAGAGCGCCGGTGTGGCCGCCAAGGAAAGTTATGACCTCATCCAGGAAATGCGCGGTATCGAAAAGACAGATGACGAGAGCAAGGCCGAATTACAGCGCAAGGTACTCATGGCCTCGAACATCAGCGGGGAGGGAAAGGCTGCGGCCTATTATGGCCTGCTCGCCACCGATAAGGAGAAGGCCGCCATGGACGCCATAGGCGATGCGGAGCCGACGGCGGACATGGGCGAGGTGACGGGCCTGCTGGTACGCTTCAAGTCGTGCAAGAACGACACCGAGAAGCTGGCGGCGCTGCAGGACAGCGGATTGACGCTTTCACAGAAAACATCCATCTATACCAACCTCATCGCCAGCGAGGAGGCGCTGAAAGAACAGAGCGACCTTGAGGCCTACGACGGCATCACGGCGGAGAAATACTACCAGTACAAGACAGCCGTGGCCGGGCTGACAGGAAAGGCCGCGAAGCTGGCCGCTATCAATGCCCTTGACCTGCTGAGCGAGGAGAAGGACGCACTCTATTTTGCCAACGGCTGGGCGGAAAGCAAGCTGAACGAAGCACCGTGGCGCTCCGGCAGCAGCTACGTCGAGATGCCGGTGCTGAACAGTAACGTGGAAAAACCGGTGATGGGCAGGCCCCGCAGTTCGGAACTCTCGAAGCCGGTAATGGGAAGCTACACTGGAAACGTTGAAAAGCCCGTCATGCGAGGCGGCAACTATAGCAGCGTTGAAAAGCCCGTCATGCGAGGCGGCAACTATAGCAGCGTTGAAAAGCCCGTCATGCGAGGCGGCAACTATAGCAGCGTTGAAAAACCGGCAATGAAGTAAGAAAAGGGCGCATAGAGAAGCCGGAGAGCTTAGGCTCTCCGGCTTTGTGTTTGCGAGACTAATTGCTCATCACTGGCTTTTCAACAACGGAACAGGAGGGACACGCTCTGTACCCGTTGCTTAGGGCAAGCTCTGTATTGAATATCCAGTATCCGGCCGACAGGTCACATTTCGAGCAGGTGGGATCGCGGTGGTACATACGGCCGTTGGTGGGGACTACGCAGGCATTATTTGCGTAAAGGGAGAGGGCGTCAAGCTCATCCCGCAGGCTCCTAATGGTAGACGACAGGCTCGATATGCTGATGCGCGCGTTGGCGTTGTTCTCCTGGGCGTCAAGCAGGTCTGCGCGGCACTCTGAGTAGGAGATCTCCCTTGCCACGTTGATAGCCAGGGAAGCAAGCAGCGCGACGGAAAGGACGATGACTGCCACAGAAGGCCTGCGCTTGCGGCGCTTCTTCGGGGCTACGGCACGCCGGGGATCATAGCCGCAATCGCAAGGGGAGCCGGAATGGTTTAGACAACCGCAGGCCGGGCAGGTATACCATGTGTCCGTGATGGGCTCGTCCTGCACCTCGGTATATTCGACATCGACAAAATCCATAGCGATACCTCCTTTATGGCATTAGAATAGACGAGGCATCGGGATTTGTCAAATGCTATAGCAATTCTTGTCCACATTCTGTCCACATTTTTTCAGAAAAGCACAGAAAAACGTGGCAAAAAGAGGAAACGGGCAGAAAGCGACCATGTGGGAAAAGCCTTGTGGCACAAGGCTTACGGGGAAAATTTGATAAAACGTGGAAAGACATAAAAAATCAAAAAGGGCATGGGCAACAATCCTATGGTCGGCGCGACCGTGGCCGTGGCCGTGGCTGTGGCCGAGGCTGTGAAGTAATTTTGATTTACAGTAAAACATCCCCCGACAGACTGTCGGGGGATGTTTTTATGTGCGTATATGCGTCAGCACTTGCCGAAAAAGCCGCACAGCAGCTTCAGCAGGGAAGCGCAGTCGAAATTGCAGAACATAGTTGCTGTACCTCCTTGTGGTATTTGCCTTGCAAGACTGGGTGCATTGTAACCGTTTTGTAACCATTTTGCAAATGTAAATACTGGAAGTCACAATATCAGCAGCAATCCTATGGCGATGAGCAGCTCTTCATCCGCTTTTTGCCGGGAGAGGTAGAACAGCAGAAAAAGCAGCAGCAGGTCGCCGGCGTCCAGATCACCCAAGTGCAGCTTTTCCAGCAGGTCGTTGAAGAAGCCGCGCTCCGGTGCACCGTGCTCCGGTGGCGGCGGAGTAGGACCTTTCGGCGGCGGATTGGGGCGCGGCGGCGCTTCGTCCACGGGAACGCGGGTATAGATGCCATCGTCGCCGCGAATGTAGCGGTTATACAGGCAGACCTCCCCCTTCCGTCAAAAAGCGCTTGCCGATAGTGATGAGCCGCGCCAGCCTGGCGGCGCGGGCAACCTTGTCCTGTTTATCGTCCTTCAGGAAAGGACGCAGCGCGTAGAGAAGTTGGGTGGTTTGGCTGGTGTCGCGGGTCAGCTCCTGCAGCAGGGGCAGGTATTTGGCGATGACCTGGGGATCAATGGCCGGCAGTGGCGCAGGTGGTGGGACCGCCTGAGGAGGTGACGGAGGAGATGGCGGTGTGTTCTCGCCACCCATGGATCCAGAGAGTTGCTGCGCCAACTGCATGATCTGCGCCATGCTGCCGGGGTCGGACAGCAGCGCGTTGAGTTTTTCGTTGACGTCGTCCACGCTGTGTCCTCCTTTCCGTTACTGTTGAAGCTTGTTTTCCAGCCGCTGTACCAGCTCCGCGCCCTGCGGACTGGACAGTACACGAGAGAGCATGGCGCTCAAAGCTGCCGTGTCACCGGAGGCAGCCTGGCGCGCTGCTTGACCCAGTGCGGCGCTGTTGCCGCCGGAGAGCATATTCAGCAGTGCTTGGCCGTCCTGTGACTGCATGACAGACTTCAATGCACGGGGGTCGCTTTTCAGCTTGTTGACAATATCCTGTTCATTCATGGAATGACCTCCTTATAGGGTTCGTTACAGGTATATCCTATGTATGCGGGACGAAAAAAGTGCCTGTCAGCCTTGGCTGGCAGGCACAACGTTTTCATTTTACAGGGCGATACAGGAGCGGAGATAGACGTGCCCCGCGTCCTGCTCCGTCTGCCCAAGGACGAAGCCGATACCTGCCTTCGCCTTGGATCGTATCGCGGAGCACCTGATACATTTTTGGCGTACCAACTTGGGGTATCGAGCAATGCCTGATGACAGCTGGACAAGGGCGGCTGTTTATGCAGGATGCTTTGCATAAACAGTTGGAAATACAGTTGTAAATCAGGTACAAATGTGATACAATAATGTGCCAATTAAGATTAGGAGTATAGGCGTTTATGCCTACCTGTATAATACCCGTATGATACCTGTGTGATAAAGGACGGAGACAGATTTGATTTTAGAGACGATCAACAGCCCGGCAGACGTGAAATGTCTGTCCGAGGAGCAGACGGCCACGCTGTGCCGGGAGCTGCGGTGCTTCCTGGTGGAGCAGGTATCCCGCACCGGCGGGCACCTGGCATCCAATCTGGGCGTGGTAGAGCTGACAGTGGCGATCCACAGGGTGTTCGACACAGCCACAGATCGGCTGGTGCTGGATGTGGGACACCAATGCTACGTGCACAAGGCACTGACCGGCCGACGGGAGTTGTTCGATACGCTGCGGCAGTTCGGTGGACTGTCAGGCTTTCCCAAGCCCTATGAGAGTGTGCACGACGCCTTTATGGCGGGGCACGCGTCGGATTCGGTGTCGGTAGCGCTGGGCATGGCACGGGCGCGGACGCTGCTGGGGCAGGACTACCATGTGGTGGCCGTTATCGGCGACGGTGCGCTGGGCGGCGGGCTGAGCTTTGAGGGGCTCAACGACGCCGGCGGCAGCGGCGAACCGCTGGTGGTCATTCTGAACGATAACGGAATGTCCATCGACCGGAATGTAGGCGGGCTGTCCAAGCAGCTGTCGAAGATGCGGACGGACCCGGAGTATTACGAATTCAAGAAGCGTTACCGCAAGGCACTGGAGAAGCTGCCGGCGGGCCGAACACTGTATGAGTGGAGCCACGAGGTAAAAACAGCGCTGAAAAAGACGCTGCTGCCGCCGGTGAGCACCGTGTTCGAGGATATGGGCTTTGCGTACATGGGGCCGGTGGACGGCCACGACGTACAGCGGCTGACGGCGGTATTGCAGGCAGCCAAAGAGGCCGGGCGCCCGGTGCTGGTACACGTCCACACCGTGAAGGGCAGCGGATACGACTATGCACTGCGGGAGCCAGAGAAGTTCCACGGCGTAGGGCCCTTTGATCCGGCTACCGGAAAGGTACGGCAGGCAGGCAAAGAAACGTTCTCCCATGTGTTCGGCGAGACACTGCGGCAGCTGGCGCGGGAGGACAGGCGCGTGTGCGCCATCACCGCCGCCATGGCCGACGGCACAGGTCTGACAGGCTTTGCACGGGAGTTCCCGCGGCGATTCTTTGACGTGGGTATCGCGGAGGGCCACGGTGTGGCTATGGCCGGCGGTATGGCCAAGCAGGGGCTGATCCCGGTGTTTGCCGTGTATGACAGCTTCTTGCAGCGGGGCTACGATATGCTGGTGCAGGATATGGCGCTGGAGAAGCTCCATGTGGTGCTGGCGGTGGATCGCTGCGGCATCGTGGGCGCAGACGGCGAGACACACCACGGCTGTTTGGACTACCTGAGCCAGATACCGGGCATGACGGTGCTCGCGCCCGCCAGCTTTGCCGAGCTGCGGCAGATGCTGCGGCGGGCGGTGCTGGAGATGAACGGGCCGGTGGCGGTGCGGTATCCCCGGGGCGGCGAGGACGGCTATGACGGCGACTGCGGCGATGGATCAGTGACGGTGCTCCGTCAGGGGACAGACGCGGCCATCGTGACCTACGGTATCCTGACGCAGCAGGCGCTGCGGGCGGCGGCGCTGCTGGCGGGGGCAGCTGTCAGCTTTGCAGGGCTGCTCAGCTTTGTGGGGCTGCTGGCCCCGCACATTGCCCGGCGGCTGGTGGGCAATAACCATCGCATTCTGCTGCCCGCGGCCATGCTGCTGGGGGCGGCTTTTGTTGTGCTGTGTGATGTGCTGGCACGCTGCCTGTTTGCTCCGTTTGAACTGCCGGTGGGCATTCTGCTGTCCCTCATCGGCGGGCCGTTCTTCCTTGGCTTGCTGCTGCACGGCAGGGGGAGGCGAATGTATGATTGAATTACAGCAT
>OLYI01000089.1_pt1 | contig 44478 bp, 40 predicted proteins | sample 1644251 | NCBI WGS metagenome assembly OLYI01 (sample SAMEA103958140, study PRJEB25191) | human gut metagenome | biome: human-associated habitat [ENVO:00009003]; feature: intestine environment [ENVO:2100002]; material: feces | place: Germany | collected 2013/2015 | reverse complement strand
AAATTTTATCATCTTTTTTGACTCGTTAGGAGTCAACTTTTTTCAGAACGAGACACTACTAAGCTTTTGCCGATTGTCATATCGTCAGAATTTGCTAATTTTGCCGTAGATATGGAAAAAGGCGATAAGCTCGACAAAAAGTTCTACAAGATTCGCGACGTGGCCGAGATGCTTGGCCTCGCACAATCGACGTTGCGCTACTGGGAACAGGAATTTCCGCAGCTTCGCCCGCGCCGCAACGATGGCGGCACGCGTTTCTACACTCCCGACGACATCGAACTGCTCCGCATCATCAGCTTTATGGTGCGCGACAAGGGGATGCGTATTTCGGCTGTGCGCGATCAGCTCGCCGCCCGCGGCGGTGAGACCGAGCGCCGGGCGTTGGCTGTGGCGCGCCTGCGCGGAATCCGTGACCGTATCCAGCAGTTGCTCGACGGTCTGTCGAAACGCCGTATCGACTCTCTGACCAGATAACATTTCCCATCTCATGGCAACAATCCTCAATATAGAAACCTCTACCGACACCTGCTCGGCCGCACTGACCGACGACGGCGCCGTTCTGTGTCATCGCGAAGACTTCGGCGGCCGCAACCATGCGGCTTTGCTTAGCCTTTTTGTCAAAGACTGTCTCGATCATGCCCGCGAGCATGAGATGAAGCTGTCGGCGGTAGCCGTGTCGCTCGGCCCCGGAAGTTACACCGGGCTGCGCATAGGTCTCAGCGAGGCCAAAGGGCTCGCTTATTCTCTCGGGATTCCGCTTATCGGGATTCCGACGCTGAAGTTGCTGGCTGTAGAGGCCATGTTCTCGGCCGAATACGACGGTCAGGAATTTTTCATACCTATGATCGACGCACGCCGCATGGAGGTCTATACCGCTGTCTACGACACGGCTCTTAACGTTGTGGCCGAGCCGCAGGCTATGATTCTCGACAGCGGTAGTTCCGCCGGACTGCTTGAGAGCGGACGCGCGGTCATAGTCGGCAACGGCGCCGGAAAAGCCTCGGGGGTGATCGACAGCCCCAACGCTCAGTTTATGCCCGACGTGGCGCCGCTCGCCTCGGGCATGATAGCTCTGGCCGAACAGGCATGGCATCGACGCGATTTCATCGACACTGCCTATTCGACACCGCTCTATATCAAGGATTTTCAGGCCCTGAAACCTCGTCGCCCCTTCTGAGGTTATTAACAAAAACGGCGGGTTATTAACATTTTAACGCTTTTTGTTGATAATCTTTGCTGTAGATTGGCGAAAATATGGTTATTTTGCCGTTGAATACTCTAACAGAGCTTATTCCACACCTGTCAAATCAATAAAGATTATGGGTAAAGTTATTGCAATAGCCAACCAGAAAGGCGGCGTAGGAAAAACCACCACCACCATCAACCTCGGCGCATCGCTTGCCGCCGAAGGGAAGAAGGTGCTGATAATCGACGCCGATCCTCAGGCAAACGCCACGTCGGGCTACGGGATTGACCCACGGCAGATGTCGTCGTCGATCTATGAATGTCTTGTCGACGACTATCCCATGGACGGAAGTCAGGTCAAGACCTGTGTCGAAGGGCTCGACCTCGTCGGGTCGCGGATCGACCTCGCCGGAGCCGAGATAGAGCTTGTCGGCAAGAAAGACCGCGATAAAACCCTCCTTCACGCTCTGCAGGGCATACGCGATAAGTATGACTATATCCTGATCGACTGCTCGCCGTCGCTCGGCGTCATAACCGTCAACGCGCTGACGGCAGCCGACTCGGTTATGATTCCCGTTCAGGCCGAGTATTTCGCTCTCGAAGGAATCACCAAGCTGCTCAACACTATCAGGATAATCAAGACCAAGCTCAACCCGAAGCTCGAGATCGAAGGTTTCCTGCTTACGATGTATGACGCACGTCTGCGTCTGGCCAACCAGATCTACGAAGAGCTGAAGAGCCATTTCGCCAATATGGTCTTTGATACAGTCATTCCGCGCAATATCCGCCTGAGCGAGGCTCCGAGCCACGGACTGCCGGCTCTGCTCTATGCCCCCGACAGCCGCGGCGCTACGAGTCATGTGGCTCTGGCCAAGGAGCTGATCGCCCGCAACCACCGCAAATAAACCAACACTACGACGATAGAGATATGTCACAACGCAATGCACTGGGCCGAGGACTCGACTCGCTGATTTCGATGGACGACGTGCCCGCACGCGGCTCGAGCGCGATCAACGAGATAGAGATTTCGCGCATAAAACCCAATCCCGACCAGCCGCGCCGGACATTCGACGAAGAGTCGCTCGACGACCTCGCGGCCTCGATACGCGAACTCGGAATAATCCAGCCGCTGTCGCTCAGGAAAGTCGGACCCGACGATTATCAGATAATCGCCGGTGAACGCCGCTATCGCGCCGCCCTCCGCGCCGGGCTCACGACAGTGCCGGCTTATATCCGCACGGCCAACGACGCCGAGCTGACCGAAATGGCCCTTATCGAGAATATCCAGCGCGAAGACCTCAACGCCATTGAGATTGCCTTGACATTCAAGAAACTTCTCGACCAGTATGGCCTGACCCAGGAACGCCTGAGCGAACGCATCGGCAAGAAGCGCGCCACGATCGCCAACTTCCTTCGCCTGTTGCGGCTCCCCGCCGAAGTGCAGGTCGGGCTGCGCGACCGCCGCGTCGACATGGGGCACGCCCGCGCGCTGCTGACGATAAGCAATCCGCGCCTCCAGCTCAAGCTCTACAACATGATTCTCGAAAAGGGGCTGTCGGTGCGCGACGTCGAGCGCCTCGCGAAAAGCTGGGAGCAGGGAGGTGTTCCCGCCAGATCGCGCAGTGAGAAGCCGGAGCCTTCGACCGATCTCGACATTCTGCGCGAACATCTCTCGAAGCGATTCGAGACCCCCGTCGACTTCTCGCTCGACAAAAAAGGACGCGGAAAGATAACCTTCCGCTTCGCCGACGACGCCGAACTCCAGCGCCTGATCGCCCTCTTCGACACGCTCCAAGGCTGACCACCCCGAATGTATCGGAAATATCCGCGGGCGTATTGGCATAACTACTGTGACGGCACATATTTCGTTACAGTCTGCACACGCAGCCGAGCTCATTATTTCGGATGCATTAGCAACGGTGAAATAGCATATACTGTAACAGGAAAATATCTGTGCCGGGCCATCGAAGAAATAAGTGAGCATTACCCCTACGCTGTCATCCGGTGTTTCATAGTGATGCCCAACCATTTCCATGCCATTATATCAATTGTAGGGTCGCGGCATGCCGCGGCCCTGACGGAAAATACCGGTTGTCTGCGGCCTCCCCGACATCCCGACGACGGCGACAATTTTGACGGCCGTAATCATTTCAACGCCTTATTGTCGAGAGTGATCGGAGGGGTGAAATCCGCTGTGACAAGATATGCCCGTTCCCGGAATATTGAATTTGGCTGGCAGCTGAATTTCCATGACCATATAATCCGCAATCAGCGCGAATACAATCTTATAGCGGAGTATATCGACAAAAACGTCGAAACCTGGGCCAAAGATAGATTTTTCGCTCACAAATAATTGTGTTGTAGGGTCGCGGCATGCCGCGGCCCTGTTGGATTATGAAAATCAAAAGGAGATAAATGGATGAAGAAAGAAAAAAGATGGTATCTTGACGACGGTAGCATGACAGTATCGGAGCCTTAGATGAAGTCAAAAGATACGTCATTATCATAATCCGCAGATCCTGAATATAAATACCAATTTATCATATTTATGACACAGGGTTATGACACAGGGCCGCGGCATGCCGCGACCCTACATGGGTATGACAAATTTTGTTCTAAAAATGACGGGGTCAGCGGTTAGAGCCCTTTTTTTCAAAGGCCATACATAAAAACGACCACCCAATTTGGGGCGGTCGTTACATTTTTTTTGGTGATCCATACTGGATTCGAACCAGTGACCTCTTCCCTGTCAAGGAAGCGCTCTAAACCAGCTGAGCTAATGGATCAGTAGGTATGTGATTCGGCCGGGATTCGAACCCGGGACCCACAGCTTAGAAGGCTGTTGCTCTATCCAGCTGAGCTACCGAACCCGACAACGGTGCAAAGGTAAGCTTTTTTTCTGTTATGGCCAAATGGTTTTTTCAATTACTTTTGCAAAACAGTCGCGGGTAGCTTTGGTAGCTTCGACGAGCGGCAGCCTGACAGCCGGCGAGGCGAGACCGAGCAGATTGAGCAATGTCTTGATTCCGGCAGGGTTACCGTCGGCGCTCAGCGGGGCGTAGAATGGGCGCAGGGCTGCGTCGAGGGCGCGGGCGCGGGCAATATCGCCGTTTAAAGCGGCGCTGACCATCAGGCTGAACTGGCGCGGAAAAGCGTTCGCGATTACGCTGATGACGCCGTCGGCTCCCATGGCTATGAGCGCGAGGGTAAGGGCGTCGTCGCCCGACAGAACACTGAATCCTTCGGGGCGGCCGCGTAGAATCTCGCCTATCTGGTTCAGGTTGCCCGATGCTTCTTTGATTCCGACGATGCGCCGGCAGTCGGCGGCAAGGCGCAGGGTTGTCTCGGCGGCGATGTTGACGCCGGTGCGCGAAGGAACGTTATAGAGCACTATCGGAAGAGGACTGGCGTCTGCCAAAGCATGGAAATGGGCGTAGAGGCCGGCCTGGGTCGGGCGGTTGTAGAAAGGCGCCACGGAGAGCACGGCGCTGAAGGGGCCGTCGGGATCGAGGGCTGCGAGGCGCCGGGCTACATCGGCGGTATTGTTGCCGCCGAGCCCGTAGACGAGTTTTACCCGGCCGTCGACTTTCCGGGCAATGAAGTCGGCGAGACGGGAGGTTTCGTCGGGGCTGAGGGTGGGTGTTTCGGCTGTCGACCCGAAGGCGACGATGAAGTCGACGGGGACAGCTGTCAGGTTGTCGATGATCTTCGCCAGGGCGTCGTAATCGACGTCGCGGCTTTCAGCTGACTTGAATGGGGTGACCAGAGCCACGCCTGTTCCTTGCAACATAATTTAGTCGGATTGGTGACGATGCAAATTTAGCTAATTTCGCCGGGTTTTCAAGCGCGCTTTCCCTAAAAAATGGCTGCATAGTTGCCAAAAAATCGTGCAATTGTTATAAAAGGTTAAGCGCAGGGCGTCTTGTCGAACTAAATTGTTGTATTATAAAGCATTTTTATCGAACTTTGTAGCTATGAAGCTCGATAGAGCTGTTTTATAAACAAATTTTATGGATAACGAAAACCTTCTGCAACTCTTTCAGGCTTCTTTTCGCGAGAATTGGGATCTGCCGGCCCTGTCGCAATACGGGCGCGGCACAACGATGACCTACGCCGATCTGTCGCGCCGCATAGCTCAGGCCCATCTTATGTTCCGCCTCTTTGGCGTCAAGCGCGGCGACAAAATCGCCGTCATGGGCAAGAACACAGTCTCGTGGGTAGTCAGCTATATGGCCACGCTGACCTACGGCGCAATCGTGGTTCCCGTTCTGGCGGAGTTCAATCCCGAAGATGCGATGCATATCATCAACCACAGCGGATCGGTTCTGCTGTTTGTGTCGGGAAGCGTGTGGGAGCACATGAATTTCGACCGTATGCCGGGGCTTAAGGCGGCCTTGTCGCTCGACGACCGCTCGCTGCTCGGCGAGCATCCCTCCAACCGCGGGCGTGCCCGAAAGGCAATCGAGGCCCTTCCCGCGGCCTTCGCCAAAGTCTATCCCGAAGGCTTCCGACGCGAGAATGTCAAATATCCTTTGATCGATCCTCAGACTGTTGCCGAGATAAATTATACGTCCGGCACCACCGGCTTCTCGAAAGGCGTCATGCTGACGCTCGACAATCTGGCTGGAAACACGTATTACGGCGTTCGGTCGCGCCTCCATTTCAGCGGTTCGCGCTGTCTGGCGTTCCTGCCGCTGGCCCATGCCTACGGGGCCGCTTTCGATATGCTGACTCCGCTCGGCGCCGGTTCCCACGTTACACTTCTCGACAAGATGCCTACACCGATTCTGCTTGTCAAAGCATTCAGCGAAGTCAGGCCGAACCTTATATTGTGTGTCCCGCTCATTCTCGAGAAGATCTATAAGAAGCAGATCGCTCCGATGCTCGAACGCAAGTCGATAAAGCGGATGATGGCTGTGCCTCTGATGGACAGGATCGTCTACAACAAGATACGCGCCAAGCTCGTCAAGGCCTTCGGCGGCGAGTTCTCGCAGGTCATCGTCGGCGGAGCGCCGCTCAACGCCGAGGTCGAGCAGTTCCTCCATAAGATCAATTTCCCCTTCACTGTCGGCTACGGAATGACAGAATGCGGGCCGCTGATCAGTTACACCTACTGGCGCGAGTTTATCTGTGGCTCAAGCGGGCGCACGCTCCCGGGAATCATGCACTCGCGAATCGACAGCTCCGACCCCGTCAACCTCCCTGGCGAGATATGTGTCAAAGGGCAGAACGTCATGAAGGGCTACTATAAGAATCCCGAGGCCACTCAGGCTGTTCTCGACCCCGACGGTTGGCTTCACACGGGCGATATGGGAACCCGCACGCCCGACGGAACGCTCTTTATCAAAGGACGCTACAAGACGATGATCCTGACCGCCACCGGCCAGAATATTTATCCCGAAGAGATCGAGGCCAAGCTCAACAACATGCAGTATGTCGCCGAGAGCCTCGTCGTTGAGCGCGGGCGCAGCCTCGTGGCTCTCGTCTATCCCGACTATGAGGTCGTCGACCGCGACGGAATAACCACCGAGCAGCTGCCGGCAGTCATGGAGGCTATCCGCAAGGAGCTCAACAAGAAAGTCGCCCCCTACGAGCGTATCGACAAGATTCAGTTGCGCCCGACCGAGTTCGAGAAGACCCCCAAGCGCTCGATCAAGCGCTTCCTCTACAACTGATCTTATTCAGACAACTACATAAAGAACCCGGAGGCGGATGTGCGCCCCCGGGTTTTTCGTGGTGAGGATTTCAGAGAATGATTTTCGTGATGTCGGAGCGCTGCAATCGTCGTTTTGTTTTCGCGTGATAGTCATGCCGAGTGAACCAAAGGCGGCCGGCGCGGGTTTATTCTGTAGTTTTAATCTTTACTATTTCCTGCTTTATGAATTATTCTGAACTTATCAATTCGAGCAAAACCGTTCTGGTTGAATTTTACGCTTCATGGTGCCCCCACTGCCAGCACATGATGCCTGTCGTGACCGAAATCAAAGAGCTTCTCGAAGGACAGGCCGATGTCTATCAGTTCGATATCGACGAGAACAATTCGCTTGCCGACAGTCAGGGGGTGTCGACAATTCCGACGTTCATCCTCTACAGCAATGGCAAGGAAGTGTGGCGCCACAGCGGCGAGATCGACGGACAGGCTCTGCTGTCGAAGATCCGTGCGCAGATGTAATATTGCAGCCTGCGTATGAAAGAGATTCCGACTTCTGCCTGCGATATTCTGTCGGCTCTGGGGGTGAACCATACCATCAGGTTCACTAACAGTGAATTCCGCGCAATGTCGTTCCGTTCGCTCTTTGGACTGAGCAAGCTGTTGAAGAGCTACGGCATTGATAGCGGGGCCTATGAGCTGAAAGACCATGCGCTGCCCGAGGATATGCCTCTTCCGTTTTTCGCGGGATTAGGGGGGCGCTATATTGTTGTCACCGAAGTCGACGGCGACAGGGTCGAATATCTCGACGGTGGAACTCCGAAGGCGCTGACGCGCAGCCGTTTCGACAAACTGTTCAACGGAATCGTTATGGTCTGCTATCCCGGTGACGGAGCCTGCGAACCCGGCTATCTTCTCCACCGCGCCTCGAAAGGGGGCGGCCAGATGCTTATCGGCGTCGCAGGCCGGGGCTTGTATCAGGAAGAAGGGAAAGCTCCAGTCGAGCTTCTGCCCGGAACCGTAATCAATATTCCCGCCAATGTGAAACACTGGCATGGTGCTCAGGCTGATTCATGGTTTGCCCATCTCGCTTTCGGCGTGCCGGGCGAGAATACCTCGACAGAATGGCTCGAGCCGGTTACCGACGAAGAATACGACAAACTCTCAAAATAATCCATGCGTAAGATTTTTCTGACACTCATCGCTGTTGTGGGGCTTTGCGCCGTAGCGTGCAGCTCAAACAGCAAATCGGCATCTTCTGAAATGAAACAGAAATCAGATTCAACACGAACAGCAGTAGTTTATTTCTCGGCAACGGGAACAACCCGTGCCGCAGCTGAGGAAGTGGCCCGCGCCGCCGGTGCCAGGCTCTTCGAGATTCAGCCGACAGAGGCCTATCCCGACGCAGATCTCGACTGGCACGACAAGCTGTCGCGCTCGTCGGTCGAGATGCGCGATTCGTCGGCGCGTCCGGCCATCAAGCCTATCGACTTCAATCCGGCCGACTACGACCTCGTTTTCGTAGGCTATCCTATATGGTGGTATGTGGCTCCGAGGATTATAGAGACCTTTCTCGATACTTACGATCTCAGCGGAAAGCGCGTGGCCACCTTCGCCACTTCAGGCGGAAGTCCCATCGAGCCCTGTGACACGGCGCTCGCAAAAGAGTATCCGGCAGTGAAATTCATCGGCGGACGTCTGCTCAACGGCACGTCGCCCGACAGTATTGCCGCCTGGGTTGATTCGCTCGAAAAGTAAAACCGGTTATTCCTCAGGCACGGATCGCTCGGGCACCGCGATCGGACGCGACGGGCATTCGGCAAGCATAGTGTCGTGGATGATTCGCATAGCCGGCTGAAGGCTGTCGCCTGAAATAAGAAACGAGAGGTTTGTGTCGCTCGCCTCGCGCGAGAAAGCCTCGATTGTCATTCCATTGTCGCTGAGAAGTTCGAATATCCGGCTTCTCAGCGATATGTCTTTCATGAGGTCGCGGCCTACGACAGCTACCAGAGCCATGCCCGGCATGACTTTGATTTCCCTTATGCCCCCCTCTTCGATTTCTTCCGAGAATTCGTCACGGATTGTCTTTACAGCCCTGTCGGCTGCGTCTTCTTTCACAGAGAGGGCTACGGTTGTGGCGCTGTAGGGGTAGAGATTCACCGGGAAAACGTCGATACCTTCGCGCCCCGGGGCGTTCAGCATTCTGTTTTCCAGAGAGTCGACTGTCTGAAGCAGATTTCCCTCGAGAATAATCATGCACTGCCCCTTTGTCGACGAAACCCCTTTGAAGCCTCCCTCTTCGTCGGCCCGGCCCGTGCGTTCGGCCACACGTGTGCCGGGGGCTTCGGCGTTGAAGGTGTTCTTGATGTAGATAGGTATGTTCTTGTGGAACACGGGGTAGATTGTCGGCGGATAAATGACCTTTGCGCCGAAGTTGCAGAGATCCATGGCTTCGACAAACGACATGCTGCCGACAACCTCGGCCGTGGGAATCACTCGCGGGTCGGCCGTCATGAAGCCGTCGACGTCGGTCCATATCTCGAGCACGCGCGCTCCGAGGGCTGCTGCCAGAATCGCGGCCGTGTAGTCGCTGCCTCCGCGTCCGAGATTGGTTATGTGGCCGTCGGTGTTTTCGCGGGCTATGAAGCCCGGAACAACGGCCACTGCGCCGTCCCAGTTGTCGAAAGCGGCATGTATGAGAGGCTGCGACGCATCGTTGTCGAGCGCATGGCGGCCATAGCGCGTTATTGTCTTTATGAAATCGAGCGAGTCGAAGCGCACGGCATCGTCGAGCATATTCGACACGATAACGCTCGACATTCTTTCGCCGAATGAAACAACGCGGTCAGAGGCTTCGGTGTCGACTTCGCCGCGCTTTTCGATGTCTGAAAATTCCTCTGCAAGGCTATCGAGAAGGGCGCCGACTTCATTTTCGACGGCGGCGCGACGGTTGTCGGGTATCATCGCCGCGATAATCTCGCGGTGGCGTCCGACCATCGACGAGTGGCTTTCGCGCCATTCTGCCGTCTGGCCCGACGCGGCAAGCCGGGATGTTGCTATAAGTTTGTCGGTCAGGCCTCCCAATGCCGAAACAACTACAATTGCCTGTTCGCCGCGGCATCCCTCGACGATAGCTTTGACATTGGTCAGCGACGCTATCGTCCCGACCGAAGTACCTCCGAATTTTAGTACTTTCATTATTAGTTTGCGTTTTCGACTGCAAAAGTAGCGAAAAAAGCCCGACCCTCAAAATATCCCGCTCACCGGCGGTAGACCTGACGGCAGGTGTGTATTATCAGTATTTAAGATAGTTAAATATTTGGCTGATTCACCGAATAATATTATCTTTGCGCCATATACAATTGGAATCATCGCACTTCTATTTATAAAAACCAGTCATTCTTTTTGAAAATTCTACTCACCATATTAGTGGCTATGCTGATTCCTGTGGCAGCCAATGCTTCCGGGACCCGGCAGCCTGAAACGTCGTCACCGGCCGTAATAAGCGACAGCGTCGCCGCGGATCCGAGCGGAGAATGGCGCCTGTCGACTTCGCTTCCGGCGTGGATTGCGGGAGTGACCAACATCGCCGGCGAGTATGTTTTCTCGCGCCACTGGTCGGCCGGTCTCTATATGAGCTACAGCGGCTGGAACTATTTCAGACAGACCCAGAAATTCAGCGTGGCCGAATTCCGGCCCGAAGTCCGCTACTGGTTCGGCGGCAATGCCCGCGGCTTCTTTGTCGAGGGACATCTGGCTGTCATATCCTATAATGTCGCGCTCCCCTCATGGAACTTCCGCTATCAGGACCGCGGAGGCAGCCATCCCGCCCTCGGCGGGGGCATCGGGGCCGGCTTCCGCTGCAATCTCACCGGCGACGGCGTCTGGCAGGGGGAAGCCTCAGTCGGGTTCGGCGGATATTATCTCGACTACGACCGCTTCGAGAACACCGGACCTCAGGGGCGCCTTGTCGACTCGAAGAAGCGCGGATTTTTCGGCGTCGACCACTTCACAGTGTCAATCGTCTATTCATTCAGCACCCACAAGCGATGATAAAGCTAAGATATGCGTCAATGATTCTTGCCGGCTGGCTGAGCCTGCTGTCGCTGTCGGGGTGTGTCCATGAGTTTCCTGAAGAGACCGGGCCTGAGACTACTGCGGTGAAATGCTATATCCATCTGCGCTACGACCTCGGCTCTATGCCGCTGCTGACCACGGTTCCCTACAACGAGAACGGAGCGAAAACGCGCTCGGCGACATCTGACCTCGATTTCAGATACCTCGTCAGGATCATGGACGACGATGACACCGGCTCGCGCACCACAGCCTCGCGCGGCGTTGTCGAAGAGATATGCGTCAGTGTCCCCGCGCCCGCCGAGGGGGAATCGGTCGACCGCACGTTCGAAGTCAGCCTTCCTGCGGGCCGTTACAGCGTCGTGGCCTGGAGCGACTTTGTCGACGCCGGCTCGACGGCCGACAAATATTATCAGACCGACGACATGCGCTATATCACAATACTGACCGGCGCCGACGGCTCCCATCCGGGCGCCACCGAAGCCCGTCAGGCATTCCGCGGTGGCGCCACGGCCGACATCCCTGCCGCCGGACAGGAGCGCCGGGTCGACATCTACGTCGACATGGAGCGGCCGATGGCGAAATTCCGCTTCATAGCCACCGACGTCGACGAATTCCTCTCGCGCCGCTCGCGTGGCATCGACGACTATTACGCCGTTGTCAACTATCCGACCTATATGCCCCACGTGTTCAACGCGCGCCTCGACCGTCCGACCGATAGCCGTCAGGGGCAGTCGTTCCGCTCGGAGATCGTAACTCTGAGCGACGGGGTCGCCGGCCTCGGCTTCGACTATGTGTTCGTCAACCACAACGACGCCTCGGTGCAGCTCTCGATCGACATCTACGAGCGCGCCACAAACCGGAGGATGTCGTCGTCGAACGTCGTCACGGCTCCGCTTCGGCGCAACCACGTTACCGAAATCAGGGGCCGCTTCTTCACAACCGACGCTCAGGGCGGTGTCGGCGTAAACCCCGGATTCAACGGAGAATATAACGTAGAGATAAAATAATCAACATAAATCCAACCAACTCCTATTTAAACCAAATCATTATGAAAAAATCAATTTTCACAGCCATGGCGATGACGGCACTGCTGCTCTCGTCGTGCGCCAATGATGACCTACAGAATCCCGCTCAGGACGGCGCAGTAGTCTTCACCGCCTCTCTGCCGCAGTCATTCTCGCGCGCGATTGCCGACGGCTCGAACGCCGACCACCTCTCATACGCCGTTTATGAGAGTGGATCAGACGACGTTCTCTTCACCTCCGAAAATGCCGGCGATCCTCAGGCTTCAGCATTCTCGGAGCTCAAGTCGACACTGACACTGAATCTTGCCAAAGGCAAGACCTACGACATTATCTTCTGGGCCGACAAGTCGAACAATACGTTCTACACCTTCGATCCCGAACAGAAGTCAGTGACAATCAACTATGACGGCATCACGAGCAACGACAACGACCGTGACGCCTTCTTCGAGAAAACCACCATCACCGTGACAGGCGCCATGAACGAGACCGTGACACTCCGCCGTCCGTTCGCCCAGCTCAACTTCTGCACCAACGACATCGAGGCTGCCAGGGCTGCCAATCTCGAACTCGGCACGACGGCTGTGAAAGTATCGAACGCATATTCGAAACTCAATCTGTTCACGGGCAAGGCATCGGAAGGCTCAGAGCTGACTTTCGCCCAGGCTCCGCGCGTCGACAACACCGATTATCCCGGAAAAGTGGCCGAAGGTTCTTCCGAACCCGCCAAGACCTACGCCTATCTGTCGATGAACTATGTTCTCACCGGCTCGACACCTCTGGCCGAACAGCCCGAAGATGTCAAGCAGGCCGAGAAGGAAATCCTCGACTGCTCGCTCATGGTCTACGACAACAACGGCACGCTCATCAACACCGTAGATGTCAGCAATGTTCCCGTTCAGCGCAACTACCGCACAAACATCTACGGCGCCCTGCTGACCTCGACCGTCGACTACACGATCAAGATCGAACCTGACTTCTACAAAGAAGACTACGACGTGGAATATGTTTCGGTCGCCACTCCCGCTGCCTTTGTAAGCGCTATCTCGGAAGGCTCTAACGTTGTCGTGCCTGCCGAAGCCAGCATCAATCTCATCGGCCAGGGGCCCATCGACCTCGCCAACGAGCAGCGAATCAAGATTGAAGGCACCGTAAACACCGAGCGCGCCCAGCTCTCTGCCCGCGGCGAAGGTGTGACCGTCTATGTCGAAGGCCCCGGCAAAATCACCTCGATCGGCGTGGATGGTGCTACAGGAAACCGTCCGCTGAATGCTTTCGACGGCGCCACTCTCGTTGTCCGCAATCTTGAGGTTGAAACCGAGCAGAACAACGGCGGTTCGTGCATCTACTCAGAGAACGGTAATCTCGATCTCGAGAATGTCACCATCAACGCCCACCACTTCGCAATCGGCGCAAACGGCGGCACTCTCATCGCCAAGAACTGCAATATAACCAGCGACTCGAACAACCGCGAAGGAGCGTTCTCCTACACCGTAAGCGTTGCCACCGGTTGTCAGGCAGTTCTTGAGGGCTGCACCGTCACCGGCATTCAGGGCGGTGTGACCGTTCAGGGCGAAGGCGCTGTTGTCACCATCAAGAACGGCATCTACAGCACAATAGCCCATCCGCAGTATGGCGAAAACATTGCGTTCTATCCCGTTTATGCCACCGACAAGGGCCTCGCCATTATCGAAGGCGGCGACTTCATCGGCGTTAAAAACTGGTCTGGCGGCGTGCTCACCGAAGGTACAAGCTGCCTCGTAGCCGGCGACAACGACGTCCACATGCCCGACGGCAACTTCATCATCAAGGGCGGTCGTTTCTCAGGCAAAGCCTACAACCACACAGAGAAGAAACTCAGCAACCTTCCCGAAGGATATGAGTACCGCCCGATTTCTGTCGGCTCGCTCATCTGGGAGGTAAAAGCCATCGGCCAGTAATCCTACCCTTTCATAATAATCGGGAGCGCTTCGCCACAGCGGGGCGCTCTCTTATTTTTCACGGGTTAAGTTTTGCCATGCGGCACGCGTTTGCTATTTTTGCAAAGGAATATGAAACGTCTCTGCTATGTGTCGCGCTGCTATGGAGCCAAGGAATCGGCCGGCCGGAAGGCCAAGACCGACTATGAGGATATTCTCGCTTCGATGGGCGCACGGAATCTCGGACTCGGGCGTCGTTACGGCGGTTCGAAAGTCAGGGCGTTTCTGCGCAACCTCGCCGGAGTCGGAGCCTATTTCTTTCGCGTGCGCCGTGGCGACTGCGTGGTTCTTCAATATCCTGTCAAGAAATATTTCCGCCTGATGTGCTTCATAGCGCGGATGCGCGGCGCCGACACCGTGGCTTTCATCCACGACCTCGGCTCATGGCGCCGGAAGCGGATTTCCGAAGCTACCGAACTGCGGCGGCTGAACTCGTCAGACGCAGTCATCGCGGCAAACGAAGCTATGGAACAATGGCTCGTCGGACATGGCCTTACAGTTCGCCATACGGCCATGGGGCTGCACGACTACCTCGGCGAAGGCCGTCCGCGCAATCGCGCCCACAACCGGCCATGGAGCGTCACCTACGCCGGCTCGCTGAATCTTCGCAAAAGCAGTTTTCTCGAGAAACTTCAGCGCGAGCCGGGCGTAAATCTTTTTCTATACGGCAATCTGCCTCCCGAGATGGCCGAGATGGCCGAAGACGCCACGGTGTGCGGCAACGTAGCGCCTGAAGAATTCATCGAAAACGCCCGGGGGGATTTCGGCCTCGTGTGGGACGGCGCGCAGCTCGACGCCTGCACCGGCCCCATGGGCGAATATCTGCGCGTCAACACACCTCACAAATGCTCGTTTTATCTGCGCGCCGGACTCCCGCTGATTGTCTGGAGCCGCTCGGCAATGGCCGCCGAAGTGACCCGCCTCGGCATAGGAATCGCCGTCGACACTCTCGAAGGGCTCGGCAAAAGGCTCGACGCCGTCAGCAATGCCGAATACGAGACAATGAGCCGCGCCGTGGCTTCGGTGGCTGAAGATCTCGCCGCAGGCCGTCAGCTCAGGCGCGCTCTCGGCTCTATCGTCCGATAAGGGCGTAGCGCACCGTAGTGGCCCAGTGTTTGAGCTTAATCTCAATACGCCGGCCAAGCTTGCGCCGGCGCCAGCTGCCGTAGACCCGGTGCTGCCCTATCGTATCCTTGTCGACCTTATATCGCTTGCGCGGCGCGAGGAAATGGGTTGGCCAAACGACGAGTCCATCGAGATGCTGCTCGGTATCGTCGGGGCGATAGCCGCGGCTGTCGGCGATGGCACGCATCGTGAAAGGCGAGATTGTGTCGTCGCGCGTGCCGTCAGGCTTTATATAGTGACGCGAAGAATAATAGTCGACCATCTCGCGGCAGAACTCATTGCCCTTTTCTCCTATGAAGAAAGCAGCCTGAAGTCCGAAATTCTCATGCTCGGGATATATCTTCTCGTGGAAAGTGGCAAATCCTTCCCCCGGCCCCGGCATGAACTCATCGAACCGGCGGTAGAGAAAAATATCGCTGTCCATATAGACTCCACCGTATTTCCATACGGCATAGAAGCGCACAACATCGCCGGCGAAAGCCCATCGGCGCTCGTCGAGAGCCTCGTTGACGAAAGGAATGCCGATGGCACGCGCGGCCGCCATGTCCCAGAGCTTGATCTCATAGTCGGGGAGCACCCGGCGCCAGGAATCAAGACATATCTTTATCTCGACCGGGTAAGTGTCGGAACTGAACCAGCAGAGATGGATAATTTTCGGTATCATGCCTGCAAAGTTAGTGAAAGGTGAGAGCAGTGGCAAATGAAATGGCTGTTTTAATTTGTGGACGTTATGAGGCAGTTTTTGACAGCCGTCAAGAACATATAACCATCACACTACATTCCATTTATTCTATTGCATACCTGCGGAACATGGTCAAGGCCATAAAGCAGGGAATGACTATCGATGCCCATCCACATAAACAGCTTATGCAGACTCTGATAGACATTGAGAATGTATGCGGTGCCGATTTGAGGATGCCTCCGCGCAAAACATATAGGCTCATAGTGGGCTATACGATTCCGCAGAATATTGATTCCATCAAGTTCGTTGAACATATAGGCATTGTTGTATTGCACATCGGCAGATGAACGTGGCTTATTCGGAAATATGCGGAGAAGAATCTGTCCCGTAGCGCGATACTGAGGATTGGCAAACATATATTTCCAGACGCCGAACTCCATTTCGGCGAGAAGCTTATGATGGGAGTATTCACTGTTACGGCAAAGACGATTGTAAGCCTTGCTGATAATACGTGCGCTGTCTCTGCAGCTTGGAATGTCAAATATGCCTCCGGTTGCGACTGAATCCCTCAACCAGTCCTTCCCGAAACGGGATGTAAGCTGTCGGTCAATGGCATTTCTTAAAGCCACTTCAAAACAGCTTAACAATGTGAATACCTCTTGCGAAAGATGTAAATTCAATCTATATAGCGACATGGCCTTTCGGGTATCATTACCACAGGCAGCAACATAGCGATTAAGCCTCTCCGAGGATAATACATTCTGAAAATCAGTGAATTTCACTTGCTTTATGATCTTTTATGAGACAGAATTTGTTTAAATCAAACGAAAGCACTACTTTTGCAGTGTTGATTCCCGGTAGCCCCTGACTCGTCAAGCTATCGGGTTTAGTTTTATATCTGTAACGATAAACATTTTCATCGGATTGAACAACAATATAAGAAAGACGCCGATTACCGCCGAGCCAAATTCCAACTTATCAATCGATTCCGCAAAAAAACGCCGCAACCCGAGGGGGCTGCGACGTTTTATTATAGCTTCTGGATTACCACTGGCGGCCGAAGGCACGGCCGTAGCGTTCGCGGGCGGCGCGTTCGAGCTCTTCGCGGGCCGACGGGTCGGCAATCGATATCAACAGGCGGGCGCGCTCGGCGAGATCCTTACCCCGGAGGCAAACGCAGCCATGCTCTGTTGCGATATAATGGGCCATATAGCGCGTGGTGACCACACCGGCGCCGGGCGTCAGAACGGGTTTGATCTTGCTCATACCCTTGCGCGTTGTCGAGAGCATTGTCAGGAACGATTTGCCCCCCTCGCTGCGACTTGAGCCGTAGACGAAGTCGACCTGTCCGCCGACACCGCTGAACATATGCGTTCCGATCGAGTCGCTGCATATCTGGCCGGTAAGGTCGATCTCGAGACACGAGTTTATCGACATCACTTTCGGATTCTGCGCGATGCGGAAGGGATCATTTGTCCAGGCGACATCCTTGAAGATAATGTCGGGATTATAGTCCATGAACTCATAGAGGCGGCGGCTGCCGAGAGCCAGTGAGGCTACCGACTTTCCGGGCATCACACGCTTCATCGAATTGTCGATAGCGCCGCTCTCCATAAGCGGGAGCAGGCCGTCGGTCATTGCCTCGGTATGGACACCGAGATGCTTGTGACCGGCCAGAGCGCGTATGATGGCGTTGGGGATACCGCCGACGCCGATCTGGAGAGTAGCTCCGTCGGGAATGAGTGCGGCCACATTGTTGCCGAGGGCAATTTCTGCCGGAGTAGGTTCAGGAGTGGGAACCTCGACGAGCGGATCGTCGACCTCTACGGCTGCGGCAAGCTGGCTCAGATGTATAACCGGGTCGCCGAAGCTGAACGGCATACGGCGGTTGATCTGGGCAATGACTATCTTGGCGCTTTCGGCAGCGCTGTAGGCCAGATCGGCCGACACGCCGTAGCTGACATAGCCGTTCTTGTCGGGCAGCGAGCAGTTAAGCAGGCAGACGTCGACCGGACAGATGCCCTCGCGGAACAGGCGCGGCACCTCACCGAGGAAACAGGGGGTTGTCGAGCCGTTGCCCTTGTCGATCCATTCGCGGACAGAGTTCGAGATGAAACATGGATCGGGATAGAAGGCGTCGGCACATTCCTCGCGGCAGTAAGGGGCCGGGCCCTTGGCCACGGCAAAGCCCTGGTAGAGGCGGACGTTGCGAAGCTCATTGCCGCGGCGCGCCATAGCCTCGACAAGCACTTCGGGAATCGAGGTGCTGCCCTGAATGAAGACGTGGTCGCCGCTCTTTATGAGGCGGACGGCCTCGTCGGCTGTCATATAGTTAACCTTGACGCTGTTCATCGGCGAAAGCTTTTAGATGACGTCGTAGATTTTCGAAATCACTGTCGGCGGTAAGCATCGAAACGCAAACCCTCACCCCGTCTTGCAGACTGCCTGTCGACGGGAGCGAAATGGTGGCCACTCCGTGGCGCAGCAGCTCGCGCTGAAGCGTGACGCTGTCCATGCCGGGGAATCCGGCCGTGAAGAAGAAGCCGTCGGAGATGGGAGCTTCGCCGTCGCGGGCATAGACGAGATGGAACCCCGATTCCTCGAAAGCCTCGCGGGCGCGGTGGGCACGACGGCCATAGTCACGCGACGTGCCTACGAAATCGAGCATACCGTCGGCGGCGGCATCGAGCATCGCAGCCATTGCGTATTGCGCCGAATGGGCCGTGCCGCTCGAGCAGGCATAGAGAACGCCATAGATATAGGCGTCGCCGAACGAAGGCATTCCGTAGAAATCTGCCAAAGCCTCATAGTGACGGTCGTAGACCTCGGGGGTCATGCAGACCAGAGCGATTCGCTGACCCGCATAGCTGAATATCTTGCTGCCTGAGAGAAGCAGAATGCAGTTGCGGGTATAGCGGGCTACTGTCGCCGGATAAGGAGCTTCGAACGGATGGCTGAAATCGGTTCGGAAGTCCATGCCGAAATATGCCTGATCTTCGATGACGATGACATCGTGCTTGTCGGCCATGCGTCCTAAGATTTCAAGCTCTTCCTCGGTCAGGTTTGTCCAGGCCGGGTTGTTGGGATTGCTATAGAGGATGGCTGTAACACGTCCGCCGGCCAGACATTCCTCGAGTTTCTGTTCGAGAGCGGCTCCGCGGTAGTCGTAGATGTCGAAACTGATCTCTTTGAGACCGAGAATCTTTGCCTGATGATGCTGGGCGGGGAATCCGGGATTGATGAAGAGAATAGTGTCGCGTTCTTTCAGACGCTGTCCGAGAAGAAGAAGTGTCGTGAAGCATCCCTGCATGGAGCCGACAGTCGGCACGAGGCAACGCGCGGGCATATCGAGATTCTCGAAAGCCTTAAGGAACTTCTCGCCGGCATATTTCAGAGCGGGGAGTCCCCCGACAGCGGGATACTGGTTTGCGATACCGCGCCGGAGCGCCTCGCATTCGGCATTGATGCCCACTTCGGAGGCAGGCAGACCGGGATTGCCCATCTCGAGATGAACACAGTCGTCATCGGCTACTTCGGCAAGGCGGTTGGCGAGGCCCACGATCTGTCGGATTGTGGCGGCGCCGAGATCCATGATGCCGCAATCGGCCATGGCTCTGTCGAAATTCGTCCTGTCAATCGGAAACATAGTCGGTCGTATAGTTTATTTCTTAGCCAGAGCCCTCTCGCGACCTGCGCGGAAAGCTTTGACGTTCATTTCTACGATAGCATCTCCCTTCGGGCCGAACACGGTTGCGATGGCGCGCTCGATAGCGTCGGCGTCGAGTTCGATGAAAGGAGAGGCGGCGCCCAGAAGCACCATATTCGAGGTGCGCGGCGAAGCGACCTCCTTTGCGACGGTGTCGACATCGAAGGCCACTACATTGCCGTGGCGCTCGAGATCGGCCATGACCGTCTCCATCTCGGGATATTTCTCAATATTGAGGAAGGGAACTGTGTTTGTTACGATCCATCCTTTCTTCGACAGGAAAGGAACATAACGCAGGGCTTCCATAGGTTCGAGCGAAACAACGAGGTCGGCGGTTCCGCGGCGGATGAGGTCGCTGGCGATAGGATCGCTGCTGAGTCGGAGCATCGAGTGGACGTCGCCGCCACGCTGGCTCATTCCGTGGACTTCGGCCTGTTTGATATGGAGGTTTTCGGCGAGAGCCGCATTGGCGAGGATTGTGGCAATGGAGAGAATTCCCTGACCGCCCACGCCGGCGAGTACGATATCTGTTTTCATGATTGTTTGCTTTGTTTGTTGTTAAAGACTGTTGGGCGGGTTGCGGTTATTTCTTTTTGGCGTGACGGCGTGCTGTCTGAATACATTCGCGGCGCGAAACGATCACCGAAAGTCCCGGATAATCGATCTCTTCCTTGAAGAGAGCCTTCATCTGCTCGACGTTGCGCGGCAGTGAGTCGATCGTGCGGACGTGTTCGGGAGCGGCACCGAGGCCAAGGCAGATCTCTTCGAGTTTGCCTGTTCCCTGCGAATCCTGACCGCCGGTCATGCCTGTGGTGAGGTTATCGGAGATGATGACTGTCATGTGGGTGTTCTCGTTGATGGCATCGAGCAGGCCGGTCATTCCCGAATGGGTGAATGTCGAGTCGCCGATAACGGCCACCGATGGATGCTGTCCGGCGTCGGCAGCGCCTTTGGCCATTGTTATCGACGCTCCCATGTCGACAACAGAGTCGATAGCGTTGAAAGGAGCGAGCCAGCCGAGGGTGTAGCAGCCGATGTCGCCGAACACTTTCGAGTCGGGATATTCGGCAAGTGCGGCATTCAGGGCGGCATAGACGTCGCGGTGGCCGCAACCCTGACAGAGGGCGGGCGGGCGCGGAACGGTCACTTCGCTCGGAGCGGGAATGTCGAGTTTGTCGATAAGAGTCGGGCGGAAGTCAGCGGTCAGGCGCGACAGAGCCTCAGCCACAGCGTCGGGGTTGAGCTCGCCGGTGCGCGGCAGATAGCCGTCGAGTTTTCCGTAGACTTTCAGTCCGCGGTTGAGTATGCCGCGAAGCTGTTCTTCGATAACAGGCTGCCCCTCTTCGATGACTACGATGGCGTCGACCGTGTCGGCCAGGCGCTCGAGCATCTTGCGCGGAATAGGATACTGGCTGATCTTCAGCGTCGGGAAAGGATTCTTGCCTTCGGGAAGCACTTCGTTGAGATAGTTGAAGGCCAGACCGCTGACAACGATTCCGAGACGGGTGTCGGTGCCGTCGATATAACGGTTGAAGGGCGATTCGAGGCTTGCGGCCTCCATTCCCTCCTGTTCGGCGATGAGAGCTTTATAGCGCACGCGCGAGTTTCCGGGCATCAGCACCCACTGGCGCGGTTTTTCGGGATAATTGATGGCGTTCGGCTCGCGCGGAGTCTCGACGGTGGCGACTTCGCCGCGTGAATGGCTCAGACGGGTCACGAAACGCACGACTACCGGAATCTGAAGCCGCTCGCTGAGTTCGAAGCCGTAGGCTGCCATGTCGTAGGCCTCCTGCTGACACGACGGCTCAAGCAGCGGAACCATGGCGAATTTGGCATAGAAACGCGAATCCTGTTCGTTTTGCGACGAGTGCATCGACGGATCGTCGGCGGCAACGACGAGCAGGCCGCCGTTGGCTCCGGTGAAAGCCGAGTTGATGAAAGCGTCGGCGCATACGTTCATGCCGACATGCTTCATCGAAACGATAGCGCGTTTGCCGCAGAACGACATGCCAAGGGCCTCTTCTACTGCGGTTTTTTCGTTGCTTGACCAGTGGGAGTGGATTCCGCGCTCGTGCGTCAGCGGGTGGGATTGCACATATTCGAGGATTTCGGTCGAAGGAGTGCCGGGATAGGCGTATGCGCCCGACAGACCCGCTTCGAGGGCTCCCAGGGCAAAAGCCTCGTCGCCCAGCAGAAGATGCTTTGTGTTCATGGTTTCAAGATTGTGTTGGTTATCTGTCAATATAAGGGTGTGCCAAAGATAGCGATTTTCTTTGAAACGCCAATACACCCCGCGCTATTTTTAGCCAAAAAGAGAGTATCGGGCCAATCAGTCGATTGACCCGACAGAACAGATCGGATAAGTCCGGCAAAGCGGGCCGCTCAACGCGCAAGCTGTTTTGTCGCGCGACCGTCTTCAATACGTATATAAATGCCGTTTTCCGGCGGCGCCGTGAGGCGCAACCCCGACAGATTGTAGTATTTCACAGTCGAATTTTTCGCCTGTACGTCTCCGAGACCGAGAACCGCATCACCGTTTATCAGGATATATCCCTCGGGCAGATTCACAGCGACATTGCTGTCGCCGCTTTCACGCTCCTGACTGTCTGACTCAAACACGGCATCCGTTCCTTTGGTATACGCGATATTTATCTTCTCGTTGTCATGCCAGACAACCTTATCAGCCGCTGTTGTCGGCCCGAATATGAAGGCGTCTATGTCGAATTTCGGCTCATACGAGATTCTGAAATCCTCGGGCACATTCACATTGCCCTGATAGATTCCGGTGAGGGGGTTGCCATCCAGCTCGACATATTTGTCGTCAGACGTAACGAGATATAGTTTCTCGGGATATTTCACATCCGGTTCCACATTCACCGGTCTGGGCACAAGCATGTGATAGGGATTTCCGGAGATGTCGCGGTCGTAAAACTCGAAGTCATACGTTCCGCTTGCAGGCAGCTGTATTGTCTGGCCGTCGGGCGCGATCGACTGCGGGCTCGGATAATTGACGGGCAGAGGCGTAACCGCCCAGCTCAACGATCCGTAGAACGTAGCACTGCCGTTATCTTCGTTAATGCCGTAGATAGCGAAGCTTCCGTTGCCGACTGCGACGTTGCTGACCGTGTATCTGTTTTCATCAGTCGGATCCTGAACCATCTGGATCTGACCTTTATAACCGGCACCCTCTTTCTCCACTTTTCCCTCGGCGTTTGCCGGTATTATGTAGAGTTTGTGTGCGTCACTGGCGTTCGCCGTTATGCCCATTCCGGCTATCAGAAGTGTGATTATAACGAATGTATTTTTCATAATAGAGATATTTATTTCGCTTTTTTTCAGAGTCTTTATTAAGAAACAAGCCTCAAGCCAAAAGAGTTCTTCAAAAAGCGGGGCACACAAACGAGTCAGCCGGCCCGCGATGTCTCGGGCCGGCTGACTGAGGGATTATCTGACGGTCAACGCCGAGCCCGCCGAGTGGGCCGTGATTGCCGGCGCATACTGGCTCTGGGCCGTCGCGACGCCGCTTAGGAATTCTCCGGCGTTATTGACCCACATATCGTAGGTCAGCACGTAGGTTCCGGCAGGCATAGCGTCGACAAAGAGGCGCGTGGCCGTCGATGCGTTCTCGCGGTAGAATCCGAGGCCTTCGCTCCAGAGATAGCCCGGAAGCTGCTCTACCGGTTCGAAGCAAGCGGGACGGTCGTCGACTATGGTGACATATTGCAGAGCGCGCTTTGATTTGACGGTCAGCTCCACTCTGACCCGACGCCCGACGGCGATCGGCTCGGTCGACGACACATCGGTATTGTCTACTACGAGATAGCGCTTCGTTATCGACAGATCTTCCTGCGAGGCAGCCGGAATCTCGTCGATCTGAGCCGTATAGCGGCGGATAACAGCGCCCCACGACGGAGCGTCGGCCTGACGACCTATCGAAAGAGTCGAGGCGTCGGCGGGAAGAGCCACACGGAAATGGCCCATCAGACGGTCGGTCTGAGGCAGCTCGACATTATTGCCGTCGACAGCGACGGCGACACCGCGTGCCGGAGTCATCCAGCGCCCCGAAGTCTGGAGGAAGGTAGCCACAATATCTGTCGTAGCGGGCGATGTTCCCCAGTTCTGCACCTCTTTCTGGAGGATAAGCCATTGACGGATCGCGTCGATATCTTTTTTTGCCGAGGAGTCGACAGCGGCAAATGCCTGAAGCATCACAGCCTGCGAAAGATTGCCGGCTCCGATCGAGAAGGAAGCCTGCTCGGCCGAGGGCCACCACATTCCGCGCGTGGGCGACACATTGGCATATTCGCGCAGCGATTCGAGAATCGTCATCGCTGAAGAATGGTAGCTGTGGTGTTCGAGAATGAGGGCGGCTACGGCTTTGTTGACGACCGGCAGATCGCGCCAGCGGCCGAGAAGCTGCTGAACCGTGGCCGAACTTACAGCCGAAGCGGCTGTCGACTGCGCGATGTCAGGATAGAGATCGCGCACAAAGGTGTAGAACGTATAGTTCCCCTGAGGATTGCGGCGGTATTCCCTGGCGGCGTCGGCGTCGAACCATTCGACAGCGTTTTCTATCATACGCGACAGACGTCGGTCAACCGGAAGATAGCCGAGGCTGTTGAGGCGTCCGAGAATGAAAAGCACGCTCGTTGTTGCCCACGGCGAAAGCTCCTGACCGCCGGCTGTCCAGCTCCACCCCTTCTCGCGGACGAGACGAGCGAGCACATCGATACCGTTGGCGATGGCGCGGTCGGTAGTGGCGCGATCGAACAGCAGGGCGAGGCGTGTCATCCGTTCGGTATCAGCGGCGGCATCGGCCATCCACGGGGTGGCGCGCAGCATGAGCATCTTAAGGTCGTTGTTGCGCTCAAGCATCGAAACGAGAGTCGAGTCCGAGCGGTCGGAGCGCGTCCATTCTTCGAGGGCACGTGCGATAGCCTTGTTGTCGCGGATGAGACCGCGGGCCACTGCGGCGCTGAAAATCGAGGCGGCGGCTTCGGGCGATGTCGAAATATCGCCGTCGAGAAGTCCGGGGAGAGCGGTGACGACTGCCCATGCCGGATTTTCGGTGAAGTCGAGAATGAGCTTGTTGTCACTGCCACGACCAGCAGGTATATCAAGGGTAAATGCGCCGTCACCGGGAGCGATGTAGAACGGGGTCGATTCGATTACAGACGCTAAGGACGGGAGCACGGGAATTATTGTCTGCTCGCCATCGGCAAACGAACCCGCCCTGCCACGCACGCGCAGACCGATCATTGTCAGGTCAGGTTCGGCAACCACGGGCATATCGACTACAGCGGCCTGCATCGCGCCGACACTGACAGAGCGCGTCAGCGAGGCCACGATCCGGCCGTCGGCAGGATTATAGGCTTCGACGGTAACGTCGATGACAGCCGGAGATTCGCTGTTGTTCATAACCGACGTGGCCACGACAGCCTTGTCGCCTGCGCGCATGAAACGCGGCGGATTAGGCTGAACCATCACAGGCTTGCTGACGGTCATTTCGAGCTCGCGCAGGTCGGTCATCACGTCGGGGGTCACGGCCAGGGCGGCGAGAGTCCATGTCGTATTGGCGTCAGGCACGGTGAACGTGAATGTCAGGAGTCCGTCGGCATCGGTTGTCAGCACGGGGCGCCAGAGAGCCAGAGGCATCTCGGCCGGACGGCAGTCGGAGTTGTCGGGGGCGGTCTGCGCGGCTTTTGATTCCCCCTCTCCGGCGGCATATTTCGCAGTGGCAGCCTCAGGGGCGGCGGCGCCGAGATCGGCGACTTCCTCGACCGCAGCCTCATCGGCCATCATCGCCGAGTTGGAACGCGCGGAGGCCTTCATCAGCATTGTGCCGCGGATATAGCCCCGGAAAGTCATCCATGAGCGACCCCATGTATTGAAGTCGGGAGTCCCGGGAATGAAGCAGTCGTTTGAATTCAGACGCTTGGAAACGCCGGCAGTCATAGTGCTTGCCGGGTTATGGATCGAGCGAGTAAAGCTGTAGCCGCCGAAACTGTAGGGCCGGAATCCGAACGACGGGGATTCGAGAGCGGCAATGGCGTTGTTATACATATCGAGCAGCAGAGCGGCCTGGCGTCCGCGACCCTGGGCATCGCTGACACTGAAGCGCCACGTCTCGTTGTCGCCGGGGCGCGTTTTGTCGCGGAAGCTCTCGACAGAAAGCGAGATGGCTTTCGAGGTTCCATCGACAGAAAGATCTACGCTGAGTTCGCTGACACGGTAGCGGGCCGAGGCAGCGAGGGTCAGTGTGGCATCGTCGACATCGTCGGGAAGAGTGATGTCGATCTCGCGGAGGCCGGCGTCGAGTTTGATCCAGCGCTGTTCGACAATCCGCTTCGGAGTCGCTATCGTCAGCTGGGCATAGGTCGGCCACGCCGCTCCGACGAGCAGTCTGCCGCGACGCGAGGGCGACAACGCGAGCTTAACGGCCGGAGTCCACAGAACAGCCTCTACAGGGCTTGTCGTGTCGGTCGGCCGGTAAATTACCGTAGAAAGCGCCAGAGAGTCGGCATCGGCGGCAGAGAAGGTGATATCAACGCGGCCCGATGACACCGAAGCGAGATTGAGACGGCGGTCGGCGGAAAGAGTGCCGCGGGCTACGACGCTGTCGCCGCGGGCGATGGTATAGCTGACCGGTGCGCCGACAGGTTTATTGTCGACGTCGACAAGCCGGATGTCGACAGCGGTCGGAGCTGAGGCGTCAATAGCCGCAGGGAGAGAACCCATAAGACTGAGAGCCTTCCCTATCGAGAAACTGGTCGACGCCGTGTGGCTTTCGCCGTTGGCGGCGGTGACATCGGCGCCAACCGTGAAGATTCCGTCGGGATAAGGCGCCAGAGCGAGACCGGCGGCATCGACAGTAACACTGAAACGTCCGTCGGCGTCGGTAGTGGTCGTCAGCGACGCGAACTCAACGGGCAGTCCCCCGCCCCACCAGCGCCAGCGCTGACCCGAGCTCAGAACAAGCGCGACTGCTGCATCGGCCTGCGGAAATCCGCTATAGCTTTTTACCGTGCCGCTGATGGTATAATCGCCCGAAGCATTGGGGCGCGGACGGTCGAAAGCGATGGCAAATGTCGGCAGTTTATAATCGCTGACAGTGAAATCGGCCTGACCGGCCCCGTCGTTGAAAATTATCGTGAAATTGCCGCTGAGTCCTCCCTGCGGGATTGCGAAAGAACCTTCTATACGGCCCATAGCGTCGGTGACGGCCGAAAGAGTGTCGACAACCTGATAATTGGCATCGCGCATCGCCACCTTGATTCTGCGGTCGGCGGCGAGGCTGTTTCCGTTTTCTCCGGTCTCATAGGCGATAGCGCTCCAGAGCACTTCGTCGCCGGGACGGTAGAGCGGCAGGGCCGTGAAGCCTTTAACGATAAGGCGCGAACCGGGCTTCTGCACGGAGCTGTTCCAGAAACTGACCGCAACGGAGTTGTCACTACCTTTCGAAGCCACAACATATCCGCCGCCGTCGATGGTTTTAGGGTCGAAAGCGAAGGTTCCGTTGGCATCGGTGGTTCCGAATGTCTTAAGAGTCGTGCGCTGACGCGAGCGGCCCATTTTAACCGTTGCGCCCTCGACAGGTTCTCCGCTGTCGGGATCGACAACCCAGAAAGCCGGCTGAGTGAATTTAGTCACAGCTAAAGCGAGGCGTGTGGCAGTAACGACCTCATAGCTTGTCTCACGGTCGGGCTGACCGTCGACGGTCAGCACCGGCACGAGAATATAAGAACCCTCGGATGGGAAGGTATAGCTTAGCCGCAGATCGGCACGAGCCGGAATATCGGGGCCCGAACTTACCGACAGCGTCCCGGTCTTGGTCGCCGACGGGCCGAGTGTCACCCAGCCCGAAGAGGCAGAGGCTACACGGTAGATGTCGATTCGCCCTTCTGTGACATTAGTGGCCGTGACAGCGATCTCCACCGGCTCGCCCGGAGCAAACATCGTCGGCGATGTCAGCGACATCTGAGGGCGCCGGCTCTCGGCAATGATGTTTTTAAGACAGCCGGCCTGCGGAGCGTTGGGGAAACGCCTGAGCAAAGCGTCGGCATCGGCGGCAACGGCTGTCATGCGCCGGAAACGCATCTCGGGATTGTCGACATAAATATCGGCGAGAGCGGCGATGATCTGGCCGGAATATTCGCTGTCGCCATACAGGCCCAACAAATCGCGCAAAGCCTTGTCACGGGCCATGGAGATATCATCACCGCGACGGTCGGCAACATGATTCACAATGAAATCGAGGCGGCGGAGCGAGGCGTTTATAGCAGTCGACACGGCGATTCCGGATTCGGAGAGCCATCCGCGGTAAGCCTCGAGAATTGTAGCGGCATCGTCGTTGGCGGGAATGCCCGGCTGAGAAGCCGAAATCATCTTCACCGGCAGGATATTTCCAACTCGCAGCACATCGCCGAGCAGATCTATTCCTTTCGAATAGATGAAGTCGCTGACAAACGGATAATACGGTTCCATGGCGCGGTCAATGCCGCTGATACAGCCGCGCCACGTAGTCAGACGCTCGCCGGTGCCATGCCCCATGGCTCTCACGACAAGGTCGGAGATTACCTTGCGGAACTGAGCGCCGCTCCAGAGGTTATAGTCAGGCGGCAGCGGCGACAGCGGCATTTTGCGCGCGTCGTAGGTATAACGGTTGGCATTGTAGATGGCCGTGTAGATGTCGGCTTCAAGCAGATCGTAGACCGCACGGGCCGTAGGATCGGTCATTGCCCGGCGTCCGCGGTCGAGCAGTGTGAACACCCGTGGCAGCGAGTCGTTATCGACGGCGCCCTGGGCAAGACCGTAGTCGATCAGCGCCCTGACCGATGCCGGCGCGTCGCCGGTGTCGAGAGCGCGCTCGAAGCTGCGCAAGGCAGTGGCGCTTACTTTCTTCGGAAACGCGAAATCGGGTTTGGTAGCGGCCGAAGCCATAAAAGAGCTTATTAACACGAAAAACGCGGCTAAGGCCACGCTTTTCATTCGGCAACAATTATCCATAGAGTTGACGTTAGGGTTGGTTACGGGGTTATCGCGGCATATCACTTGTTAGGCTTGCGGGGACGCTTTTTGTAATGCTCCTTGACCATCTGTCGCTGGAAGTGGCGTTCGGCTCTCTTCAGCTTGAAAAGCTGGCGCGGCGACAGCAGTTTCTTGAACTGCGTGTAGTATTTCTTTTCGATCTGGGCTTCGCGGGTCTTGACGTTATACATAGCGTCGGTAGCTTTCAGAAGTTCGGCGTCGGTGGCCTTGTCACCTTTCTGACGGACACTCTTTTCGAGAGCGCGGGTCTGGTCGAACATTCGACGCGTTTCGTTCTCCATCGAATCGTAGACCGGGAAGAATTTCTGCTGCTGCTCTTTGGTCAGAGCAAGCTCCTTTGCGAGATAATCATGCTTGAGTTCGAGCATCTCCCGGAACCATTCGTCACGGTCTTTCCCGTCGGCATAGCCGAAGAGCGGGCTGAGAAACATAACAAGCAGAAGAGTTATATTTAATATCGGCTTCATTCTGAGAATTATTATTCGTTAATTACAACGATTCCGACGACAGAGTTGTTGACACCGAATATTCGGCGGGGTCGACACCGTCGGAATACATTTCGTCGTAGACGTCGCTCTGATCGAGATCATCAATAAAATAGTGGTTCATGAAATCGTCGTTGCTGACTGCGGCTGTGAGCACTTCGTTTCCTCCGACACTGAGGTCGGCGGGATTGGAGGATATGCGGCCGAATATATGCATCATGCACCACACACCGGCAAACATGGCGGCCATATAGACGTAAGGGCGCAACCGCATCCACAGATTCGGCCGCACCTTCACCGCAGGCGCGGCAGCGGCTTCGTCTTCCCAAGGCTGACGCGGAAGCGACGCCTCCATCCGGGCGGCGAAATCGCCGAAGTAGCCGTCGGGCACGGTCATGCCTGTGTGGCGGGCATTGCGTTCGAGAATATTATCGTTGTTTTCCATTCGGATTATCTTTTCTGAAATGTTAGACACAGCGGATAGCCAAAGGTTTATTCCTCTCTCAAAAAATCTTCGATTTTCTTGACGGCATGATGATATGAAGCCTTCAGAGCGCCCACCGACGTTCCGACGATCTCGCTGATGTCTTCATATTTCATTTCGTCGAAATAGCGCATATTGAAGACAAGGCGCTGTTTCTCAGGCAGCATGGCGACAGCCTTGCGGAGTTTGAGCGCGAGAGCGTCGCCGTCGATCATAGTGTCGGCTTCTATGCGGGCCGACGCACTGCTTTCAGGATCGTCGAGCGAAAGCGTCTGACGGCGTTTCTCTCGTTCGAGAAATGTCAGGCTTTCGTTGATGGCTATTTTGTGGAGCCAGGTCGAGAGTCGGGCATCGCCGCGGAAGTACTCGAGACTCTGCCACGCCTTCATAAAGGTATTCTGAAGCAGATCGTTGGCATCGTCGTGGTTGTCGACGAGGCGTCGTATCTGCCAATATAGCGGCTCGGTATATGCTCTTATGGCCTCTCCAAAGGCTTTGCGTGCCTGCGACGGGTCGCGCAGGCGCTCTTCGAGGTCGGGAGCTACGGCTGGTTGTTTCGGCATATTGGCTTTAGGGATGAGTCGTTACGGTTTGTTGATGTGGTCATCACTTGTCGGCATCGGCGCTATCGTTATCGGGAGCCGGCTCGACGCGGATCAGCTCGAGGCGTGTGGCGCTGCGGCGCGTCACGGTAAATGCCAGCGGGCCCAGAATCACTGTCTGCCCCTCTTCGGGAATAGCTCCGGTGTTGAATAGGATATATCCGGCGAGTGTCTGATAATCGTCTTCCTCGGGAATGTCGAGACGATAATCGTCGCGCAGCGTGCGAACCTCTATGCGACCAGAAAACTCATATACTCCGGGGGCGAGCTCTCGGGCTTCGGCCACGTCGGCATCGTGCTCGTCGCGGATATCTCCGAAAATTTCCTCTACAAGATCTTCGAGGGTGATAAGGCCGGAGGTGCCTCCGAACTCGTCGACGACAATCGCCACCGATCGCTTCTCGTTGAGCAGGCGGCGCATCATTTTGTTGGCAAGTAAAGTCTCGGGAGCATATACAACCGGCTTAAGCCGCTCCTTCCAGTCGACGGCGGTATCGAAGAGCTCGCTGACATGGATATATCCGACAACATTGTCGATGTCCTCGCGATAGACGATTATTTTCGAACGACCGCTTTCGGTGAAAAGTTCGCTGAGGCTTTCGCGCGTTGTCTCGTCGATATCGACTGCGACAATCTCGTTGCGCGGCACCATGCAGTCGCGCAGAATGGTCTTCGAGAAGTCGAGAGCGTTGTGGAACATCTTGACTTCGTCTTCAACCTCATCTTTCTGAGGCGTCTTGACATCGTCGAGCGTGCGGTCGAGATAGCTGTTGAGATCGCTGACCGATAATGCCCCGAGCGGAGCTTTTTCCGATTTCACGCCTGCCAGACGCATCAGCGCCTTGCTGATCCACGATGTGAACGCGCTTATCGGATAAAGAATCAGATAGAACAGAAAAACCGGAATTGCAAAGAGTTTCAGCGACGTGTTCGGGTTGATGCGGAACACGCTCTTCGGGAAGAACTCCCCCATCAGCAGTATGACCAGTGTCGACACCAGCGTCGAGATCAGCAGCAGCAGTCCCTGATTGAGATTATAGCGGGCCAGCCAGTAGTGTTCGATAAGCTCGGCGGCTCCCATGCCGTAGATGACGAGCATGACATTGTTGCCGACAAGAATTGTCGATATGAACAGTTCCTGATGTCCGTAGAACAGACCGACAATACGGCCTATAAGGCCGCCTTTCTTCACATCAAGGCCCATAACCACACGGTCGCCGGTAATATAGGCGATCTCCGTGCCCGAAAACAGGGCAGAAAACGCCAGCGACACGAGTGCCACGATGAGCCATGTGATCCAATCCATAACGTTATTATATTAATTAATGTGTCTTCAGTTGACTTGCGGGGAAGATTCCGCTGACGCGGCGTATCTCGTAGGATGTCAGCCGCTCGTTGGCGTTGAAGCCGTAACCCTCGAGGGTTCTGTCGGGACGCTCTACGCGCATGAACGAGTCGCTGTAGACCTTATGGGTCGACTGATCCCAGAAGAGCTGATTCGTTCTGAAACGGGTTTTCTCGACCGTCGATATGTCGATATTACCATCGAGCTGCCAGAGCTGCTGCTGCCTGAAATAGATGGCCGAGTCGCAGGTGACGGTTGCGACCTGATGCATGTAGTCGTCGAATTTCACGAGTTTAAGCCCGTTCGGAAACCGCCAGTAGGGACGTTTGGCCTCGTCGTACATCAGCCACAGCGGGGTCGTTATCTGGTAGCGCGTGATGCCGCTGTCGCTGATAAGGGTCTTTACGTCGCGCGTGAGCATTGTCGGCGTTGTCTCGGGATTGACCACAAAGCCTACGGAGCCGATATGGCTCTCCTGACGGCATCCGGCGACAAGCGCCACGATGGCGACGACAATGATTGTTCGCGTCAGTCTGACCACAGACTACAGGCTGCTGCGTTCAGCGCAACTTGCTCTGCATGAACCAGAGCTGGTTGAAGTTGACGCCGAGGCGTATGTTAAAATAGTTCTCTGTCACCAGCGCCTGAGGCGTACAGCTGCGGTGAATCCAGTCAAAACCGAGGTTTATCACCGTTTTGCCGCCCGGAGCAGGGAATCCGAAGCCGCATGAAAGCCCGTATTCACGGACGTGGTTGGTTCCGATCTCCATATAGTCGCGGGCCCAATGACCGCCGAGGCGATAGGTTATGCGTCTGAGATAACCACCACGCTGGGCCGGGGTGTAGGCTGCGCCGAGACCGACACGGTAGCGGTCGCAGAATGTTGTCGAGGTGAAATCCTCCTGATGGCCTATCTTGGCTTTCGACCAGGGCTGATAGGTAAAATCGGCCTCGACGAAGAGGGCGCGGTTCCATTCATATGCAATACCGGCGCCCCATGTGTCTGGAATCGAGAAGCGGTTGCGTATCGACGCATAGCCTATGGTGTCGGGAGCGGCGTCACTGTTGATGTCGTATTTCTGCACCCAGGTGTGGCCGAGAAGGGTTTTGCCGGGCGAATAGGTCAGGCCGGCCGAAAGTGCGTGGCGCCGGTTGATTTCGAGGCGATACTGTATTCCGAAGTCGAGATGATAGTCACGGACCTGAATAATCTGTTCGAACAGCGACGTAGACGAGGTGTTGGTGTGGGCATATACATCGTTATATGTCGTTCCGAAAAGATAGCCGATATTGGCGCCGACGCTCAGGCCTTTGACAATGCGTCCGGCGAAACCGAGATACAGGATGTTGAGGCCGCCCGTTCCTTCGTGGGCGCTGCTGCCGTTATCAATTTTCGAGCCGAAGCTGTAGCCCACCGATGAATACGGCAGCAGGCCTATGCTCATTCCGAAACGGCGCGCTATGGGGAACTGCATATTGATATAGTCGAGGCCGCCCCCTATGCTGTTTTCTTTGTCGGAACCTTCGCGGCGGTTTACCGAAGTGAAGTCAAATCCCATGTCGAAAAGGAATGTCAGCGAATCGATGGCGGCGTATGAGGCCGGATTCATTGCGTTGATCTGGCGCCCCGACTGCATGGCGTAGCCTACGCCGCCCATCTGGCGCTGGGCCGACGACGCGTTATCATTGAGCAGGCCGTAGCCGAACCGCGAATAAGGGCTGCCTATGCTCTGCTGGGCCAACCCTGTCAGGGCCGACACTATCAGCGCCAGAGCGGCAATTGTCAGTCTGAATGTTTTATGCTTCATTGTGATTCAATATGCTGTTTAGGCCCAGTCCCGTCAGGTTGTCACAGCAGACAACGTCGACGTTCCGGGGTATACTTTTGTTGACAATATCAGAATATCCGCCGGTCAGCACGATAGTCGTGTCGGCCGGACAGAGCGATTTATAGTAGAGAAGTTCTCCTACGGTGCCGGCTACAGCGCCGCGCGACATGGCCCCGGCGGTGTCGCAGCCTGTCCATTCAAGGCAATCAAGCGGCCCTGTGGCTTCGGCCGTTATGGCGGGGAGCAGCGACGTATGGTCGTGGAGAGCGTCGAGACGCATTCCTACCCCCGCCGATATGACCCCTCCGCGGAAACAATTGCCGGCGTCGACGAAGTCGAATGTCGAAGCCGTTCCGAGGTCGCCGACAAGCAGCGGCCCGCGGCCGACAACCGAGCGCGCTCCGACAGCGGCCGCGATGCGGTCGGCTCCGAGGCGCGAGATGTCGTATCGCGAGAAGTCAAGCGGAGTCGGTGTGTCTGCCGAAAGTCTTACATACCGGCGCCCCAAAGTCCGGGCAGCCTCTTCGGCTTCGGCGGCTACAGGCGCCACGGCGCTGAGTATGACTCCGTCGAAACTCTTGCCGCCGGCAAAACGGCATAGCCCGTCAGCCGTCAGATCAGCCACGGTGACGGCATAGGCGGCCCGGCCGTCGTCCCAGAGGGTCAGCTTCGTCGATGAGTTTCCGCGGTCGATAGTGAGATTCATACCGGCTTATTTCTTTTTGTTCTCAAGTTCTTTGGCGGCCACGCGCGGCTTCATGATAGATGTGTAGACGAGCAGGGCGCCTCCGGCCAAAGTGAATGCGATCCAGTCTGTGCCGGCAGTCTTGAGCCACATAAACACGGCCGATGTCGCAAAAAACAACGTTGCCCACACTTCGATATGACACAGACGGCGAAGACGCATCGGCATCTTCCTGATGGCCGGAAGCGACGCGGCCCGGCCGACAAGCTGAAGCAGCACTCCGGCGCTGAAAAAGTATATCGCATTATGGTGGAACAGCGGCAGAGTCATTCCGACAAGTATACAGAGCAGTCCGATACTGAGCAGCCAGTCGGCCCACTCGGGAACACGTGGAAGCTGTGCCGGGGTTCCGGCCTGTTTGTTTTTGTCACTCATCACTCTTCAAATATATAGACGTCTTCACCGGCGCGCTGCATGTGATATTGCTCGCGCACAATCTTTTCCATAGTCTCGGGGTCGGTCGAAAGCCGGTCGTTCAGGTTCTGATAATACAGCAGAGTGTCCTGATTCTCCTTGATCTCGGCTGTCAAGCGCTCGATCTCTTTTTCATGCTCATATATCCGCATGACCGAGTTGTCATTGAAGAAAAGGATAAAAGCGACAACTCCCACGGCAAGCAGCAACGTGGGCGACAGATAGCGCTTACACCAGGCTATGGTTGACTTGAAACTCATTATTGTGACGTCTGTTTATATAATGAACGGCAAATTTAGCGATTTTTTACGACACCGACGCAAAATTTCTCCCGCCGCCGCGATTTTCGCCCGTTTCACCCCACAGTTTACCCCCATAAAGACAATCGGCATCCACCCCCGGCCCGCGCTCAGAAGCTCTAAAGATTAATTGTTCCATCGAAGGAACAATTTCTCAAATTAGACCATCGAAGGTACAATCGAGAACCGGCTGCTATTCAATCGCTATGGCTGATTACTGATGGTGATAGGGCTCTCCGCGCAGAATGGTCATGGCGCGGTAGACCTGCTCGGTGAAGAAAAGACGCACCATCTCGTGGGTGAATGTCATCTGCGACAGACCGAGAAGGCGGTCGGCCCGTGAATAGACCTCCTGACTGAATCCGTAGGGGCCGCCTATGATGAAAACGAGCCGTTTGATTCCGGCATTCATCCTTCCTTCGAGAAAACGGGCGAACTCAACCGAGGTCATCTCGCGGCCGCGCTCGTCGAGCAGCACAACAGTGTCGGCCGCGGTCAGACGCTTAAGAATAGCATCCCCTTCGGCCCGCTTCTGGCTCTCGGAATCGCGGCAGCCACGGGCGTCGGGCAACTCAACAAGCTCGAAACCAATGTAATGGCCGATTCGCCGGAGATACCCGTCGATGAGGCGCGAAATCTCAGGCGTAGAGGTTTTGCCTACGGCAATGACGGTTATTTTCATTTATTTCAGCGGAATTTGTTAACTTTGTGCAAAATTATAAAATCTCATCAGAAGTCATAGCAATGAAAACTAAAGAAGAGCTTATCGACGCCCTCATCGATCTGGCTTTCGCCGAAGACATCGGCGACGGCGACCACACTACCCTATCGACGATTCCCGCCGACGCCATGGGGCGTCAGCATCTTCTGGTCAAAGAGGAAGGCATTCTTGCCGGTGTCGATATTGCCCGACGTGTTTTCGAGCGCTACGATCCGAGCCTTAAGATGACGGTGATGATCGGCGACGGCTCCCGCGTGAAGCCCGGCGACATCGCGTTTGTTGTCGAAGGGCCCGTAAGGTCGCTGCTCGTCACAGAGCGCACGATGCTCAATATAATGCAGCGCATGAGTGGAATCGCGACAATGACAGCCCGCTATCAGGAGCGTCTGAAAGGGCTTAAAGCCAAAGTGCTCGACACCCGCAAGACTACGCCCGGAATGCGCATCCTCGAGAAGGAAGCTGTCAGAATCGGCGGGGGCGCAAACCACCGCATAGGTCTTTTCGACATGATTCTTATCAAAGACAACCATGTCGATTTTGCCGGCGGAATCCCGAATGCCGTCAGCCGTGCGCGCGCCTATCTCAAGGAAAAGGGAAAAGACCTCAAGATCGAGGTCGAAGTGCGCAATACCGACGAAATCCGTCAGGCTCTCGATGCCAGGGTTGACCGAATTATGCTCGACAACTTCACTCCTGAACGCACTGCCGAGGCAGTAGCGCTCATCGGGGGAGCCGCCGAAATAGAATCGAGCGGAGGAATAACCCTCGACACTCTGCGCGCCTACGGCGAGGCCGGCGTCGACTTTATTTCGGTCGGTGCGCTGACCCATTCGGTAAAAGGACTCGACATGAGTTTCAAGGCCTGCTGAACTCACAGCCCGTAGAACGGTTATAGTTAATAACAGTATAATCTTTTTAACTTACACGATATGGCTTTTATTAAAGAGTTCAAAGAGTTTGCCATGAAGGGTAACGTTGTCGACATGGCTGTCGGCGTTATCATAGGCGCTGCGTTCGGAAAAATCGTATCCTCGCTTGTCGACGACATAATCATGCCTCTGGTCGGCGTTGCCACAGGCGGCATCAATTTCACTGACTACAAGTGGGTCATAAAGGACGCCGTCATGAAAGGCACCGAGGTTCTCGAGCCTGAGGTGACCCTCAATTGGGGCGCGTGGATCCAGACTATCGTCAACTTCCTGATCGTTGCCTTCTGCATATTCGTCATGATCAAGTTCATGAACCAGTTGCGCAAGAAGAAAGATGAAGAGCCGGCTCCCGCTCCCGCCGAGCCTTCTAACGAAGAGAAGCTGCTGACCCAGATCCGCGACCTACTCGAAGATCAGGCAAAATCGAAAAAATAATTCCCGACCGTCGGCATGACGAAGAAAGTCACCCCCAAGAAAGCTCTCGGCCAGCATTTTCTGACCGACCTCGGCATTGCACGCCGCATTGCCGACACCCTCGCGCCTTTCAACGGCCTTCCTGCCGTTGAAGTGGGGCCCGGGATGGGGGTTCTGACGCAGTTTCTGCTGGCCGACGGCATCGATCTTAAAGTTGTCGAGCTCGATTCAGAGAGCGTGGAGTGGCTCAACAGCCACTATCCCGCTCTCGAAGGACACATTATCGAGGGTGATTTTCTGCGCCTCAACCTCGCCTCGCTCTTTCCCGGAGCCTCGAAAATCAGCGTTATCGGCAACTACCCCTACAATATATCCTCGCAGATTTTTTTTCACGTCCTCGACTACCGCGACCTCGTTGAATGTTGCTCGGGAATGCTTCAGCGCGAAGTAGCCGAACGCCTCGCCGCAAAACCGGGCACGAAAGCCCGCGGCATTCTCAGCGTGCTGCTTCAGGCGTGGTACGACGTCGAGTATCTCTTTACTGTCGACGAAACCGTGTTCAATCCGCCCCCGAAGGTGAAAAGCGGTGTCATCAGAATGACGCGGCGTCCGGGCGTCGACAGCCTCGGATGCGACGAGCAGCTTTTCAAGTCGGTCGTCAAGACTTCTTTCGGCCAACGCCGGAAAACACTGCGCAACTCTCTGAAACCGCTCGCAGGGCCCGCAGGGCTTCCTCCGGCGGCCGAGCCCATGCTTGGGTTGCGGCCTGAGCAGCTCAGTGTTGACCAATTCATAGAGTTGACAAACATTATAGCCGACAGCCGACGATGAAAAAATTTACCGAAGAATATCTCGACGAGATCCGAAAAATAATCGAGCAGGGCGACACCGCCGCCGCCGCCTCGGCTTTGTCCGAGCTCCATCCGGCCGACATCGCCGACCTCTATGAAGACCTTGATCTGAAGCAGGCCGAGTTCCTGTTCAAGCTTCTCGACGAAGACACGGCCGCCGACGTGCTCATGGAGCTCGACGAAGACGACCGAAAGAAGCTTCTCGCAGGAATGGACGCCGAAGAGGTGGCGCGCCGCATCGACCACCTCGACACCGACGACGCTGTCGACGTCATCCAGGAGCTCGACGAGGACGAGCGCGACAAGATTCTCAGCCATATCGACGATGTCGAGCAGGCGGGCGACATCATCGACCTGCTGAAATACGACGAAGACACCGCCGGCGGTCTGATGGGCACCGAAATGATCGTTGTCAATGAGAACTGGTCGATGCCCGAATGTATCCGTCAGATGCGCCTTCAGGCCGAAGACATGGACGAGATCTACTACGTCTATGTTGTCGACGACGACGATCGCCTGCGCGGAGTGCTTCCGCTGAAAAAGCTCATCACCCATCCCTCGGTCTCGAAAATCAAACACGTCATGGAGCCCGACCCTATTTCGGTCAAGGCCGATACGCCGATCGACGAGGTGACCATCGACTTCGAGAAATACGACCTCGTCGCGATGCCGGTTGTCGACTCGATCGGACGTCTTGTAGGTCGTATTACCGTCGATGACGTCATGGATCAGGCCCGTGAAGACCTCGAGCGCGACTATCAGCTCGCCAGCGGTCTGTCGAGCGATGTCGAGACCAACGACAACCTGTTCTCCCAGACAAAAGCACGCCTGCCCTGGCTTCTGATAGGAATGGTCGGCGGACTCTGCAACTCTGTTATCCTCGGTCGATTCGAAGGGGGTATCGCCCTCGACCCCATGCTTGCGCTTTTCATCCCTCTGATTGGCGGTACGGGCGGAAACGTCGGCACCCAGTCGTCGGCCATAGTCGTTCAGGGCCTCGCAAACGGTTCTATGGCACTGCGGAATTCCGCCGGACAGCTTCTGAAAGAACTCGGCATAGGACTTCTGAACGGCTGCATTATCTCTCTGCTGGTTTTCGGCTACAATTTCCTGAGGTTCGGAATGGGGCACTACGCCACGTCGCTTGCCGTCTCGCTGTCGCTTTTCGCCGTTGTCATCTTCGCTTCGGTTTTCGGCACATTCGTGCCCCTGACTCTCGAACGGTTCAAGATCGATCCGGCACTCGCCACCGGCCCCTTCATATCGATCACCAACGACATTGTCGGCATGCTGATCTATATGTCGATTTCAACCTGGCTGCTCATGTCTTTCGTCTGACCGCCAAGTCTGCGCCGGGGCAATAATCGGCGCCAACCCGACGTTTAAAATAATGATGAAACGCGTCCGGCAATTTTTTCTGATGCTCCTGCCGCTGCTTGCCCTCGCAGCTCTGGCGGCCCTTTCGGCGTGCTCTCCACGCAAGAACACAGCAGCCTCGCGCAACTATCAGGCTTTCATAACCCGCTATAATATCTATTATAACGGCGACGAGCACTATAAAGAGACCCTCCGAGAGATGGAGAAAACCTACGAAGACGACTATTCGCAGCGTCTTTTCATGCACCCCGTCGAGGCCAAGGCAAAGCCTAAATCGCCCCAGCCAAGCGGAAACTTCGACCGCTCTATCGAAAAAGCCCAGAAAGCCATTCAGCTCCGCTCGATAAAGAAACGTCCGAAAAAGAAGTCAGGGCGCCAGACTGCCGAACAGAAGGCGTGGCTGAAACGCAGCGAGTATAACCCCTTCCTCCACAATGCCTGGATGATGATGGCCCGCAGTCAGTACTACAACGGCGATTTCGCCGGAGCCGCCGCCACCTTCCACTACATCGCAAAGAACTTCACATGGCTGCCGAAGACAGTCGACGAGGCCCGCCTCTGGCAGGCCCGTTGCTACTGCGCCCTCGACTGGCTGTTCGAAGCCGAAGACATTCTTCGCAAGTTCAAACCCGAAGAGCTGACCGACAAGAATCTGCTCGGCCTCTACAGGTTCGCCCGCGCCGATTATCTCATACGCTCCCGTGAAAACGCCGAGGCGATAAAAGAACTGACCGAGACCATCAGGCTGGCCAAAGGCTCATCGCAGAAAACGCGCCTGACGTTCCTTCTGGGACAGCTCTACGCTCTCGAAGGACGAAAGAAAGAGGCATACGACGCTTTCAAGCGTGCCGGAAGCTCGTCGGCGTCATCGTATCGCACGAAATTCAACGCCCGCATAAAGCAAAGCGAAGTTTATGAAGGAGCCGACATCAATCCCGAAGTCAAGGCCCTGCGGCGCATGACGCGATACGACCGCAACAAGGACTATCTCGACCAGATCTACTATGCCATCGGGAACCTCTATCTCTCGCGTGGCGACACTCTAAACGCCATCGAGAACTATAAGCTCGCCGCCGAGAAGTCGACGCGCTCGGGCATCGACAAGGCTCTGAGCCAGCTGACGCTCGGACGCCTCTATTTCGAGCGCGGAAATTATGCCGACGCACAGCCCTGCTATTCCGAGGCAGTGCCCCAGCTCCCCGAAGATTATCCCGACTACAAGCTCATCAAAAAGCGCAGCGACGTGCTCGACGAACTCGCCGTCTATTCCCAGAACGTGACGCTTCAGGACTCTCTTCTGCGGCTGGCGGCAATGACACCCGAAGAACAGATGAAGGTCATCGACAAAATCATCGACGACCTCAAGAAGAAAGAAAAGGAGGAAGCCGAGGCTGCCAAGCGCGAGGAATATCTCGCCCAGGCCGAAGCCATGGGTTCGAATCTCAAGGACAACGGAGCACGCCCGTCGACGTTCACGATGAACAACGACGACTCGTGGTATTTCTACAACACATCAGCCCGCAACGCCGGCAAGACAGAGTTCCAGCGCCGCTGGGGCTCGCGCAAGCTTGAAGACAACTGGCGTCGCCGCAATAAGGCATCTTTCGACACCGCTGACTTCGACGCCGACACCGACAATGACAGCATTGACGCCGACAATCCCGACGCCCCCGACCAGGCCGCTGAAGAAGAGACCGACTCGGCAAAAACAGCGCGCGAACGTGCCGCCGACCCCCATTTCCCCGAATACTACCTCGCCCAGATTCCTTCGACCGACGAAGAAAAGCAGACAGCCAACGACGTCATTCAGGAAGGACTCTATAATATGGGCGTGATTCTGAAAAACAACCTCGGCGACTTCCCCGCCGCGGCTTCGGAGTTCGAAAAACTTCTCGAACGCTATCCCGACAACATATACCGCCTCGACGCATACTATAACCTCTACCTCATGTGGATGCAGGCCGGTAACACCGCCGAAGCCGAGAAATGGCGCCGGAAAATTCTGTCGGATTTCCCCGACTCGAAATACGGCCTCGCCATGGCCGACCCGAACTACCTCAAGAATCTGCGCGAGATGGATGCCCGTCAGGAAGAACTATACGCCCGCGCCTACGACGATTACCTTGAAAACCGCAACGACAGGGTTCATCAGGCCTACAACGACATGATGCGCGACTACCCCCTGAGCAAGCTCATGCCCAAGTTCATGTTCCTCCACGCGCTGGCCTACGTCACCGAAAACAAGCCCGAAGAATTCAACCAGACGCTGCGCGAAATGCTTGAACGATACCCCCAGACCGATGCCACGCCGATGGCCTCGGCCTACCTTGCCGGAATGGCTAAAGGACGCAAAATCAACAGCGGCCTCACCAACACACGCGGCATGATATGGGACACACGCCTCATAGCCGCCGGGCAGAACGCCGACTCGACGGCAACGGAAGGCCCCGTTGAATTCACACGCGACCCCGAAGCATCGCATACCCTCCTGTTCCTCTTCAACAACCGCGCCATACAGGCCAACGCTTTCATCTACGACATAGCGCGCCATAACTTCACAACCTACGCTGTGCGTGATTTCGACATCGAGCCCATGAACTTCGATCAGCTCGGAATCATCGCCGTCAAAGGTTTCAGAAACGAGGCCGAAGTCAACGCCTATCGCCAGCGCCTTGCCGCCGACAAGAACTTCATAATGCCTCCGGGCGTTAGACCGGTAGTGATCTCCGACTCAAACTTCGACCTCATGCTGAAACACGGCGCATCTTTCGACGAATATTTCAAATTCATAGGCGAGAAAGAACTCAGCGACCTCCACGAAGCCGTCCTCCCGCCCGACGAATATCCGTCGGCCGCCGAAATGTATCAGGCCCCCGCGCCGGAGAGCTCAGAGAACTCCGATAGCTCAGAAACTTCCAAAGCTCCCGAAGCTCCCAAAACTCCCGAAACTCCCAAAGCTCCCGAAACTCCCAAAGCTCCCGAAACTCCCAAAGCTCCCGAAACTCCCGAAGCTCCCAATACTCCCGAAACTCCCGAAACTCCCGAAATCGAGCCCGACGGCTCGGAAGGCGACGATCCGCTTCTCGAATAACTAAACTCCAACCCTATGGCCGCAACTCACACAATCCTCTGGGCCGACGACGAAATAGACCTTCTGAAGCCCCACATACTGTTCCTCCGCTCGAAGGGCTACGAAACCGTTACCGCCAACAACGGCCGCGACGCCCTCGAGCTCGTCAGCCGTCAGCCGTTCGACCTCATTATCCTCGACGAGAATATGCCCGGCCTGACAGGTCTTGAAACGCTTCAGCGGATAAAAGAACTCGCTCCACAGATTCCCGTGATCATGATAACCAAGAGCGAAGAAGAGAACATAATGGATCAGGCCGTCGGGAATAAAATCGCCGACTATCTCATAAAGCCCGTCAATCCCAACCAGATTCTTCTCTCGATAAAGAAGAACCTCCATTCTCCCGAACTCGTCGCACAGAAAGCCTCGACAGGCTATCGCGAGGAATTCGGCCGGATAACATCGCTTATCAACGACTCATATACTGTTTCAGACTGGATAGAGCTTTACCGCAAACTCGTTTTCTGGGATCTCGAGCTCGCCTCTGCCGACACAAACATGGATCAGCTTCTCGATATGCAGAAAGTCGAGGCCAACGCAGCCTTCGCCAAATTCATCCGCAAGAACTATGCCGGATGGATCGAAGACAAGAACGCCCCCGACAGGCCTCTCATGAGTCCCGACATATTCAAGAACCGCATATTCCCCGCCCTCGACAACGGCGAGAAGGTCTTCTTTATACTGATCGACAACTTCCGCTTCGATCAGTGGCAGGTAGTCAAGCCGCTCATAGCCGACGCCTTCAATATCAACGAAAGCCTCTACTGCGCCATACTTCCGACGACGACTCAATATGCCCGCAACGCCATCTTCTCGGGGCTCATGCCGACCGAAATATCGCGCCTCTTCCCCGAACTCTGGGTCGATGAAGACAGCGAAGAAGGCAAAAATCTCAACGAATCGCCCTTGATAGCCACTCAATTCGAGCGCTACCGCCGTCAGGTCAGATTCTCCTATAATAAAATCAACGACAACGCCGCCGGAGAAAAACTGCTGCGCGAATTCTCGAATCTCGAGAACAACGACCTCAACGTCATAATCTTCAACTTCATCGACATGATGAGTCATGCGCGAACCGAGAGCCGCATGATTCGCGAGCTCGCCGCCACCGACGCCGCCTACCGCTCGCTGACAGAATCGTGGTTCCGCCATTCCAGCGCTCTCGAGCTCTTCAAGCTGATTGCCCGCAAAGGCTACAAAATCATCCTTACAACCGACCACGGCACCATACGCGTCGACAACCCGCTAAAAGTCATAGGCGATCGAAACACAACTACCAACCCGCGCTATAAAGTCGGCAAAAACCTCTCATACAATCCCCGTCAGGTCTACGAAGTCAAACAGCCCGCCCGCCTCGGACTGCCCAGTCCCAATATCTCGTCGACCTACATCTTTGCCACAGGCCGCGACTTCTTCGCCTATCCCAACAACTACAACCACTTCGTCCAGTATTACGACGGCACCTTCCAACACGGAGGCATCTCCCTCGAAGAAATGCTCGTCCCCCTGATCACCCTCAGCCCCAAATAATACTTCCCAAAACCTATAACGAACGAGAACGCCGGCATTGACAGTGCGGGTGTTCTCGGTTCTTTTGGCGCGAAGCCAATCAGCGTTATGTTGAAAAACATTTCGCCACATAGCCTCACCGATGACATTTTTCCGTGAATTTGCGTCTGGTTTACCGAGCCAAAGAGTTGGCTCTGATAAATCAGCATATTTTACATAAGGTGTTATTGAAATTTTATCTTCTAAAGTCAAACTTCGCAACTTTGATATTCAGCATGAAGATAAGATTAGCAATAGCACCTGCATCGGTAGCTTATATCCTGCTGTGACCGGCAGATTATATAGCTATATCGGTGTGGGGCTATTGTTTTATCCATGCTGAAAGGTAATGCGAAGACCTGACTTTGGGATAAAACAAGATACAATCCCCACACCTTTTTCATGCTCAACAATAACCGTTCCGCCGAGGATTGAGGATATCGGTTTAGCCACCGTATGTTAAACAAACTTATCGCACTCGTATCAATTGGGATAATGTCGCTGATATTTCAGGTCACTTCAAATACATGGGCAGATCTAAACGTGACCTGTGATATTAACTGCAATACTATAATCTCTCACACCTCAACGAGTTGTAGCCATATACAGCTTGTAATTACTACGAAACAAAATGTAGCAGCCCATATTGATCAGCGGCTTATAATCCTGTGACCATCATCGCTATAGGCCTTATAAATCTTATAAGAGTTATTGCGGCGCGGCCGCGCAAAAAAAAGCCCCGGGGCTTGGTGCCTCGGGGCTCTGAAGGGGGCGGTGACCTACTTTCCCACTTTCGCAGTATCATCGGCGCGGCAAGGTTTAACTTCTCTG
>OLYI01000085.1_pt1 | contig 44955 bp, 84 predicted proteins | sample 1644251 | NCBI WGS metagenome assembly OLYI01 (sample SAMEA103958140, study PRJEB25191) | human gut metagenome | biome: human-associated habitat [ENVO:00009003]; feature: intestine environment [ENVO:2100002]; material: feces | place: Germany | collected 2013/2015 | reverse complement strand
TTGAAAACAGAGATATTGAGTAGATGCATGCCGTTTTACGCCCTTCCGCCCGAGTTGCAACAGCATCTGAAGGGAGTATATGGATTATGACTGATTATATCCGGCGCGAGGATGCGTTGAAAGCTCTATACAACGACTATGCTTACGCAGCGATGGACGTTATCAAGAGACTGCCCGCCGCCGACGTTGCGGAGGTGGTGCATGGAACGCCGGTGACGGAAGTGCGCACGAGGACGATTGTGGGATACCATGAGGAGATCGGGGTTTTAGCGGGAGACCGCTCTACACTTTACCGCAGGAATATGGTGCATGCGGACATCCCGTATGACAACTGCCCAATATGCGGCGCAACGCTGTGCTCACGGTGGCACAACTTCTGCGGTAAGTGCGGGGCGAAGATGGATGGAGGGAACGACGATGTTTCAGATTGAGCTTTTGACGGGCGGCGTTTTCTGGGTGTACGCCGTCGACACAGCGGAGAATATGTTTTTGATCTACCGAGATTCCAAGTGGAACTGGATTGGAATGGAAAAGTGCAAGCCGTATTACCTCAAGGTGAGCGAATGGGCCAATAAGAAGTTCGTTTCCACATTTTGCAGCTGCGGAGAACGGAGGGAAGAATGAACACACACATTACAAACATCAAGGGAGACTGGCAGGAGGTCGTGGACACCTGCCGTGCCACCTCCGGCAAAGGCTCTTTGGGACATGAGCCGAGCGAGGATTTTAAGCGCCGGATTTTAATTGCCGAACACTCGCCGATTCGGCGGATCTCGGTATCGTGGGTCTGGAAAGGCATTAAGAGCTGGATTGCGACGCACTGGTCAAGGCACAAATGGGAGTGCTTTATCTCTACGCAGAGAACCGACCGGACCGGAACGCCGAGGGACAAGCTCCCGCAGGACGCGCCGGTGGTCTTCGAGGGAGAAGCGAACGTACAAGCCCTGATCGATTCCATGCGCAAGCGGTTATGCAGCCAGGCAGCCCCGGAGACGCGCGAGTATGCCGAGGATTTCAAAGCGGCGCTGCATGAGGTGCAGCAGGAGATTTCGGACGTTCTGGTACCTAACTGCGTTTATCGGTGCGGCTGCCCAGAAATGCAGACGTGCGGGATGTACGAATGGTGGCTGAAATTTCACCCGGACATTGCAAGCACGGACATTCAGAAGCGGTATAACACTTACAACGAACTGTTTTGGAAAGTGAGGGAGAAGCGTGGGAGAAAGTAAGTTAAACGAAATGACGCTTGAAGAATTAAAGAACTATAATAAAAGGAGTAATGTAGAATGAACCCTGATGAAATCGATGTGATGAAACTGACCCCGGAAGATTATCTCAAGATGCGCGATCGTTGCAAAGAACTTGAGCGTGATAACATCCTTCAGCGTGAGCATGTTCTGGAGCTTGAACACACAAATTCTGAACTTTCTGCCACGATCAACAGAATGCACGGCGGCTGCCAGAGAGCCATTGAATTGCGCAAGCTTGTAGACGCATTATTTAACGTCGGACGAGACGAGGTTGTATCCGATGATGAGATTCTTAGAAGAATGAAAAACCTTCGAGATGAGATGGCAAGACTGCAAAAAGAAAACATTAAACTGTATAAGCAGCGTAATCAGCTGAATGACGAGAAAAAGCAGAAGGATGATTGTATTCTGAAACTTGTAAATGAATTGAGCCAATTTCGTGCGGCGGCGTTCGAAACGAAATGAACCTGCTTGGGGTGCTGGTAGATGCGGAACTGAAGGCTATTGTAAAAATTGAAAAACTGATGAAGGAAAATGCAAATGGGAACAATTCTTGCGATTGACCCCGGCAACATTCAATCCGGCTATGTGCTGGTGGAGCACGACGGGAAGGAAATCCGGAAGGTGCTGGACGTTGGGAAGATTCCGAACGAGGAGATATATAAAGTGCTCTGCTGGCCATATGAACATTTAGCGATTGAGATGGTGGCGGGAATGGGAATGCCGGTAGGCCAAGAGGTGTTTGACACCTGCTTCTGGATTGGGCGGTTCTGGGAATATGCCGAGATTTACCGGCAGGGATACCAGATACAGAAGATCTTCCGCCGGGAGGAAAAGCTTTACCTTTGCGGCAGAGCGACGGCGAAGGATGCGAACATCCGACAAGCCCTCGTCGACCGCTACGCGCCAGGTCAGCCGAACTACGGCAAGGGAACAAAGAAGAACCCCGGTTTCTTTTACGGGTTCGCCGCCGACATGTGGGCGGCTATGGCGGTAGCAACAACGTATTTCGATAAGTACATAAGGGGGATACAGCTATGATTTGCCCGGGATGCAGCAAAAAGATGCGGTGCATGAACAGCAGGCCGACAAGCGAGCGGATCATCAGAACACGAAGATATTTATGCGAAAGCTGCGGCGAGGTGCGCTACACGGTGGAAATTCTAAAGGAAACATACAGCGCGCTTTCGTCGCAAAGATTGAAGGAGGTAACGAAAAATGGGCATGAGTGAATGGGCAAAACGAGAAGTTGAAATTGCGTGCAAACAAGAGCGCGGCGGAAAACCAAGCGACGAATGGGCTTACGGTTGTGCTTGCTATAAAAGCGCCTTAAAAGCGTTTGAGAGTCTGCTTGAAGATGACCACAGCGGCGTGAGCATGTCCATTACAAAGCAGGTTTTGAATCGCCTAATTGACGGCAAACCGCTTTCCCCGATTGAGGATACGCCAGACGCATGGAATGAAGTCGGTTGGACGGATAAAGAACACAAATACACATGCTACCAGAGCAAGCGCATGAGTGACCTGTTTAAGTATGTATACGACGATGGGCATATAGAATACAGCGACATCAACAGATTCATTTGCAAAGATGAGCCAAGCGGTACATACTGGCACAACAGTTTTGTCGCAAATATTTTAGGAGAATTATTCCCGATTACATTTCCGTATACACCGTATAACAAGCCGATTATTGTCCACCGGACGACGGTATTGGTAGACCCCAAATTAGGCGACTACGATACAATGGCAATCTGGAGCGCTGAGACACCGGATGGGAAAAGAAAGGAAGTAGGCCGCTTTTTCAAGGAGTCCAACGGGAAGTGGCTGGAAATCGATAAATCGGAGTACATGGAGCGTTTTGAAATGGAGGGACGCAGACTTGGAAAAGATTAAGGGAGCAAAATACGACGACAACAAACCTCGACCGTCTACTGTCCCAGTAGAAGCCATCCTTGCGATACTGGATACTCGCATGTACGGTTTTAACAAATACGGCGAGGCGGAGGACTGGCGCAGCGTTGAGCCGGAGAGATGGCACGAGGCGCTTTTAAGGCACGTCCTGGCAATCTGGGATGACCCGACGCACATTGACGAAGAATCCGGGCTGCCGTCGCTGTGGCACGTGATGACAAACGGGGCGTTCTTGTGTGCGTGCTTAAAGGACAGTTTCAAAAAGGAGACAGAACAATAATGGAGGACATTACAAAGCAGGAGTATTCCGCATGGCTGGAAGAATCCCTAAAAACTGTGTTAGATTTCAAGCCATCATCGATCTGCATTGTTGCTACTGCGGAGGATGGGACAACAAAGACAGGATATTTCAATTCGACGGGGCAAGACAAAGCTATTTTTGCCGCTAACATTATGAGCGACGTTGTAATGGATATTGTCAAAATCAATGCAGGGGATATCAAGAAAATATTGGACGGAACAGAGTAGGGGGGCTGATAGGGTGAGCAAACCGCGCTATGGGTGGTGGGGCTACGCGAAATGGATGGTACGAAGCTACAAAAGCGGTACGCTTATGACGCGCGAGGAAATCGGCGCGGTAGATGCCGCTGTCGAGGAAACAAAGCAGCTTTCCGATGGTGCGGAACGTCTGAAGCTTATTGATCTGGTACTTTGGAAGCGTACACACACCTTACAGGGCGCTGCGATGGTGGTATATGTTTCGGAACGTACCGCTCAGGAATGGCATAGGCAGTTTATCTACTTGGTGGCAGAAAAACGTGGTTTATATTCAAAAGTTTGCGTAAGAGAGCCTTAAACATAGTGTATCGTTGAGAGCGTAGAGGTGTATCCTCTGCGTTCTCATCCTTCTTACGGCTACGCAGCGTACTGCGGAACCTCCTTTTTCTTAGCTCCACCGGAAACCGCAATCCGGTGGAGCGTGAAAAGGATAACTATTTCGAGGTGGTGATTATGGCTGCGAGGTTGACAGATCGGCAAAAAAAGAAAATAGTTGCCGACTATGCCCAGCTCGGAAGCTGTAACGCTGTGGCGAAGCTTAACGGCTGCTCCCCGAACACTGTAAAGAAGATTGTGCACAATAATGCAGATATTGCAGAGATGTGCAGACGAAAAAAAGAGGAAAACACAGCAGATATTCTCGCGTACATGGATTCCCGAAAAGAGCTTGTATGTTCTTTCATCGGGAAAGGGCTTGAGATGTTAAATGATCCTGACAAGCTCGCGGCTGCGAACCTGAGCCAGATTACAACGGCGATGGGAACGTTGATCGACAAATGGGCGATAATTGGTGGAAATCCATCAGATACGATTAAGGAAGATGCACTGAGCCAGAGCTTGCGCGAAATGGCAGAAGGGTTGGAGAGCGATGATTAGCCCAAAACAGCAGAAAATCCTTGCATTTCCCTATTCCAAGTATGATGCGCTGATTTGTGACGGTGCTGTGCGTTCCGGAAAGACCTCCATCATGATGTGGGCATTTGTACGCTGGGCAATGGAGAATTTCAGCGGGCAGCGCTTTGGCGTATGCGGGCGAACTGTGGACAGCTGCACAAAGAACATCATTGTACCGTTTACGGCAATGAGCCTTGCGAAGGAGCACTATATCATCCGATGGCGGCGCGGCGATAAGGTCATGGAAGTGCGGCGCGGCGCTGTGACGAACTACTTTGAGGTGTTCGGCGGCAAGGACGAAGCGAGTTACACGTTGATTCAGGGTCGAACGCTGGCAGGCGTGCTTCTGGACGAAGTGGTGCTTATGCCCCGCTCTTTTGTGGAGCAGGCACTTGCACGATGCTCTGTGGACGGCGCGAAGCTGTGGTTCTCTTGTAACCCCGGAAGCCCTCACCACTGGTTCTATCAGGAATGGATAAAGCGGCACAGGGAACGGAACACGCTTTACCTACATTTCGAGATGAAGGATAACCCCGGCCTGAGCGAAAGGACGCTTGAACGCTATGAAAACATGTACGCCGGGATATTCTACGACCGCTATGTTCGCGGACTGTGGGTAGCTGCGGAGGGTATTGTTTACAAGGACTTTGCCAACGACACAGAAAAGTATCTGATTGATGACCCTCTCAAATGGGCAAGGGAAAAAAATACAAGGTTCTCCGTTATTTCCATCGGCGTTGACTTCGGCGGCACGAAGTCTGCAACGAAGTTTCAAGCGACTGGAATTACAAAAGACTATCGCGTGGTCGCGCTGGAAGAAGAATACATCAAGAACGAAGAGATCGACCCTGACGCGCTGAACGGGCGGTTTGCTACGTTTTGCAAGCTGATAACATCGAAATACGGCTACAGCCAGACGAGAGCAGACAGCGCGGAAACGGTTTTGATTCGTGGGCTAGATCATACTGCTCAGAAACAGAATCTTGGGACACAAGTCAAGAACGCGCTGAAAATGCAGATCACAGACAGAATCAGACTGGTTGTGCTCCTGATGAAGCAAGGCAGGCTCAAGGTTTCGCGGAACTGCCCACATTTGATCGATGCGTTTCAATCAGCAATTTATGATCCGGATAAGTTCGAGGACGAGCGCCTTGACGATGGAACATCCGATATTGACAGCCTCGATGCGTTTGAGTACAGCATAGAGCCTTATTACAAAGACCTGGAACGCGCCGGGCATACGATAGGACGGTGAAAGAGTGAACATACGCAGAGCATTAAAGGAGCTGGGATTCGATACCGTTGATCTCGATTTCTACAAGCTGATCGGAGTGTGGGGAGACTGGTACAAAGGGAATGTCGAGGACTTCCACAGTTACACGGTATGGAATGGCATAGAAGAATTGGAGTGCCACAGATATTCCGTAAGCATGGCGAAAAAGGTATGCGAGGACTGGGCAAACCTTCTGATGAACGAGCGGGTAAACATCACGCTCGAGGGGAAGAAGGAGCAGGAGTTCGTAGACACGATTCTATCGGAAAACAACTGGGAGATCAAGGCGAACGAATCGCAGGAGCGAAAAGCAGCGCTTGGAACGATCGCGTATGTTCCGGTCATTGAGGGAATGTCCATCAATCCGGACACTTCAGAAATTGTTGATTCTGGGCGCATTCGTATCAACTATGTCAGCGCGACGAACATTTATCCCCTGACATGGGACAATGGAATCATCAGAGAGTGTGCGTTCGCCTCTACAAAAAAGGTTGACGATACAGAGTACACATACATTCAGGTCCACAGGCTGAACGGCGGCGAGTACGACATCGAGAACCATTTGTATGATTCCGATGAAGTGCCGCTGACCAGTGTAAAGGGCTTTGAAACGATTCCCCCTGTTGTTCATACGGGGAGCGACAAGCCACAGTTTGTCATTGATCGGCTGAATATTGCGAATTCTGATGAAAACAATCCACTCGGTGTGGCTGTGTTTGCATATGCCATCGACCAGCTCAAGAGCGTCGATATTACCTATGACAGCTATGTGAACGAGTTTGTACTCGGCAAAAAGCGCATTGTAGTGCAGCCGGAAGCAACGCGCGACGTGAACGGCAGACCAGTCTTTGATAAGCGTGAGACTGTGTATTACGTCCTCCCAGAAGACAGGGCAAACAACGGGAACATTTTACAGTCCGTTGACATGACGCTTCGTACCGAGGAGTTCAATACCGGAATGCAGGATATGTTGAATATTCTTTCCAGCAAGTGCGGCTTCGGTGAGAATCATTACAAATTCGATCAGGGAAGTATTGCTACAGCGACGCAGGTTATCAGCGAGAACAGTACCATGTTCCGAACGATCAAGAAGCATGAGATTTTGCTTGAACAGGCAATCACAGATCTTTGCAGGACGCTGCTCCGCATGGGGAACAGGTACATGGAGGCTGGCCTGAATGAGGAAGTACAGATTTCCGTTGACTTTGACGATTCTATCATCGAGGACAAGCAGACGGACTTCCTGCGCGATATGCAGCTTCTCAGTGCAGGCATCATGAACGACTGGGAGTTCCGCATGCGCTGGATGAACGAGGACGAGGCAACCGCAAAGGCTGCACTCCCAAAGGCGCAGGACATGGTAACTGAACAGCAGCAGGAGGTGGAGTGATGGGCGGCAGAGGCGGAGCCAGTGGCGGCATTGGAGCCGGAGAAACTGGGCGTGGGCGCGGTATAAGCCTTGCGCGGTTTTTGTCACAGCAGGATATTAACCGAGCAAACGCTGCGTCTGTCACTGATATGGGCGATATTATCAGGCGCACATTCGAGCGCAACGCTGCTGAAATCAATGGGCTTGAGCTGTCGGACGCTGAAAAGAAAGACGCAGTACAGCAGATGGCAACTCTCGCAACAACGGCGCTCAAAACGGCGGCAGGAGCAGTCAATCCTTATGCAAGCGGGCCTGCGCGCCTGACAACGGCGCAGAAAACAGGAAGCGCCGCAGACAGAGCTGCAAGAGCGCGCGGTGAAATGGATAGCTACATGCGGAAATTGCGTGACCAGTCCAGTAAAAACCGCAAAGCAGCAGAAAACAAGGCGTTTTCCAATGCCTTTGTAACAGCGCAAAAGTCCGGCGCGTTGGAAGTTACGGTAAACGGTAAGAAATACCGCAGAGCTAACAAGCGCAGCGGCACATGGCGCCCGGTATGATTAACTTTGAAAATCTCGACAAGGTCACATTCCTCGGCGTGGGCAAGTACGATATTCCACAAATCGAGCCGGTCAAGGCATATCCCGCAGGCGAATTTATCCCCGTGAATTACCATTACACCGCGAAAGACACGAAAAGCAAGATCGTGCATTTCTTCGTGGACGATTATCAATTCATCCGGTATTGGAACATGCCTGACAAATACGTTCCGAAACTGTCGCAGTTTGCGGCAGTGTGTGCGCCGGACTTTTCTACCTACACGGATATGCCGCTGGCGATGCAGGTATACAATCACTATCGTAAACACTGGCTTGCGGCATACTGGCAGCTCCACGGAATGACGGTTTATCCGACAATCTCATGGAGCGATGAGAATAGTTATGACTGGTGCTTTGACGGTGAACCTGTCGGCGGTGTTGTGGCGGTTTCCTCGGTGGGAACGCAGGCAAACGCTGAAAGCAAGCGCCTGTTCCTGCGCGGCTACGAAGAAATGATGAAACGGCTATCCCCGGAATGGGTGATCTTCTACGGCAGAGTGCCGGAAGAATGCGACTGGAACGTGATACGGGTAAAGCCGCATTACGACGATATTGTGAAACGGAGAAGGGCGGTGAGCGGATGAAGTACCCTTTTTAGCCCAGAACTATTAGACGCCATCCCGGAAGAGCTTGCAGAGCTGTTCCGAGGATTGGAAGATACGCTCCTCGATGAAATATGCAGTAGGCTTGCTCTGAAAGACCAGCTGAACGAAGTGACTGTTCAGGCAATCAGAGCGCTTCGTTCGCATGGTATCGACACGAAGGAGATTGAAAAAGCAATCCGCAAGACCTCTGGAATTAGCGAGAAGAAGCTCAAGGAGCTTTTCGACGATGTTATTGCCAGAAACCAGAAGTATTACACATCGGTTATCGACATGGCAGGACTGACACAGCCTGATATTCTGGTGAACACTGCGACCATAGAAGCAATCAGAGCGCAGACGCTTGATGAATTTCATAACATCACAAAGTCTATGGGATTTTTAGTGGACAAAGGCAGGACGATGCTTCCGCCCGCTCGTGCGTATCAGTGGGCGTTGGATTCTGCTGTTATGCAGATTCAGAGCGGGGCGATCAGCTACAATCAGGCGATTAAGTCTGCGGTGCAACAGCTTGCAGGTGGACTGAAAATCGTGAACTACGAAAGCGGACACGTCGACCACATCGACGTTGCTGTTCGGAGAGCTGTCATGACCGGCGTGAATCAGATCTGCGACCAGTACACGAACCAAAGCGCAGAATACCTAGAAACGCGATACTTTGAAGTGTCTGCGCACTCTGGGGCGCGTGACAAGCCGGGTGCTTCGCCGTGGTCGAGCCACAAGGACTGGCAAGGGAAAGTCTATTACCAGAGCGAAAGCGGCGAACCTGACCCGCTGGGGCTTTACGATGACCTTGTGGAGACTACCGGCTATGGATATGTTGATGGCCTGACCGGCGCGAACTGCCGCCATCACAAATATCCATTTATTCCCGGCGTTTCGGAGCGAACTTACACAGACGAACAGCTCAAGCATATCGACGATGGTCTTGGCTGCACGTTTGATGGAAAAACTTACACAGCCTATGAAGCGACGCAGATGCAGCGCCGCATAGAGCGTCAAATCCGCGCGCAGAAAAAGCTTAGAAACGCATACAAAGAAGCTGGGCTTTCCGAGGACGCGACCGCCGCGAACATAAAGCTTCGGCGGCTGAACGCAGAATATAGCAGGTTCAGCAAGGCGGCAGGACTGCCGGAGCAACCAGAAAGGACAAAAGTTTTCTACAAATAATTTACAGGTAAAACCCGCGAAGCACTGCGGTTTTATACAATCTATCGCCGCGACGAACTGCGGACAAAGGAAAGGAAGATAGAAATGGCATTGACCAGAAAATTACTGAAAGGCATGGGGCTCACCGACGAACAGGTGGACACCATCATTGAAGCACATACCGATACCGTAGACGGCTTGAAGGCTGATGTCAGCAAGTACAAGTCTGATGCGGAGAAACTGCCCGACGTTCAAAAGCAGTTGGACGACCTCAAGACGGCGGGCGATGGCGGATATAAGGAGAAGTACGAAAAGGAACACTCGGAATTCGAGGCTTATAAATCCGGCATCACAGCAAAGGAAAGCAAGGCGGCAAAGGAAAAGGCTGTTCGGGCTTACTTTGAAAGCAAGAATATCACAGGCGCAAATCTCGATCTTGCCATGCGCGGCTGCGGCGAGGAAATGACCGCATTGGAGATGGACGGTGAGAAAATCAAGGACACAAAGAGCCTCGATGCACTTATCGAAGGAACTTATAAAGGACTTGTATCCAAACCTTCTGTCCGTGTGGACATGGGCGCACGTCTCAACGACGGCGGCAAGGCGATGACGAAAGACGAGATCATGCAAATCACTGACAGAGCGGAGCGGCGCGCTGCAATCGCCGCAAATATGGATTTGTTTAGAAAGGAAGATTAACTATGGCTGTTGATCCTAAGCTGATTAAAAAAGCTGATCTTGCGCGAGTTCGCGAGATCGAATTTACCGAAATGTTCGGCTATTCCATCAAGAAGCTGATGGAGGCTCTTGGCGTTACCCGCAAAATCGCAAAGCAGGCTGGCACCGTTCTCAAGAGCTACAAGGCTACCGGCACGCTGGAAGATGGTGCCGTGGCGGAAGGTGAAACCATTCCCCTGAGCAAGTACAAAACGGAAGCCGTGAACTATCAGGAGATCACGCTCAAGAAGTGGCGTAAGGCTACCTCTGCCGAGGCAATCACAGACCGCGGCTACGATCAGGCGGTGGAAATGACCACCGACGAAATGCTCAAGGACGTGCAGAAGGGCATCCGTAAGGACTTCTTTGCCTTCCTTGCAACCGGCACAGGAACGGCAACGGGCGCAACCTTCCAGGCTACCCTTGCGCAGGCGTGGGGGCAGTTGCAGGTTCTGTTCGAGGACGACGAGATCGGCGCGGTTTATTTCATGAACCCTCTGGATGTGGCAGACTACCTCGCAACGGCGAACATTACCTTACAGACCGCTTTCGGAATGACATACGTGGAGAACTTCCTCGGTCTTGGCACCGTAATCTTCAATTCCAGTGTTCCGAAGGGTAAGATCTACGCTACGGCGAAGGACAACATTGTCCTGTATTACATCCCCGTGAACGGCGCAGATCTTGGCGAAGTGTTTGACTTCACCACCGACGCAACCGGCTATATCGGCATCCATGAGGAGCCGGACTACACCAACATGACCGCCTCCGATACCGTTATCAACGGTATGGCGCTGTTCGCAGAGCGCATGGACGGCATTGTAGTCGGCACGATCTCGGCGGGGGGTTAAATGAACTGTTGAGAGCGCCTGCCTCTGAACCGCCCACGTTTTCCGGCATGACGAAAGCGCAGCTTCTCGATTATGCTGAGGAAAACGGGGTGGAAGGGGTCAACAGTTCCATGAAAAAGGCTGAAATTCTGGCTGTTCTGGAAGGGGTGGGGAGATGATCTACGCTGATTATGAATACTACTGCGATACTTACATGGGAACTGTAGACGCGGATAGTTTTTGCAGATTGGCGACACGCGCCAGTTCCTTCCTTGACTACTACACGCAAAATCGAGTAAAGGATTTTGCGGAGCTGGATGCTGTAAAAATGTGCTGCTGTGCCTTAGTCGACCAGTATATGCTGATCGACACGGCACAGGAGCTTGCCAGAAAGAATGTGTCCGCCGGGCTTGCATCTGACGAAGGAGAATTGCAGAGCGAGACTGTAGGCGGCTATTCCCGGACGCTTCGCAGCGGCGGTGATTCTTCCGTGTCTGCATTGAAAGCGGCTTCGGAGGCGAAGAAGGCTCTTGCAAGCGTAGCGCGTGAATATCTAGCCCATACCGGGCTTCTCTACAGAGGCAGGTGTTTTGCATGTACGCCCCCCACACTGTAACCATCTACAACGTCACGCAGGAGCAAGACCAGAATTTCAATGACACGCAGAAGCGCTATATCACGGTGATTCGCGGCGTAATGCTCCAAGCGTCGAAAGCTGCCAACGTCCGCGCGAGCGGGCTTGAAGGCGCAGATGCGGTGAATCTGTACATTCCGTTTTCCTCGCCAGCCGTAGACGGCGTGACAGGCGCGGTGAAGCGCTATGTCGGACCGCAAGAGTTCTGGCGAGCAACTGATAAAAGCAAAATCTGGACGCTATCCACGGACGGTAACGGCGGCACGACCTTCTTTGTGAAGGGTGAAGTAGTCGAGCCGGACAAGACGGAAGAACGGATTGAGATGCTTTACGACGATGTGTACAAAGTGACAAAGGTGGACATGAAGGACTTCGGCAGTCCTTCTATGCAGCACTGGCAGGTCGGAGGCACGTGATGCTGAAATTCAGTGTGAAAACCGACGGATTTGACGAGCTTCAGGAGGCTATAGCACGGGCTTGTACAAAAGCCGAACACATTGTTGCTGTACAGGTAGAAAAGGACACAAGCCCGTATGTGCCGTTTCTGACGGGCTCTCTTGACCAGAGAACAATGGTGGACGGTAATGCGATCATCTATCCGGGACCGTATGCAAGATTCCTGTACTACGGGAAAGTCATGGTTGACCCGGAGACTGGAAGCACATACGCGCCAAAGGGCGGAACGAAGGTTCTGACGGACAAAAACCTTGTGTTCACGACATCCGGACACGCGCAGGCACAATCACACTGGTTCGAGGCTTCAAAGGCTGAGAACCTTGACAAATGGATTCGAGTTGCAGATAAGGCGGTGAAAAATGGGCTCTGAAAAAGAAAAAAAGCTTGTTTCTTCCGAGGAAGAACAGGACATATCAAGAAAAATGATGGTCTGGGTAAACTCGTTCTCGGATGAAGACCTCCCGGTTGCAGCTATCAATTATGAGTTCCTCGCCGCCGATTCTGCAAGCGTGGCTCTGTCCGTGATTCCAGGCACATACATCACACAGAAATACATCTTGGGCGGGCATGAAGCAGAATACCAGTTCAAAATTATCGCCCGTATCTTCCCAGGCAGCAGCAACGATAAGCGCCTGAAAGTGGACGCAGTGCTGAACCGATTCGGAGACTGGGCGATGCAGAATTATCCGTCTTTGGGCGATGGAATCCGCGTCCGGCGCATGGATGTATCCAGCCGCGCGGCGTTACTTTACCCATATAAGGACGGTTCGGAAGACCATCAAATCTTAATGAAGATGAAATATGAGGTGATTTGATTATGGCAGAAAATATGACTTTTAACACCGTTGCTGGGCAGCCTGTAGACAGAGAACTTTTGATTCTTTGTGTGAATACGGGTACTGATTCCGCCGCCGTATGGTCGCCGATTGGGACGCGCGTAACGGATTCCAGCATGGAATACGACTGGCAGAAGAAGTCCGACAAGGATATTCTCGGAAAGACCAGAACCACGATGAAGAAGCCCATCATCACGCAGGACTTTGAACCGTGCGAACTCGATGCCGGAGATGTTGCGCTTACGCATATCTGGAACCTCGCCGTTAAGGAACAGAACGCGGCGGCTCTGGCGAATCAGGACATTCTTATCGTGCATCATTACGCAGGCACGAAGAAAACGGCTGTTTTTGCAGAGAGATACAAGGGCGCTGCAATCGAGGCGACAGGTCTTGGCGGCGAAGGCGGCGGCTTCGTAGGTATGCCGCTTACGGTAACGCCGGGCGGCGAGAGAATCACCGGCACTGCGGCGGTTGGTTCCAACGGAGAAATTACGTTTACGCCGGACGCGGCATAAGGAGGGACGATAGATGGCGGACATCAAGATTGCAACTGGCGTTGAAAAAATCAACATCAACGACAAAGTAACGCTCGAGTTCAACCCGACAGACGCAGAAATTGTAGAGAAAATTTTTGACGTGTTCAACGGCTTGGAAGATCGTCAGCGGAAATATCAGGCAGAAGTGGAAAAGAACGCGAACAAAAAAGAAATCTTTGAGATTGCGCGTCGAGAAAGCAACGAAATGCGCGATACGATCGACAGCCTTTTCGGGGTTCCGCTTTGCACGCCTCTTTTCGGCTCTATGAACGTCCTCGCACTGGCTGACGGTTTGCCTGTATGGAGCAATCTGATGCTCGGCATCATCGACCAGATCGACACTACCTTTGCGAGAGAACAGAAGGCTACGAACCCGAGAATCAAGAAATATATGGAAAGATGGAAAAAGTAATCTGGTCTTTACCGACATCGGTCAATGTAAACGGAACAGAATACGAAATCCGGTCTGACTATCGGGCGGTGTTGGATATCCTCACCGCCCTTGTTGATAGAGAGCTTGACGAGCAGGACAAGGCGGAGGCATCGTTGAGAATCTTCTATCCCGACTTTGAGGAAATGCCATCCAGCGACTATCAGGAAGCTCTGAACCAGTGTTTCCGGTTTATAGACCGTGGGGAAGAACGCAAAGAAAAGAAGCGGGAACCCGTGCTGATGTCATGGGAGCAGGACTTCAACATGATTATTGCCCCCGTGAACAGAATCGCCGGTTGCGAGGTTCGGTCGCTTGAGTATCTGCACTGGTGGTCGTTCCTGTCTTACTATCAGGAGATTGGAGACTGCCTGTTTGCTCAAGTGGTTCGTATTCGGGACAAAAAGGCACACGGGAAGCCTCTGGACAAGCAGGAGCGGGAGTTCTACCGAAAGAACAGGGATATAATCGATTTGAAAGTTACATACACAGAGGCAGAGAAAGACGTTCTCGCCGCATGGGGCATTTCAAAATAAGGTGGTGAGAAAATGGCAGATGGAAGAATCGTTGTTCAAGCGGAGGTCGACGCAAAAAACGCGCAGAAGGAGCTTGATAAACTGACGGCGAAAATCGACAAGATGGAAGCCGAACTGAAAAAAAGCACCGGAGAGCAAAGTGGCCTGAAATCTCAGCTTGACGCAGCAAAAGAATCTGCAAAACAGGCAGAAAATGCGCTGAAATCGTTGCGGTCGGAATCCGAGCGGCTTCGGCAGATCACGTCCGGTGAGGTGGCTGCGTCTCCGGAGGCTTATATCACAGCATACGGACGGCAGACGGAAGTTGCGGCGCAAATCAAAGAGCAGGAAGCAATCTTAAAAGAGCAGGACAAGATCGTTGAGAGTTTGGACGGGAAATATGCAAAAATCACGGACAAAGTGATCGCGCAGACTTCTGCTTTGGACGCTGCGAAGCAAAAAGCCGGAGAACTCACGGAGCAAATCACAAACGCAAGCGGCGCAACAGAGCGAATGGAGACCGCCGCGAAGAAGGTTTCCGACAGCATGAACACGTTCAGCAAGCGTGTTTCCGGGCTTTTTAAGCGCGTTCTGGTATTCTCCTTGATTACTCGAGCGCTGCAAAGTCTTAGAACATGGCTTGGAAAAACCATTATGAAGAACGACGAAGCACGCGCAGCTGTGGCGCGGCTCAAGGCGGCGCTTCTGACACTCGCGCAGCCGATTCTTCAAGTCGTGATTCCTGTTTTTGTGAAGCTTGTGAACATTCTGACACAGGTTGTTACAGCAATCGCAAAGTTCTTCGGTATGCTGTCCGGGAAAAGCTGGTCTTCGCAGAAATCAGCCGCGCAAGGGCTGAACGACGAGCAAAAGGCGCTGGAAGGTGTCGGCTCTGCAGCGGAGGACGCAAGCAAGAGCATGGCAAGCTTTGACGAGATCAACCAGCTAACCGACAATTCCGCTTCTGCGGCAGGTGGTGGCGCTGGCGGAGCGGCATCAACGGAGATCGCGCCGGACTTCTCGAATCTCGACATGGCAGAGGACAAACTCCACGATATTCTCGGCTTGGTAGGAGCGATTGCAGCCGGGCTTCTTGCGTGGAAAATCGCGAGTTTATTCACGAACGACCTGAGCAAAATTTGGGGCATCGCCCTTGCTGTTGCCGGTGCGTTTGCGCTTGTGTACTTCTGGCTGGATGCTTGGAATAACGGAATCGATTTGCAAAACTTCCTCGGGATGCTGGCAGGTCTTGCCGCGCTTGCAGTTGGACTTGCAATCGCTTTCGGGCCAATCGCGGCAGGAATTGCATTAGTTGTAGGCGGGCTTGCCATGCTGGTTGTCGGTATCAAAGACGTTATCGAAAATGGATTTAATTTGGTGAATACGCTTACGATCATCGCAGGGCTGCTTGCCGCTGGTATCGGCATTTCACTTCTGACGGGCAGCTGGATTCCACTTCTGATTGCAGGTTTCCTCGCCGCGCTGGTTGCGCTTGTGTCCTTCACCGGACATGGGGAAGAACTGATTCAAGGCTTAAAGAATATTATAGACGGTTTCGGGAAGTTCTTCAAGGGTGTATTCACCGGAGACATGAAGCTTGCCGTAGAAGGCATTAAGCAGATCTGGGAAGGAATGAAGCAGACGTGGAACGCGATTGTAAACTCCATCAAGGATGCGTGGAACATGTTTATCACATGGCTGCAATCCAAGAGCCCACTGCTTGCATCAATATTTCAAACATATGGGAAATTTGTCTCAGATGTATGCAAAAACATCAAGGACATCTTGAAGGGTGTCATTGACTTCATTGTTGGTGTATTTACCGGAGACTGGACGAAAGCATGGCAGGGTGTCACCGAGATCTTCAAGGGGATCTGGAACAACATTGTTGCCATCATTGAGGCGGCAATTAACTTCATTATCAACGGTATCAACCTTCTGATTTCCGCTTTGAATACCATCCACTTTGAGATTCCAGACTGGGTTCCCATCATCGGCGGCAAGTCCTTCGGCATCAGTATTCCGCTCGTCAGTCAGGTTGCGCTTCCGAGACTGGCAGAAGGTGCGGTCATTCCACCGAACCGGGAGTTTATGGCGGTGCTTGGCGACCAGAAGAGCGGAACGAACATCGAAACGCCGCTTGAGACAATGGTGCAGGCATTCAAACAGGCGATGAACGAATCCGGCGGACGGCCGCAGACGATCATCTTGCAGCTCAACGGCAGGGAGTTTGCACGGGCTGTCTATAAGGCGAATAACGAAGAGACGCAGCGTGTAGGCGTAAGGCTGGCGGGGGTGAAGGCATGACAAGTGTTTTGACCCTCGACGGCACGGCGTATCCGAACCTGCATGTAACCAGTCTGAAACGCTCTTTTGCGGTTCTGGACGGCGATAATGCGGGGCGCGTGATGACCGGCGCGATGGTGCGCGACATCATCGGCACGTTTTACAACTACAGCGTGGAGCTTGACCCGGTTGGAACTGACCCGGCGGAATACGACAGGTTCTACGAAGCAATTTCTGCTCCGGTCGACAGCCATTCCCTCACCGTTCCGTATGCACAAGGTACATTGACCTTTGATGCGTATGTTGCAAACGGAGACGATGAACTTTTGACAGCTTACGGGCAGAAGAACGAATGGGGAAACCTTACATTTAATTTTGTTGCGATGAAGCCTAAGAGGACGCCGCTATGAGCGTAAAAGTTGTGTATGAAGACGTTGCGGTCGGTTCTGCGGCGGCTGCGAGTGTGACAGCAAGCGAGGCTATGGGTATTTCAAAAACCTCGCTTCTGCCCTTCGGGGCATTCGAGGGACCAATTGCAACGACGGAGCAGAATCAATGGGTGCTGAACGGCACACGAAAAGTAAAGCCTGCTTCTGAGCCGGTTGGCTTCTGGTCTACGCCGAGAAGCAAGGCGGATTGCACGTTCGATACGCCGCCTACTATTGAGATTTCGCTTGACGGGCAGTTTACGTCTCTCGGAATCTACTTCAAATTTGACGGGGAAACCGGGGACTATTGCAGCGACCTGAATATCACGTGGTACAACGGAACAACGCAGCTGGCCACACAGCAGTTCTTCCCGAACAGCGGAAATTACTTCTGCGAGAAAACTGTGGAACTGTATAACAAAATCAAGATTCAGTTCAACAAAACGAATCTGCCAAACCGACCAATCAAGATATCCCTTATCCTTTTCGGCATTGTTCGAGAGTTCGAGCGGCAGGAGCTTCGGAGCGTTGAGGCGACCGAGGAATTGAACATCATATCCGACGAGCTGGCGATTAACACGCTGGACTTCACGTTGGACAGCATGGAAGATATTGATTTTATTTTCCAAGAGAAGCAGCCCGTTTATGCGTACAACGGAAAGACGAAAATCGGCACGTTTTACATCGACGAATCTACCCGCGTAAGCAAAAATGTATACAACGTTTCCTGCATCGACGCTTTGGGGATTCTGGACGAAGACCCATTCCCAGCTGTTGTTTATTCCAACGCCAACGCGAAAACGGTTTTAGAAAGCATCCTCGGCGGGTATTTCGTCTTGGAGCTTTCGGAGGAACTACAGACAGAGAAGCTGACAGGATACATTCCTGATTGCACGCGAAGGGAAGCTTTGCAGCAGGTGGCGTTTGCGCTTCGGGCTGTTGTGGACACCAGCGGAACAGGAAACGTGAAGGTATGGAGGCTGTCTGAGGAAACACCGACGGAGATTCCTATGAACCGTCTCTACGTCGGCGGAGAGGTCAGCCAGTCCGCCATCGTGACCGAGGTAAGAGTTACCGCGCACACGTACAGCACGTCCGGCAGCGGAAGCGATACCGTCAAAGTAGACGGCAAGACCTACTACCATACGGAAGCGGTAACGACCAAGACAAATCCGAACGTCACGGCCTCGACCAAGCCGAACGTCATAGAAGTCAAGGACGCGACGCTGGTAAATACCTCGAACGTTGCAGCGGTGACGCAGCACGTCTTTGACTATTATATGCGTCGGCAGACGCACAGCGTTCAGATCGTCATGGACAAGGAGCTTCCCGGGGACTATGTAGACACCACAACTCCGTGGGATGATCACATTACCGGGACGATAACGAGCATGACCATCAAACTGAGCGGCATCGCGGCGGCTGAGTGCGACATCGTCGGAACGGGGGCTTCTGCATGAGAATTATGAAAACCTTAATCACCGACCGGACGCAGGCGGACGCTTCCTATTCTGAGAAGCTTTACAAGAAGCTGTGGAGCGACTTCACGGAGCAGGAAAAGGCAGACTTTGAAGCTGGCTTGAAAGGCTCTTACAAAGCGTCTGACCTGAACCGCGTCGGCACGGCACTTATCACCATCCGCGACAGGCTGAGAACGCACTGTATCGATGTTCCGGCAGAAGTGCGGGAAGATTATGGTGCTGATGAAGTGCTCGACAAAGACGTTATGGACGCTTATATCGAATCCGCGAACGCCGTATACGATGCAGTTGTCAATCCTGCCCCGCGCCCTCCGGCAAAAATCAACGACCTAGACTGGGAAGGCGCGAACAACATCGAAAAGACGATCATCGCCGTAGATGACGTGTTGGAGAGTCGGGAGGTCGGCTGGGTTTACGCGGACGAGGAACTATACGCAGGAGACATGGGGGGATAACATGAAAGACCGAACAAGTAAGCACCCGGGGCGGGTAAAGCTCAAGCCCGTTGCCGGACAGACAGATACTTACGACATGATGCGTGCAGACGACCCGGACGATACCGGCACGCCATTTAATACGCGCACAATGCTCCAAGATTCCACGGGGCGCTTCCTCAGATTGCCGTATGCGAACCCGCTTGTCGACGACGCATTCCGGCACATGGTCGACCGCATCGTACCCATCGGCACCATCCGGACGAGCCCCGCGCAGAGTTTGGGGGATGCGTGGTTGAAGTGCGACGGGAGCACAGTGACGTTTGAGAACTACCCGCAGTTGTGTTCTGTGCTGAGAAATACGGGCGGTGCGGTAACGTGGGATACGAATGCGTTTCCGGCATCTTACAATGCAAAAAGTGTTTCAAATACAGTGTATTTTGATGGGATGTGGTTTGTTTGTGCGCAGGTTGGTAGCAATTTCAAGATTTTGAAATCCAGCGAGGTTGGTGGAACGTTTTCCGAAGAGGCGACGTTTACAGGAAGCGAAACTACATACGAAGGCATAATGTGCTCGCTCGCAGTATCTGACGATTATTGCGTGTGCGCATACCGTGTCGGAATAAACGTCAAGATTGCGGTTCGAGAAAAAGGGGACACAAGCTGGACGCAGGTGGGCGTTACACTCCCATCAGATAGCAAAGACGGTACCGGATTCTTCGGAATCGCTGAATGCAACGGGAAATTTGGATTTGCAATAGAAAGATACGGAGGCTCCACGGACGAATATTCCGATAAAACATATGTGGTTCTTTCGGATGCGCCTTTGGATTCTGGTAGCTGGCAGTATTCGATGATTACGAAAACTAACGATATCAGCGGGAATAAATTTTTCGGATATAAGTTCTCGAGCGCAAATGGAAAATGGTTCCTTTCGGCAATCCGACAGGAGACTGGAAGTTCTTTTAGCGGTGATGTAGAGCTGCACGTTGCAAATGGGAGTGAAACCAGCTTCACGAAAATAAAAACTCCTGTCAAATCAGTAGTCATGAAACGTTATTCAGCGTCAGAAGTTGTGTTCCTATCTGGAAAGTATTATTTTTTGGGGACTTACTATTCGCAGTACAACAGCAGTTCGGGAATATTTTATAGACCAGTGTCGACTGTTTATTCTTCCGAAAATCTCACAAACTGGGGTTCTTCTATTGTTACCGGAGAGAACAAACAGGCAACTACCTGCGTAAGTTACGCATCTGCATCGGAATCAACATTACTGGTTGCAACGCAAACAGAAGTTTGGACAACGTCCAGCCCAAACGATGGGTTCAGCCAAGCTACTGTACCAACTACTGCGATTACCGCAGTGGCATTGCAGGGAATGACGGCGACGGCATCTTACAAAGGCGGTGTGGCGTATCACGATTACACATATGATTCGCGCCTCTTGCCTACCATCTCGCTTTCGGACGACACGACGACATTCATCAAGGCGAAGAACGAGCTGGACGTATTTGAATCACAGCAGAGCGGGGGGTGATTGAGTGTTTCAGAAAATTGCAAACGCTTTATCGGTGGAGCTGACGGGAACCGATCTGACAAAGGTGACAAAACTGGAATTTTACGTAAAACAGGCCTGCCAGTTCTTCGAGTACACGCCGGTAGTCGTTGACGGAACGCACCTGCTGGTAAAAATCCCGTACGAAGACGCGATGCGCCTGCGCCCGGGGGCGGTGAGTCTGCAATGCGCGCTGACGGACTCGGACGGAAATAAGCAGGCGGCGGAGATCGTTCAGGTGGACGTGAAGAGCTTCCTAAAGGAGGCGGGATATGCTTAAAATGGTGCTTTCGCAGCCGGAGATTCGGATGCGGATTGAGCCCGCAAAGGTGGTTTATCAGGGCGGCGAGGCGTATGACGGGGACTACGAGGTCGTGCCGAAGGCATTTGAGCCGGTTGTTTTGCCGACGAAAAACAAGCTGCTGGCGGACGATGTGACCGTCACAAAAGTCCCATACTATGAGGTATCCAACGAGACCGGCACGACGGTCTATATTGCATCGGAGGTGTAAATTTTGGGCAGAAGCAAATTTATCTATGGCGGCGAGGTGCTGTTAGACCTGACCGCCGACACGGTAGAGCCCGGCAAAGTCCTGCTTGGCTTTAAATACCACGGCTCGGACGGCGAGCTGCATACCGGCACGTGTGAATTTGATCTCGACACGTCCGGCGCGACCGTCAAGGCCTCGGAAATCCTCTTCGGCAAGACGGCAGGCGCAAGGGGCTCGATGATCACGGGCGAAATGCCGAACAACGGCGCGGTGGCCGCGAAGATCACGACGGTCAAGGGCGAGTACATCGTCCCCATCGGCTACCACGACGGAAGCGGCAAAGTCGCCATCGACCCCACAGAGGCCGCGAAGATCATTGCCGGGAACATCAAGGCGGGCGTGACGATTCTCGGCGTGACGGGCACGTACAGCGGCGAGGCCATCAAGGCGCAGACCAAGTCCGTCGAGCCGCTGACGACCGCGCAGACAATTTTGCCGGACCCCGACTACGATTACATGTCGCAGGTCGACGTGGCGGCCATCTACTACAACGAAACGCCCAACGCTGCTGGCGGCGTGACCGTCACCATCGGCAAGAAGGCAGGAGCGTGAGCGTATGGCGGCACCTGAGATTCCCGGAGCTGAGGCCACAAAGAGCAAAATTGTTTACGGCGACAGAACGCTCATCGACCTGACCGAGGACACTGTAACACCCGCGACGCTCAAATCCGGCGTGACAGCGCACGACGCTTCGGGCGCGAAGATCACCGGCACGTTAGATACCACCCCGCCCAAGGAGTCGGACATCAATTTCTGGGACTATGACGGCACTTTGCTCTACAGCTGGACACTCGCCGAGCTGGCCACAAAGACCGAGCTGCCGCCCCTTCCGAGCCATGACGGCTTAATTTGTCAGGGCTGGAACTTGACGCTCCAAGACATCAAGGACGCAGGCCGTGAGCTTGATATCGGCGCGCTGTACATCACCGACGACGGCAAGACGAGACTCTACGTCGACGTGGACACCGAGACGTGGGACGATTTTGTGCTCAACTATTGGCAGGACCCAAGAAACGCCACGACTGTTGACTGGGGCGACGGCACGACCCCGGAAACGGTAAACAAAGATTCTTGGATTGAGCATCGGCATGTGTACGCCTCCAGCGGTTCATACGTGATCACTATGAGCGTCAAAGAGGGTGCGGAGATGAACCTTGGAAGTGGCTCAAATAGTCGAATGCTGATTGCAAATGGCGAAACAGATAGTGGCCGCTGCTCGATGCTTGCAAAGGTGGAAATCGGTGAAAGAATGCCCACAGTGACGGCGCGTGCGTTTTATGCCGCTGTCCGGCTCAAGAGTATATCTGTCCCCGCTGGCGTGCTTTTCGAACCGTATCGGACGTTTGAACAAGCTACAAGTATACGCGCCGTGACAGTGGCTTTTAGTTCCGCAATCCGACAAACATTTTATAATTGCCCTAATCTCCGCGCGATTGCAACACCGAAAGGGACGACGCAAGCAGATGGTAATAATTATGACATCGCAAATACAGCAATCCGGCAGGTAAATTTTGATATGGTTGATGCATACTATGCACAATCCATTGAACGAGTCCACATCAAGGCTGTCAACGGTCAAGTCGGTACTTTTATTTCCTGCACTTCTCTGCTGGAAGTCACCATTCCGGCAGATGCTACAACCTTTGTCGCTTCCGCATTTCGGGGCTGCGGCGCGCTGCGCAGGGTGACGTGCCTTGGAGACATCGCGAGCATCCCGGCGCAGGTGTTCCTGCGATGCTATCCGCTGCGGTTTGTGGATCTTACGCATTGTACCGCCGTGCCCACACTGGCCAACGTCAATGCGTTCGATCAGACGCACGCGCAGCTGGAAATCAGAGTTCCTGCGTCTCTTGTGGATACGTGGAAAGCGGCAACAAACTGGAGTTCGTTGGCAGACCATATTGTGGGGGTGTGAGCATGATCGTAAGAGAGCACTACAAAACGCGCACAGACGGCGTGGAGCTGTACAAAACGTACTCGGATGCGGGCTATCTCATCCGGCAGGTGGAGACGGGCGCAGAGTACGATGAGGCAATTGACATTGATGGCGCGCCGCACACCTACACGGAAACTGGCAAGCTTGTCACAGACAATTTTGACATCGAGACGGCAAGTCCGGAGCAGCTGCGTGAGCGGCTAACAGATACCGAGACGGCGGCGAAAATCTTACTGGGGGAGGCAGCACCATGACGTACACGGAGAGGGCACGAAAAATGCGCCCGTACATCGAACAGGCGGCAAGCGCTTTGGACGATAAAACAGTCAGCCTCGCGCCGGAGCTTCTGGGGACGCTGACCGGCGACGGCAGCCTCGTCAAAGCGGGCACGCGCATCAACTGGCACGGCAAGATCAAAAAAGCCGCCGTCGACCTCTGGGACACCGCACAGAACACGCCGGAGACCGCGCCCAGCCTCTGGGAAGACGTGCAGTACCGGGGCGGATACAGAATCATCCCCGAAGTAATTACCTCCACACTGGCCTTTGCAAAGGGCGAGAAGGGCTGGTGGGGAGACAAGCTGTATGAGTCGCTCATGGACGGGAATGTGTTTACCCCGACGGTCGCCCCGACGGCCTGGAAGAAAGTATAACGCCGCCTCCGGGCGAGAAAGGAGACAGATATGGACGACGGAATTCAGGCGCAGGTCGCAGCGATCGACGCGCGCTGCAAATCCAACCAGCACCGCATCAACGAGCTCGAGGCGGACAACAAGGCGCTTCACCAGCTGGCCACCTCCGTAGAAGTGCTGGCGACGAAGCAGGAGACGATCGAGTCGAACGTGAACGAGATCAAGACCGACGTGAAAGCCCTCAAGGCGCTCCCCGGCAGCCGCTGGGAGGGGCTTATCAAGGCAGCCGTGACAGCAATCGTCGCGGGGCTGGTAGGCTACGCGCTGGCTCTGGCGGGGCTGGGAGGCTAGTATGGCGGACGGGCAGAAAAAGCCGCAGCGGAAGACGAAGGGGCGCATGGCGCGGGAACTGGTCTACTACTGCATTTACGCCCTGACGCTTACGCTCGCGTGGGCAGTGGTCATCAAGACGGTCGCGGTCATCCTCGACCGCCCGTCCGACCTCTCCGACGTGCTGATCTTCGCGGCGGCGGCGTTCGGCGGGGAGCTGCTGCTCCTGCTGTGCAAGAGAGTATTTGCAAAACCAAATGACGATGGAGGTACATAATGGATAATATCAAAAAGCGGCTGGGCAATTTGCTCAGCGTCAAGAGCCTGGTCACGCTCACGCTGACGGGCGTGTTTGCGTACATGTCTGTAGCCGGTAAGATCTCGCAGGACTTTATGACGATCTACGCCGTGATCATCGCGTTCTATTTCGGCAGTCAGTCTCAGAAGCTTCAGGACGCACTCGACGGTAGCAAAAATGCGCAGGAGGGCGAACAGAAATGATGAAAGCATCCGAGCTTGTGCGCAGGCACATTGACGTTGCAAAGAATTACAAGACCGTCTACATGTGGGGTTGCTTCGGCTCCCCCGTAGGCGAGACGATCGTTGACGAGAAATCCGCCCAGTATCCGGACTGGTACACCGGCGGCAGGACTGCGTATTTCCGCAGTCTGATTGGCAAGGGCTACTTTGGCTTTGACTGCGTGAACCTGACAAAGGGCATTCTCTGGGGCTGGGACGGCAACAAAAACGCCTACTACGGCGGCGCAAGGTATGCCTCGAACAGCGTGCCGGATGTCTCCGCCGACGGCATGATCGCAAAGTGTAAGGACGTGTCCACGACCGGATGGGACAAGCTCATTCCCGGTGAGGGCCTCTGGATGCCCGGCCATTGGGGCATGTACATCGGTGATGGTCTGGCAGTCGAATGCACCCCGATCTGGGACAACGGCGCACAGATCACCGCCGTCCAGAACATCGGCACGAAAGCAGGCTACCACGCCCGTAAGTGGCAGAAGCACGGCAAGCTCCCGTGGGTCGAGTACGACACCGTGAAGGTCGACGAGGCCGTCGAGGAGGCAAAGAAGACCATCCGGAAGAAGGCCGGTCTTACAGACAGCACGATCGATTACCTCGCTGCCTATAAGTACGGAGACGATCTTCTCAAAAAGCTCGCAAAGGCGATGAAGTAAGGGGGGCGGAGCTATGGCTCCACAAGCCAGATGCAAATTACCGCCGGAGCTTGGCGGACTGATGCGCCGGGATATGGAGACGGTTATTTACCAATCGAATCTCGGCCGCGAAGACGCAAAGATCGCGCAGCTCTACTTTGTGGATAAGCTCCCACAGGTTGACGTTGCGACAGAGCTGTATATTGGCCGCGCTACGGTACAGAGGCGGCTTCCCGGTATCGTGCGGGAGATGCAGCGGACATCCAACAAACTGTATAACTGAGATAAGCGCCGGTTTCTCGGCGCTTATTTTTTTATAAAAATTTTTGAAAAGCCCTTGACATATACGGTAATACCGTATATAATGAGACCATAGAGATAAACCAAATACAAATTACGGAGGGTTTAAAAATGGCTATGGTAATCAACAAAAACGGTACAGAAATCAACTTTGACGCGGCGGTTGCACTGATGGATGATGACATCCGTGAAGATCTCCACGTGGAACTTGCGCCATGCACCGATCAGGAGTTTTTTACTGCGTATGAGGCCCGTCACGAAGCCAAGTATGGCGAAGAGTGGGAGCTCAGCAAAGAGAACCCCTGCTACTGATGCCGACGGAAGCGCAGAAGCGCACCCGCGACAAGTGGGATGCAGAAAACATGTCCGTGATCTCCTGCAAACTCAAGCGGGAGATCGCGGAAAACTTTAAGACCGCAGCGAGGGCCAACGGCACGACGCCAAACGAACTGATACGCGGCTGGATTGCCACATATTTATTTGAGCAAAACTGATGCATAACTGAGGCACAGGAAAATAGTAAAAAGCCCATACTGGACACATCAAAGGAGTGTTCGGTATGGGCTTTTCTTATTTCAATCCAAACCCGGAAGGGAAACAAGTTGGAGACTGTACCGTCCGGGCAATTGCGAAGGCAACGGGAAAGAGCTGGGATGAAACATACGTCGGGCTTTGCCTACAGGGTCTGAAAATGGGGGACATGCCGTCGGCGAACAGTGTCTGGGGTGCGTACCTCCGGCAGCAGGGATTTACCCGGAACGTTGTGCCGAACACATGCCCGGACTGCTATACGGTCGAGGAATTCGCAAGAGACCATCCGCGCGGTGTGTATGTACTCGCTCTATCAAGCCACGTAGTGTGCGTAGAGGACGGAAAGTATTTCGATAGCTGGAATTCCGGGAACGAAATCCCGCTGTTCTACTGGGAAAAGGAGGATAAATGATGTTCGGACAACAGCCTTATGTGTATCAGCAGCCGATTTACAATCAACCGCCCATGATGCAGGAACCAATGATGCGTCCACAGTATCAGCCTGCGCCGTCGATGCAGTATCAGACCCCGCAACCTCAACCACAGCAGCCGAGCGGGGGACAGTCCATCATATGGGTTCCGAACGAAAAGGCGGCAAACGAATTTATCGTCGCGCCGAATAACGCCGTCACGCTCTGGGACATGAACGCGCCGGTCGTGTATGTGAAGAAAGCCGATGCAAGCGGCAAACCGACAATGACAACGTATGACCTCGTAGAGCGCTCTACAGCCCCCGTGATCCCCACAACGCCGCAAACAGTGCCCACGGTGGAATACGTGACCCGCAAGGACTTTGACGAACTGGCGGCAAAGGTGGCGGCTCTGAGCGTTAAGCCCGTTAGGAAGGTGAAGGAGGTAGACAATGAATCCACTGTTTAATGCACTCGGCGGCGGGCAGATGCCCGGGGCTATGGGGCAGTTTCAAAATATGGTGCGGCAGTTTCAGCAGTTCAAGCAGAGCTTTCAGGGAGACCCGAAGGCAGAGGTTGAAAAGCTGGTACAGTCTGGGAAAATCTCGCAGCAGCAGTTGAACCAGCTACAACAGGCGGCAAGCCAGTTTCAACAGCTTCTTGGATAATTAAGATTTCAATTCGTGCGCACGATTGAGATAAATTTCAAAATCTACGAAAGGAGAAAACTATGAGTTTGAATGGCGATGGTATTCCTATGAACATGCCTGTAGTTCCGGCAAACTCGGACGGCGGAAACGGCTGGGGCGGCGGTAATGGCTGGTGGATCATTATCCTGTTCCTCGCAATTTTCTGCGGCTGGGGTAACGGAAACGGCTTTGGAAATCGTGGAGGGAACAGCGGCGGCGTTGTTGACGGCTATGTTCTGGCCTCTGACTTCTCGAACATCGAAAGAAAGATTGACAGCGTGAACAATGGTGTCTGCGACGGCTTCTATGCGATGAACACGGGGATGCTTAACGGCTTTGCCGGTGTAACGCAGGCTGTGACTTCCGGCTTCTCTCAGGCGGAGCTTTCCCGCTGCAATCAGCAGGCCGCGCTTATGCAGCAGCTGAACAACATGGCGATGCAGGCTGCAAACTGCTGCTGCGAGACCAGAGAGGCGATTCAGGGTATCAATTATAACCTCGCGACGCAGGCTTGTGACACTCGCAACCAGATGCAGAACAGCACTCGCGACATCATCGACGCGATGAACTGCGGCTTCCGCAGCATCGACCAGAGATTGACGGCGCAGGAACTGGCTGCAAAGGACGCGAAGATTGCCGAGCAGAACCAGCAGCTCTTTGCGGCGCAGCTGGCGGCTTCTCAGGCGGCGCAGAACGACACGCTCAAGTCCTACGTAAGTGGACAGCTGGCGTATTATAACCCGCGTCCGGTCCCGTCGTTCGCGGTACCGGCTCCGTACCAGTTTGCAGGCTGCAATAGCGGCTATAACTACGGCTGCGGCAACTGCGCTTAACTCCATAACGTAGAGCTTTTTCGTGACTTCACGAAAATGATCGGTTCCTTGCCGATACTCAAGAAACGCGGCGGGGCAATCGTCCCGCCGCTATTTTAATTGCCTCGAATTCGAGGCAGAAAGGAATGATTTTATGGCTGAATTTACAGCGCCCAATATTCAAATTGTCGCCGCCGGGCAGAACGTCCCCCTAATTTCCACGTCGGCTTGTGGTAAACCGTGTATCGTTCACCGTGACGGAAGCGGGCTTGTTACGCTGCGTGGTCTGACGCAGCAGTGCAAGGCAAAGTTCCGTGTATCCTTTGGCGCGAATATCGCCATTCCTACAGGCGGAACAGTCGGAGCTATCACCGCTGCGCTCGCCATCAACGGGGAAGCTTTGAACAGCGCCACAGCGATCGTAACCCCTGCGGCTGTTGAGAACTATTTCAACATCTACGTTTCTGCATTCGTGGAAGTTCCGCGCGGCTGCTGCCTGACTGTAGCGGCAAAGAACACAAGCGCACAGGCGATCAGTTTCGCAAATAGCAATATGATCATCGAGCGCGTATCGTGAAGGGAGGAAGGAATATGTACGATTTGAGAAACCTTAGGGAAATGCTCTGCAAAGAGCTTGACGAAATCGCAGACAAGCGTGAAATGTCCGCCGGTGACTTGGACGCAATCCAGAAGCTGACGAGCTCCATCAAGAATACCTACAAAATCGAAATGCTCGAGGACGACGGGTACTCCCGCGACGGCGAGTGGGAAGCGGATATGCGCGGCACATATGGCCGTGGCAGTTCGTACCGTGGCCGCCACCGCGACTCTATGGGAAGGTATAGCCGAACCGATGCTCGGGAACATATGCGCTCGACGCTGGAAGACATGATGCGCGACGCGGACGATGATAAGACGCGCGAGGCTATCCGACGCTGCATGGAGCAGATTGACAGAGCATAAGGGGGGACAGACATGCTGGATGAGGCCGAAATCCGAAAGGAAATAGCACGGCTGGAATACGAAGAATCCAGCTATCCCAATTATGCCAAACTGGCGAACCTATATGTGATACGCGACAAGATGCAGGAAGAGGAACGGGGCGACGGCGGTAGGTATGTGGGTTACTACTCCGGCGCTCCCGCTCCTGTTACCGCGCAACCGGCTACCGTGGGCGATTACGGGGACAGTGAGTTTTTGCTTGCGGTAGCCGGGAAAGACCCGGCGAAGGCTTGGACGGTCGTTGACGAACTCATGGACACGCTTTCACTTGTAAACCGAAGGGTATATGATTCTGTTTTAAGAAAAATAAAGTCCCTATGACGAGGCAAAAAGCGTGGCAAATTCCGTGGCAAAAATGCGTGTCAAAATTGTGTTTTGCGTGTCAAATAATTGATACGCATCGCAAATAAATGATACGCTCGAAATGCCTGAAAGCCTTGATATACAAAGGAAAACCCTGTAATCACTTGAGATTACAGGGTTTCTTCTTTGGCGCGGAAGGAGAGATTCGAACTCTCGAATTGAGCTTTAAACCAGTTGAAAATACTGCACTTTTTATTTTCATGGCAAATATCGTGGCAAAATTAAGAGAAGAACTTTTTCATTTGCTGCACAGACTCGGAAATGTCTGCTTGTGCGATGTGCGTATAGATTTTACGCATTGTTCCGTAGTCTGACCATCCGCCCAACTGCATCGTGACTTTTTCCGATATACCAAGCTTATATGCAAGGGAGCAGAAGGAATGCCGCAGACCGTGTGTGCCGACTTCTGGCAGGTTCGCGCTCTTGCATATTTTATTTGACGCGGCGCGAATGCTGTTCGGATTTGCAACGATGACAAAATCACTCAATCGTTCTGCTTCTGAAAGCAGCTGCGACAGCCTCGGTATCATGATCGGAATAGTCCGCCGCGAAGAGCGGTTTTTGTTAGACACTTTGTTTACCAGTTTGTTGTTTTCGTCGAACAATGTAGCTCCTCGAACCGTGATAGACTGCTTTTTTAGATCAACGTTCTCCCAACGCAAACCAAGAATTTCTGACACACGCAGAGAGTGCAGTGCAAGAAGAAACGCGATTTCATACTTACTCCCTTCTGCCGCTTTCAAAAACACAGGAATTTCTTCCGCAGACAAAAAAGCGTGCTCGTCCGATTGGATGGCGGGAAGCGCCACTTCGTATGATACACCATATCGCTTAAGCGCCGGACGTATCAGCGCCCATGTCTCGCGGATGGTCTTCGGGCTGCATTTTTCGGCGTTGATCGCCTGCTGTATAGCACTCACGGAGAGTTTGGATAAGGGGACATCCATGATAGGTTGAAGGTAACACCGTTGCTTGATTCTGTGTCCGCGAATAGACGCTGGGGAAAGAGTGCCGCTCTTGAATTCCAGGTATTCGTCTATGGCTTTGCGGATTGTTATTTCCGGCTTGGCCTCCTCGGCAGAAAGGATACCAATTTTGTATTCTAAAGCTGCCTGCTCTGCTTCTCGCTTCGTTCCGGCAGTGAACGACCTCGCTTCCCCATTTACCATCACTCGGCAGCGGTAAGAGCCGGACGGCAGTTTTTCAGCCTCTGGGACTTTCAGCTTTTTCATTTCGGATCTCCTTTTTGACGATACGAAGAATGGTGAAGCCTACGGCCAGTATGGACGCGACAATCAAGGCAATAAATATCCACGCCATTACAGATAGCCTTCCACCCCGGATTATGCCAGCGTCTGTGATTTGCGAATCGATAACAAGGTACACGATCAGCGAAAACGCAAGCATGGCACAGAAAAAGACCAGCAGGTAGCAGATAGCGTGTGTGGCTTTGATCTGCGCCCGCTGCATTTCGTTTGCGGCGGTCGCTCTGACGTTCTCGAGTTCAAGCCTGTGGTTCCGCTCCTGTAGTTCGCTTGGGCTGTCAGTAGGCGGTTTTAGCCCGCACAGCTCATCCAGCGACAGCCCGAGAACGCGGCATAGCGCGGCAGAATTGTACAGTTTCGGGTCTTGCTGTGTTCCTGCGCAGAGCTTCGTCACAGCCGATCTGGAAACGCCGGATTCTTCGACAAGCCTGTCGATGGTGTAATGCTGATCTTCCTTCGCCCGCTTTATGTTCCTCTGATATGCAGAAAGATATGGGGCGAGTTCCTGAATCGCCGACATGATATACCTCCATTTTCACATATATTTCGCTGATTCTTCTGCTATGGGTATGGTTTTACCAATTTGAGGGTGGACATTTCTGCCAGTTTTGCTATGCTGGTTACAGGCGCGTGAGAAAGCCCCACCGCCGGGGGAGCGACGGTGGGGCGATCTTAAACATTCCATTATACAAAATAGTCTGTCCCATAATTGCCGCTTACGAGGGTTACCGGACGAAGAAAATGCAAGGTGTTCTTTGTGGAAGATTCCAAATTGAAATTACTGAACGAACGTTCTAAAATATGGAGGTACACCAAATGCAGAGCATCAATATTCGCTTTGAAAACGGGAAAGTAAACATCATCGTAGACGGGGCACTTTTCAAGGACGTCCACAGTCTAAGCCTGGACTACATCAAGGGAGCACTCATGCTCTTTGCTTGCGTCTCAGATGTAGGCGAGACACGGGAGAAGTGGAACCAATGCCCGCTGCCGAACTGAACGCTTATTGCATATCGCGGGAATTGGCCGATTCCAGAACGGTTCCAGACTGATTTACAAACTGTACAGATACGTTATCCGCCGGAGTTCCGTTAAATGCGTTGTACATACCGCCGTACATATAAAAGGCCATAACCATGATGGACTCTTGTAAGCCAACAGTATCCGTGGAAAGCGTCACTGTAAACGCTGTGTAGTCGTTGGAAGCGGAGACAGAAACGATATTTGGATAGTCGGAAGAATCAGCCATTTTTGCAAGCTCGGTATCGATGTTTTGCCGCAGCTCTTGCATAAGGTCGTTGTGCTTGGATTCCGTCATGACATATGTGGCAGAGCCGTCGGCGTTAATTTTGGCGGAGATAAATCCGTCCGCTTTGCTGACTTCTGCGTCAAGTGATTCCTGCGTCGTTCCTTTGTCGAGGAAATCAGCGGGAACGGTAAGCTCGATCGTGCGACCGGGCGTTTTTTCGGCGGAAATCGATGTGGTGGAAGTTCCTTCTTGCGTATCCGTTGCCGTGCTTGTCGGTGAGGATACCGAAGCGCTTGCCGGAGAGGTCTGCGTGCTGCTCGGCGCTTTTTGGGGAATCAGAAGGACGGCAACCATAATGATAATGGCGATTGGGATTGCCACAATAAGCGCTTTTCCGAGCGGGTTTTGCTTCTTCGCTCGGCGCGCACCACAGGCCGGACACTTCTTCTCACTGGCGTTAATCTGCGCGCCACAAGAGCGGCAGATAACTTTTCGGTTCCAAGTCCCGCAGTTCGGGCACTCTTTCAGTCTTTCGTCAAACGCTTCCCCACAACGAGGACATTTGACGGAATATACATCCTTTGGCATGATACGAACCCCCGGTTTTGTAAGATACAACAATTTTACCACCAGAGTTTTACAGTCTCAAGGTCAAAATTATACAAAAAGAAACGATAAAATTTGGAAGATTGAAGAGGGAGGGCGCAAAATGGTTTGTATTCAGGACGATATGTGCTATAATAAGGGTGAAGAAATTGCGCCCATTGAAGAACTTAGAACGGAACTGATTGAAAAAATCAAACAGCTTCCGAACGAAGAATGTAAAAGAATCCTAAGCATTGTCAATGTTGAAAGTTGGAGGTACTGACGAAATGAAAATTATTATGATTGCACTTATACTCGCTGTGCTCGTGGCTTTCGTTTACTGCCTCGCGCAGTTGTTAAGAGCGGAGAAAATGCGCGATAAGCTTTTGGGCGAACTTCTAGAGGAGACGATTTCCATAAGAGACAGTGCAAAGCGAAATCCAGTACGTATGCCTATTGATGTAATTGTTGAAGCTGCTCGTTCAGCCATGAATGGTAGCTTTGGAGAAGGGCAAGAGCCATAGCATTGTATGACTTCATCAGGAATGCGTACTGTTCCTTTGTAAACAGATCGGAAGATTTCTTCAAATCCTCCGTAGAAAACCGCGCGACATCATAAGAAAAGGAATCCATATTGATCTGAGACAAGAAGTCTGCAAACGGCGGTAAACTGCACATAGTTCCTCCTTACTGCAATTTTTGTATACTCTTATTTACTTCATCCATTACTTTCAGCAGGAAAGACATATCTTGACTATCTCTTACGATTTCAAGAAGCATGTCTTGATCGGGCGCTTCGCCATCGGCGGGGCGCTCTTTTTTTATGCCCTCCTGCGGAACGAGTTCCTCGTCCGGCAGCAGGTCTGCCACGGATACACCGAGATATTCTGCGATAGCCGGTAGCTTGCTCTTTCTCGGCTTTGTTCTCCTAGTGTTCCACTGACTATAAACGCCACTAGATACACCGAGAAATTCGCACAAGTCAGCGCCGGTCTTTTTGCTCTTGGTCAAGTAATAATTGATTTTGTCTATTGTATCCATATTAGTCAATAAATAATTGTTCAAAATGCAATACTATGATAACTAAGTTTTTGTTGACATTCTTAGTAAACTTAGTTATAATAGTTTTTGTTAGGGCGGAACTTACAAGTGAGGTGATGGCGTGAAGAAAGACAAGTATATATGGGGATTTCAGATTGTTGGTTCAGACTGCGGATATGACGAGTTCGGTACGTTCCATTGCGCGTGCGGTCATTGCCTTCCGTTACGAGTTGATGTAAGTAAGGGCGGCAAATATCGCGGCAGCGACTGCGGCGACGGCAGATACGACGGTGAAAAACATGTTGATAAGAAACCGCCTTTTCTCCGTGCGTGCTTTCGAGCCTTCGGTTTCGACAAGCACATTTAGACCGTTTTCTTCTATGGACTTGTAACGCTTATTCCGATTGAGGAACAACCTGATTCTTTCTCTGAACGACTTGCACATGATTCATGCCTCGGCTTATGAGGCGTGAAAAGAACAACGCCCCGGACAACTTAACGGATTGTGGATAATGATAGGTGGTACTTTCATAATAGCACAATTCACTAAGTTGTCAAGAAAAACTTAGTATTCACAGACAGGAGGTATGTAAAGACATGGGGTTTAAGGAAGCGAGGCTTGCCGCTGGATTGACCGTTCAACAGGTAGTCAAGGCGCTAAAGGTTTCGGACGCATCTGTTTATCTATGGGAAACCGGGCAGATGTACCCGAAGACGGCGCGACTGCACGAAATCGCAGAGCTGTACGGCTGCACAGTGGACGAGCTTTTGAAGCCGAAAAAGGAGGGATAACATGCCAGCGGTAAAGTTCAGCCGGGACAATACGTCGAAGAACCTGTCCCGCCTGATTTATGGGAGGGTAAAGGAGAGAAACGTAAAACTAGATGACCTGCTTAAACTTGCCGGGGTATCAAGCAAAACGACGCTGACAAAGCGAATGCGCGAGCCATTGGGTGAGCAGATGAAAGGGACAATCGCAATTTGCAAGCGGCTTGGAATCACGCGGGAGGAGTTTTTGGACTCTTTTGATTACTAAGTATCCGGTCTGGGTGCTTGCAAAAATATCTAACAAATGAAAAGGAAGGAAACGCAAATGAAAATCAGATTAACATTTTTGGAGCCTGTGCTTGGAACGTGGCCGAGCAATGAGAACGTGGCGCGGGATTTCATCGCATCGAAAGCGCCGGACGCTTCTACCATCGAAGACGAGATCGCGGCTTTGGGCGCGGACGTGGTGGCCGACAAGGGTATGACGGTGTTCCCACGCGCGAACGGGTGCCCGGTTCTGTATGACTATCAGATCAAGGGGTTCTTCAAAGACTCTTGTGGTATGTTGGCAAGAGTCAAGAGCTCGAAGAGCTCGAGCTTGAAAGCTTACAAGAAGATCATCGACGGTTTGATTTTTGTCGAGCCTCGGCACATCCCGATTTCCGTCAACGGCGAGATCGGAGAATGTCAGCGGCCTTTGAGAGCGCAGACCCCGCAGGGCGAGCGTGTCAGCTTGGCGAATTCTGAGGAAGTCCCGGCGGGCAGCACGATTGAGTTTGAGATCAACATGTTAGACGAGAAGGCACATCTTCCCGCTGTTATGGAGTGGTTGGACTACGGACGGCTCAGAGGCATCGGCCAGTGGCGGAATTCCGGAAAGGGACGGTTCACCTACGAAGTGCTCGATTAAGTGCGATGGCGGGGCCGGGAGCGGCCGTGATCGGCACAGCAAAGCAATGGCACAGCAGGGCTGCGATTGGCTTTGACGGCAAGGGCGACGCGGGGAATTGCTGTGAAAGGCCCAGCCAAGCAACGGAATGGCAGGGCAGCGCAAGGAGACGCCATGAGACGCAATGGCGGGGTGGCGCCATGACGAGCTCTGATGGCAGCGGCATTGATAGCTATGTTCGGCAAGGGCTTCGACTGCTGTGTGTAGCGAGGGCATGACTTGGAGCTGCGTAGCGAAGCAAAGGCTTGGTCGGGCAATGCTGGGTACGCAAAGGCTTTGGTATGCAATTCGTGGCAACGGCACTGTAGAGATTTGATGTGCCTCGCAAAGGCAAAGAATAGTCTGGCTTCGCGGCGGCATGGGATGCTATGTTTTGCGATGGAAAGGCTAGGATAAGCGACGCGAGGGCTATGAGCCGCGCGGCGAGGCCTGGACTGGCGCGGCAAAGGCAAAGTAAAGCAAAGATCGCGTGGCAAGGGCGAAGTAAAGCAAGGATTGGCAACGGCGTAGTAACGCGCGCTTTGCTTCGACAGGCAAGGGCAGAGATGGGCATTGATCGGCATGGCAAAGGCAATGTAAAGCTCAGCAATGCGTAGCGGCGGCAGGGCTGCGAAGGGCTCAGAGCCGCAAAGGCTATGCAGCAAACAGAAAAGCCCCACTCGGCAAGGAAGATTATTTAAGGAGGATGAAATGAAAATTACAAAGGAGCTCCTGCGGGAGAAAGGCGCATGTGCAGCCGGATACAGGGATTTTCTGAAAGAATTCCCGGAAGAAAAGTATCCGGATGGCGTAGAGTATCAGGATTTGCTGGACTGCTGCGCGGAGAAGAATTTCAGTTACGGATCATGGCTGCTTTCCGAATTCGGCAGGACGGATGATGTCCGGAGGATCGACGGCGATCTGATCACCAAAAAATCAATCATTTTTGCTGGACGGCTAGAAGTTTCCGGAATCATCAAGGCAGGCTGGGGCATCAAGGCAGGCGAAGGCATCGAGGCAGGCGAAGGCATCAAGGCAGGCTGGGGCATCGAGGCAGGCTGTGAGTTTGGCATTTACGCAGGCCTCCGCGTGAGAATCACAAGCGGATACAGAAAAATTATCGCGAAGACCAAGCCGGAGAATATCATGTGCGGCGAATTTGTGGAGGCAGAGAATGAGTGACGTTGAGATTATCACGGAATTAAACCACCGGGCGGCGCGGGAGCGCGAGCTTGGCGAAAGGTGGGACGAGATCGTCCGGCTTCGTAAACGGCAAAAGAGCCTGATGAAGATCGCGGAAACGGCCTGCTTCTCTGTGGCGTGTATGCTGCTTGGCGGTACGGCGGTTATGCTGGGCTTCGGCCTGTTCCGGGCGGCGGTCACGCTTGGAGGCGCGGCGGCGTGCTTCTTCGTCGGCGCGGTGTTGACGGGGGCATGATATGGAGCATCCTTGTGAGAGCTGCACGAAGGGGCGCGGGGAGAATTGCATGTGCAACAGATGGCGGGAGTGGTTCCGCTACACATGCGCGAATCCGCCCGAAGCGCCGCAGGAGCAGAAGGTCACGTACCGCGATATCGTGTTCTGGACGGTGTTTACAGAAGCGTGGAGGTAGGAATGCGAGACTACAAGAAACTCTACGAAATTGTTGAATACTGCAAGGCGTTCCAGAGTCAGTTTTTTGAGTATCTGACCGATGGCATTGTCGGCGGAGACGATACGGTTATGGATATGCTCGAAGAATACGCAGACTGGACCGAGCAGGGATTCACGGTGTGGAGCGAAAGTAATTAAGAAAAGGAGTTTAAAATATGAGCGAATGTAAAGTGTTTGTTCCTCTGGAAAAAGACCAGTATGAAGAGCTGATTTCGAGAAGCACGCAGCTGGAAATTATCGAAAAGGCATACAAGGGGATGGAATCGTATCGGTTCGACGAGTTCATGAAGGTCCTCTTCAATGTAAATGTAGAAGGCAAATAGGAGGTAATGGCATGGCGAACTTTGAAACCGGTGTGAGCCGGTACATTAAGGCTACGGCGACCGTGGAGGTATATTTCCCGGTCGATCTGAAAGGGAATGTATACATCTGCTGTGATGCTTGCCAGTTTTACCGAAAGAGCAGCAGCCGGTGCGGGCTGACGAATGAGCCAATGCTCTGGTCGGGGCGCTATGTCGGCGGAGATTGCCCGCTGAAACCAGCAAATGAAATGGAGGATACATAATGGGAATTCCAGTTTTGATTTTAGGTGAGAGCGGGAGCGGGAAGTCGACTTCGCTACGCAACTTTACGGCAAAAGAGATCGGCGTATTTAATGTAGCGTCGAAGCCTCTGCCGTTCCGGAAGAAGCTTCCGGTTATCAATGGTTCGAGCTACGGTGAGATCCTGAACACGCTCAAGGCCGGACAGTTCAAGTCTTACGCAATTGACGACAGTCAATATCTGCTTGCTTTTGAGTTCTTCGACCGGGCGAAGGAAACCGGCTACAACAAATTCACGGATATTGCGCTCAATTTCCGGAATTTGATTCAGTTCGTCATTACGCAGACGCCGCCGGACTGTATCGTTTATTTCCTGCATCATACGGAGACCTTGCAGGACGGGACGTTGAAAGCGAAGACGATTGGCAAGATGCTGGACGAAAAGCTTACGGTAGAAGGTTTGTTTTCGATTGTGCTGCTCTGCCGGGCGGAGAAGGACAAACACTATTTTGTTACGCAGTCAGAAGGGTATTCCACGGCGAAAAGCCCGATGGAGATGTTCCCAGAGCAGATCGGCAATGACCTGAAAATGGTCGATAACACAATTCGTACATACTGGGGCTTAACCCCGAAGAATAAGGAGGAAAAAGCAGATGCAGAAGGTTAATTGGGACGAAATTCAGGACGCACAGGAATTTGACAACCCCGCTCCGGGCGCGTATATCGCAAAAATTTGCCAGGTACAGGACGTGGAGGAAAAAGAGTACATCAAGATTGCGTGGGACTTCGCAGAAGGCGAGTACATGGGCAACAACCGCGATACATACAAGCGCGCCGGGTTCTGGCCGATTGTTCTGATTCGTTCGTACAAGCCGAAGGCGCTTCCGTTCTTCAAGGCGTTCAAGACGGCGGTTGAAGAATCCAATCCCGGATACCGGTTTGACGAAGCCATGCTGGACGGGCTGAGAGGCAAGCGATTTGGCGTGGTGCTGGGCGAAGAAGAATACCAGAAAAACGACGGGTCTACCGGTACGCGCCTCTATGTGGTCGCCGCGCGGTCTGTACAGGCCATTCGGGACGGAGACTTTACGGTTCCTGCAAAGAAGCTGCTTGCGGCTCCTACGACGGCGCAGAGATTCGCAGCGCCTGAGAGCGGTACGCAGGGGTTTGGCGGGTTTACGATGATGGACGAGGATGACGGCGATCAGCTGCCGTTCTAAGGCGGTGGAGGGATGGAGAGAACGCAATTTACGTTTTATCGAAGCTTTGCAAGCGCGTTGAAGCGCATCCGGAAAGACGCAGACAGAGCCAAAGCGTATGACGCTATTTGTGATTACGCATTGGACGGGAAAGAGCCTGATTTATCAGGCCTTCCCGACGCTGCAGCCATTGCTTTTGATCTGATTCGGCCTGTGCTCGATACAAGCAAACGAAAGTCGGAAAACGGAAAACGCGGAGCAAACGCCAAGCGAGAGAAAGAAGACAGCAAGCCGAAAGCAAAACAGAAGCAAGCATCTAGCAAATCGAAGCAAAACGATAGCAAGCCAGAAGCAAACGCCAAGCGAGGGGAGACGTCAAGCGAGAAAGAGAAAGAGAAGGAGAAAGAGTTAGAGAACGAATGTTATCTTCCCCTTACCCCCTCTTTGCGGGAGATCGTGAAGCAATGGGTGACATACAAGGCAGAGCGGAAAGAGGCGTATAAACCGACCGGGCTGCAAAAGTTGGTTTCCCAGATTGCCAATGCGACGGAGAAATACGGCGAGAAAGCAATGGCCGACGTCATTGAGCGATCAATGGCGGCAAATTATCAGGGCATTGTCTTCGACTGGTTGGAAAGGGGGAATAGCCGTGGAACGGGTGCAAATGCCGCAGGCAATCAAACGCCGACTCGGGACTGGGGACTTGACGCGATCGTCCTTTGACGCGGCGGCCTACGAGCAGCTGGTATGCGACTCCGAGAACGCAAAGGCCGGAAACCTGACCGGCTATGACTGCCCCGTCTGCCGGAACAAGGGCTATGTGATGGAGTACCGAGACAAGCGGAGAATTTGCATCCGGTGCGGCTGCATGGACGCGAGGGCAAGCATCCAGAGAGCGGCGGAAAGCGGGCTGCAAGACCTCCTGAGAGACTACACGCTGGAAACGTACCAGACCGTGGAACCGTGGCAGGCGGCAGCGAAAAGGGCGGCAGAGCGGTATCTGGAAGACAAGACGGGGTGGTTTGTTGCATCCGGTGCTGTGGGCTCTGGGAAGTCCCATTTATGCGTGGCGATCTGCGGGAATCTGCTTACACAGGGACGGGCTGTACGGTATCTCATGTGGCGCGACCAAATCAACCGGCTCAAAGCGTTTAACGAGCCGGAAGAACGAGATGCGCTGCTCAAGGCATACAAGACGGCAGATGTTTTGTACATAGACGATTTTCTCAAGTGCGGTAGGAACGAGCAACCGACAAAGGCAGACCTCGACGTCGCGCTGGAGGTGATTATGGCGCGGTACAACCAGCCGGGGAAACTGACGGTCATCTCGACGGAACGGAGCGCAGAAGAGCTCTTGGACCTCGACGAGGCGCTCGGTTCGAGAGTCTTTGAGCGGTCAAAGGGGCACTATCTCCGCTTTACGGGGACAGACAAAAATTGGAGGCTCAGGAGATGAAAGAAGAATGCTGGATTGTCATTCCGGATATCATTTCCGGGCTCTATCCCCGGCTGATGCCGGAACTTGGAAAGCCTATCCGGGCTAAGAAGTACCCGCAGAAGAACAAGAACATGACGTTTTATCTGGTCAGCGTCCGCGACCCGGAAGAAGGCAGAGACAAGAAGATCGTCATCCGCGCGCCGGAGTGCTGGGAGGCGGAAGTGACGGTGCAGGTCAGGAGGAAGACATGATCAGGCTAAAATACGCCGGACCATGCGGCAAGGACTGCCCACGTCGAGGACCGGGATGTGGCGCTACCTGCGAGCCGTGGCTTGCCTATGAGGCTGAACGGAACGCGGGCTACGACAAACGCGCCAGAATCGTCGACATAAGCCAGATGACCGATGGCGGGGCGAGAAACTGCCGGAGGGCGGCAAGAGGGAAACGGAAAATAGGAGGGGGAATGTAAAACTATGGAAGAAAAGGAAACCGTGCAGTCGCTGCGGATATGCTCCCACAGAACAGACGTACAAGCTTGTACGGAATGTTCATTGTTTGACAACGAGGATTGTATGGGTGACATGATGGCTGGTGCAGCTGACCTGATCGAGCGCCTGACCGCCGAGAACGCAGACCTGTGCAAGGAAATCGAGTGGAAGGACATGGTGATTGCACTCGCCCAGAAGGAGCAGGCAAAGGCAGAAGCCGAGAGGGACGCACTGCGGGAGAAGCAGCGGTGGATTCCGGTGACGGAGCGGATGCCAAACACGATACCTTGCAACGCCGGGACGGAATACAGCGAGGCTGTAATTGTGTGGACAACTGGAAATAAGGCGATGATTGCTGTTTGGGACGGAATTGACTTTATTTGCCCGACTGATTTTTGGGAGGCATGGGGCGAGGAAATCACCCACTGGATGCCGCTGCCGGAAGTGCCGGAGGAAGTTCTGCCGAAGAATATGGCAGATGAGATCGCGCTGAAGCTCATGCGTCTTGCCGATTTGGAGGCCATTTGCAGTTTTGCCCGCCTCCGCGAGCTTGCCGAAGCCGACAAGGACGGGCGCGTCGTGATTCTGCCGTGCAAGGTGGGCGATACGGTGTGGTTTAAGACATACAAAAATAACGCGCGAGATTGCATTGGCGTGCAACCACATGAGGTTACAAGAATATCAGCAAGCATCATTGTTCCGGGGGAAATTGTGGATATCGGTATCCCTGTGGACCAGATCGGTGTGAGAGTATTTTTGAGCGAGACCGAAGCGGTTGCGGCTGACGCGAAACCTCCGGCTGGAAATTCCATTTTGGAAGTTTAGGAGGCGAAGCAGGATGGAACGGATGACAAGCCGAGATGAGGATTGCGTGCTGGTAAACGGTCACGCGCTGGGTTATGCGACGATCGGCGAACTCGTCCAGATGGCGGAACGTCTCGCAGCGTATGAGGATATGGACAGTAAGCGGCTCAGACCGGGCGATACGGTTTGGCTGTCTAAGATGTTTTACACGCGCCCCAAAAAGCCCGTGCCGGTCACGGTAGACGCAATCCGCATTGACGTCAACGGCACAACGTACATAACCGGGCGGAAGAGATTCTGCGAGGAAGCAATCGGACGAACGGTGTTTTTGACAGAGGAAGCCGCCAGAAAGGCTTTGCAGGAAATGGAGGGCAAGAAGGATGGCTAAGCACATAACCAAAGCGCAGTTGAGACAACTCTATCAGGCTCAGCTCTTCGATAACGACGAATATCTGAGACTTTTAAAAGAGTTTGCAGGGATAGAATCCCGACCGACCACGGAGTATAACCACTACGACGAAAATGGCGACTTTATTGGCAGCAGCGTGGACACCGATCTTTCTGACCTGCTGGACGAGGCAGGCGTGGAGGTGCGGGACGATGGCTGAACTGAAACCGTGCCCGTTTTGCGGCGGAGAGGCAGCGTTTTTGGGCACAACCTGTACGATAAAGTGTAAACAGTGCGGAGGGGCGTTTATCGCCACAAGTCCTGTTATGACAAGGATTGAAATCGCAGCTGCGTGGAACCGGAGGGTAAATGATGACTGATTATATCCGGCGCGAAGTGGAGTTCCGGGCAAAGGTGACTGAGACCAGCACCTGCACGTGCGCCGCCTGTCACAACGTCGGGCGCGTCGTAAAGCTCAAACTACCAAAAGCACTATACCGTGATGGAATTTTGCAGGCAGAATACAGCGAGTACTGGCTCTGCCTGAACTGCCGGGGATCGCTGGTACAGGCGCTTATGTGGCCAGACGCAGAAGAATGATAGGAGGTGACGACGATGGCTGATTATGTCCGACGTGGCAAGGTTGAATTTGAGCTTTGCGGCGGGAACCTGCCGGAAAAGTACAAGGCTTTTGTACGACGTGTGCTGAATGACAAAAACCTCGTGCCCGCCGCCGACGTTGCGGAGGTGGTGCATGGGCGGTGGATTCTCCATGATGACGGTGTATTCACTTGTAGTGAATGCGGCAACGCAGAATCTAACGACAGCTATTATTGCAGACTATGTGGCGCGAAGATGGATGGAGGTGTGCGGACGTGAGTGTGCTCGTAATTGTGTTGGTCGTGCTGCTGCTTCTGGCGGATTCCCTTATCTTTTTTATCATTGGGGCTGCTTACACAACCGGCAAGACTGTTAAAACGCTGCGCGATCGGGGCTGGACAATGATCCCGCCTAAAGATCAGGAGGAATACCGATGACGCGAAAACGATTTGTAAAACTCTACATGGGCAGGCTCGGCATGTCGTGTAATGGAGCAAACTGCATTGCCAGAAATCGCGATTTTGTGTATACACTCGCGCGAACCTCGTTGGCTATCAATACGGCAGCATCGGCCTTTAATGCGATGAGTGTTGCAATGGCCGACCTTGCGAGGGCGTTAGATGAAATACATTGATCAGCTGGACGCCGTGGGGCGGGCGGCGATGGAGATCGGCGTGGAGGCGGGTATGCAGAAAGTCTCCGACATGTTCCTCGCGGCGCTCGCGCAGGAGGGCTTCGGCGAAGAGCGGCTTTACCGTCTGGCGTGCCGCGTGTCCGAGTTGGACGCGGAATTTGACGGCGCATACGGCTGCGGTCCGGAGGCAGACTGGCTGCAAGAACGGCTGGACGCGATCTTGCGCAAGGCCTGCGGCGCGCACTTTGTCCCGTTCCGCGAGCGCAACCCGCATATCAGAGAATTCAATTACAAGAAGGTATCACCCCGGCGCAAGAAAAAATGATCTGGACTTGTGGCGCGGCCTGCTGCCATGACGGGCTGCGCGGGGAACGCCGGGAGGATATAAGGGGCCCGGGCTCCGGGCCCCGACGATAACATGATAAGGAGGCTATATGGTTTATCAGAAATTTGCAAAGGAAGAACTGTTTCGTAAAATGCAGAAAGTAAATTATTTGCGGTATGTTTGCCTGCCTTTGCCAAGTCTTGAGCAGATCAGGCACGGCGATCTCATTGTGTTTCAGGAGGTAGACCGAGGCCGGAACCAAACCGGGCGACTGACGGTTGCTGAGATCCTGTCCGCCGCGCTGGCAGAATCCGAGAACGGGCAGCGGATTGTTATGGAGCTGGAACTCAAGCATATGCAAGAAGGCGGTGACGCATGAGCTACCTTGTCTCAATGAAAACATCCGTCCTGTGCCGCGAATGCGTCTTCACAGAGCCACTTGCCAAACGACGAGGCAGAGCGCCGAAGAGCCTGCCGCAGACAACCATCCGCGAAAAGCTCAACATCCGGCACGCCTACGAGCGGCTTGCGTTTCTGATCGCCGCGAACTTCACGTATTCAGATTGGCTGCTGACGCTCACCTACGACGAGGAACACAAGCCGCCAAACACCTTCGCCGCACAGAAGCGGGTGAAGCTTTTTAACCGCCAGCTGCGCGAGAGCCGCAAAGCCTTCGGCCGACCTTACAAATATCTGTACACCACCGAAGGCCGGCACGGGGACAAGCGTCTGCACCACCACATCATCCTCAATCACTATCCCGGCGAGACGGAAGTGCTCCGCAAGCTCTGGCCGGATGGAGATATCAACTGGGAGCCCGTCGGCAAGCTCGGCTTTGTTGGCTTGGCGAAGTATCTGACTAAGGAGCCGATGCAGCACGGACGGGAGTATGTGGGCGACCGATTGTGGACGCCATCACGGAACCTTGAAAAACCACGCATCACTGTCGAAAAAGTCCCGGACAACTACCGGCCTGTGCCACCGAAAGAGGCCTTTGACGTAGAGCCCGAGGCGAAGGAAAACAAGTTCGGCAGCTATTATTATGTGGACTACAAACTTCCCTGGCGAAACAGGGAAAAGCGAAAGGCGTGAGCCTTTAATAACTTGGGTCTTTACTATATCTTACGAGAGGAGCGAACTTTTTTTTGCAAAAACAGTTGCATACCGGACAGCCTTGTGCTAAACTTGATTTACAGGGAAACAAGATCGTTTGTCCGAAATGCGGGCACGCGACGCAGGTCAAGATTTTACCGACGACCGCGCTTGTTGATTTCCCTCTGTACTGCAAGCATTGCAGGCGCGAAACGATCGTGAATATGAGCCAGAACCAGAGCCAGTGCCGTCAGGCCAGAGCCAGAGTCAGCGCCGATTGATATCTCACAGTGTGGGAGTCGATCGGCGTTTTTGTTTTACATCCGAGGTGATAGCCGGACGGCAAGATGCCGAGTCTCCCATACCGGGAGGCTCGGCATTTTTTATTTGCCATGGATTACACAAGCAAACGTTGGAAACACTTACGCGCTCGCGTCCTTCGCGAGCAGCCGCTGTGCCAGGAGGCGCTGCGTTACGGCAGGCGC